>JAABUV010002941.1_pt1 | contig 22337 bp, 20 predicted proteins | sample 5559971 | NCBI WGS metagenome assembly JAABUV01 (sample SAMN10711881, study PRJNA513362) | rock metagenome | isolation source: Antarctica rocks | place: Antarctica: Victoria Land, Knobhead nord | collected 2015-12-19
ACGCTGCTGCTAACCCCCCCGCCGACGACAACGACGACGGCACCCCCGCTCCAACCCACAAGACAAAAATCACCTATGACAAATACATGGCCATGCTCAACCTGCTCGTGCGCCGCGTCAACGAGGACGAGCAGACCACAGGCGAGGGCGTCGAGCGCGAAGACCTTGTCGTTTGGTATTTGGAGCAGAAGGAAGATGAGATTCTGACCCAAGAGGATTTGGAGACGGAGAGGGAGCTCGTAGGGAAGGTGCTGAGGAGGATGGTCAAGGTATGTGCATTCTTTCCGGGGGGGGGATGGGGGGTATTGGACTCTTGATAAGGGGTGAGGGCTAACGGGTGTTGGGGAGGGCAGGACAACATATTCATGCAAATCCGAGGGGAGGGGCTTGATGGCGAAGACGCTGGCGGGAGGGAGGAGGAGAGAGTGGTTTTTGTGCTGCATCCGAACTGTGCCGTTGAGGAGATGTAAAGATATGATACCATGGGATCGTCAACTCTCGAAGAGACATATGAAACGTGGGTATGTTAACGTCCAAGAAGAAGTAAATGATTCCAGCGCTATAGCAAAGGTGTCGCCCCAATGATACAGTACCAGCGGCATAAGCACAACCTTTGCACAACCCATCTAACATCCCACACCACAAAAACCAACCAACCTCCTCCCCTCAACCCCCCATTCTTCCCATCCCCCCCTCTCTTTCAAAACACAAAAGATCCCGTAACCAAAAAACCCCAATTAGGAGAAAGAGTTCTTCGGGGTTTTTTTCGTGAATGAATGCATGTCGTGGTGCGTTTGTTTACCCAAAAACTTCTTTCGCACTAGGTAGGTAGCGGAAGATTTCGCTCGCACGGACGTGAGATACTTGCATCGTGGATCCCTACGTGGTTTTCTTTTGGGGGGGGGGGGGCTGTGCTGTGGGGAAGGGGATTAGACTATCCTGAAAGTGTTTCTTTCAAATCCTCATTCTGCGCTTTTTCTTTTCCCTTTTCTCCTTCTCTGTAGGTACTGTATATATCCTAGCCACGCCACTTATTTCCCTCTGGGCAAAAACCCTGTTTGATGTTTTTGTTGGTGGGGTTTCTGGGAAGCTAGGGGGGGGGGGAGGTGTTGGTTGGGATGTGCGTGATAAGGATACGGTTTTAGATTTTGTGATAAAGTAGCTAAGGTAAGCGGGTGTTGGTTGGTAAGATACAGAATAAGGCGGATAATGCCGTCTATGTGGGTGGAGTTGAACCAGCTGAGCTGGGTGCGTGTAGTTGTGAAGGCAAGTGCAGTGTGAGAACGATGTGTTCAGAAGTACTAGGGAGCGAGGAAAGGAGAAAAGCGGAAAGGGGGTAGCGATGTGAATGAAACGATGTGTCAAGAAAAAGAAAAAAGCCAAGATCCGCCGCAACCACTACTACCTCTCCCGCCCCGCAGCTCACAGCCCCTCCACCGCTGGCGCCCCCCCATCGGCATCCCCATCCTCCCCGCCCTCATCCACCAGAATGAACGGCTTCTTATCCTCCCCGACCCCCACCGGCCCAAACAGCCGCATCAGCTCCGTCAAGCTCAGCTGATCCAGCATCTTGGCATCGTCAATCGCGGCGTCAATGGCCTCGCGCTTGCTGTCCTGCAGCGTCTGCAGTTTCTCGTCGACGCTGTTCTTGACGACGAGGCGGGTGATGAAGGTTTCGGAGGACTGGCCGATGCGGAAGACGCGGCAGAAGGCTTGTTGCTCGACGCTGCTGTTCCACCACAGGTCGACGCAGATGACGCGGGAGGCCATGGTGAGGTTGAGCCCGACGCCGCCGCATTTGAGGGAGGCGATCATGATCTTCGCGGTCCGGTCGTCGCGGAACGTCGTGATGGCGTTGTCGCGGGCTTCGTGCGTCATTTTGCCGTGGTAGTTGACAAAGGCCCAGCCGCGCTGTTGGAAGAGCCGGCCCAGCACTTTCATGCTGTTTTGCAATTAGCTTATCCGCAAGTCAGAGAACTCATGACACGATGAGAGCTTACAGCATGTGGAACTGGGTGAAGACGATGATCTTCTTGTCCGGCTCCTCCGTCAACCACAGCTCAATCTGCGCCTGCACCGCCGCCGTTTTCGAAGACGGAAGAATCGAGCCGTTGAAATTGATCCATTTGAGGTCTTGTTCGGGATCTTTGCGAGTGCGTGGGGAAGTCCTCCCACTGCCTTCGGCATCCATCTGTAATTCTTTTAACCCGTCGCACGGCCGGGACTCGGTGTAAATGCTACCGCAATCTAAACATGCAGTTTGCTCTTCATCGCGCTTGGCGGCTTCGTAGGCGAGAGCGTTAAGGCACTCTCTGCAGTAGACATGAAGGCAGCTGGTTACCCAGGGTTCATCGGGAGGATCGCGGCATTTGTGGCAGAGACTTCTATTCTTGAGATCATCCCATTTCGAGCTCTCTGCGAGGTCACGGAGAAAGCGGCGGAATTTGAATATTAAGGACCGGGATTCGTTGGTCGAGGAATCGTCAATTGGGTCATCGGCCGAAGCAGGGCCGATGAACTCAGTTTGACTCTGAGCGAGTTCGGCCGGCTTGTCTTTTTCGGCAATCATCTTCTTCATGGTAATGAGCATATTCCGAGCAGAGTTCTCATCTGCGCTAACTTCTGGGGCGGTCAGCGTCCACAATTTGTCGACATCTTCAAGTTCAAAAAGGTCTTCAATGGTTTGTTGGAGCATAAAGGGGTGAGCTGTCAGTTGACGAAGGCGCAGAAGCATGGTCAAGACATTGCTGTAGGACTTTTCCAGCACACCGTCACGGGAGTTTCTAGATTAAGAGATTAGTCAGATTGTGGGTAGGAACAGCAACTTGTTGTCTCACCTGTTGATTTTCTGAATATAGCGAGTCTTGACGGCTTCGTAGATAGCCCGCTCAACCTCGTTGAATTCAATTTCAATCGTACGTTGTGTATTCTTCGGCATTTCGACAAGTGCCGACCCGAAAAGAGAGTCTCGATGTGTTCGACGTATCATGAATTGCTTCAGAAAAGAGTGCAGACGGTCTGTAGTGTCACTGTTATCCGGATCGGCGAAATTCTCCTTGAACACCTCGACAGTTCCTGTATGTGGAACGCGGAGGAACTTGAAGAATGGGAAGAATTCTTCTACTCGATTCTGAATCGGCGTACCAGAGATCGCCCAACGATGCTTTCCCATCAGACCTCTACAGGCTATAGAGATCTGAGACAGGTGGTTCTTGATGATCTGGGCTTCGTCAAGCACAATACGATGAAAATGAACTCGGTGCAAGATATCACGGTTCTTCTCGTACTCTTCCGTCCACCATTCTCTCTTCTTCTCTGAAAGCACAATCTCCTTTGGAGGTCGGAATCTCGGATAGGATTTGAGGACTTCTTGGTAGGAGGTAAACACCACGTCTGCGTTTTGAATCACGCCCTCAGCGCTTCTGCCATAAATCCTGGAAAACTCTTTCCCATGATATTTGAGCATTCTGCGAAAGACTTCCGGCTCGGAGTGCTTTCGAAGCTCACTCTCCCACTGGGTTACCAGTGCTGGGGTACAGACAATCAAAGTGCATCGGGAAGTCGAATCCGGAGTTGGTGGGTTGGAAATCATGCATGCGATCGTCATGACAGTTTTTCCTAGTCCCATCTCATCGGCTTGAAGTCCGCCTAATGGTTCAACATCCCCAGTTTCCCGTTCTCTCATCCATGCCGCGCCTTGAACTTGATGGTTATATAATGAAGAAGTCATTCCCTTGAACTTCCAGCCGCCTTTACCGTCTGCTTTGACCTTCCGCGCCCCGAGGGTCTTGGTCGCCCGAAGGATATGTTGCTTCTGCGCTCGGGCTTTGTTCAGGTCGTCAAGTGGAACTCCTGCGAGGAGGGACTTCAACGCCTGCTCTTTGACAAGGGTGCTCGAGACATTTAGTGACGGTCGATTCAGGTTTGCGTTTGCATCGTCATAGATGTTACTGGTAAAAAGGCTGTCTATATTGTTCAGATAGCCCTCCTGTGTCGGTCTTGCCTTCTTCGTCTTGGCTTTGCCCTTGACTTTCTTGCCTTTGGTGGTGTTGTCTTTACTCTTGCTTCCAAGTTTCCCTTTCCGAGATTTGCGACTATCGGACTTGCCATCCTTCTTTGTCGCTCTAGCCTTCCGTCCGGCTTTCTTTTGGTCTTTGCCAATTTCCAATTCTATGCCAGCCAACATACTATCCTGCAGCTCCTTCTCCAGCTCTTTGGCGCGTTTTTTCTTGCTCTGCGGCTTGCGTATCGTGTAGGCATCCGGATCAGAATCGTTCGCATCAGATCCCACAAGGAATGCGTTATCCTCGTTATCACTCTGCACAGTCGCCGCATGTGGGCGTTTTAATGAGGGGGGAGGAAGAGGTGATTGTCGCACAAAGAGCTCATCTTCGCTTGGTGGTAATAGTTCTTCCAGGTCCTCGCTGTTGTACAAGATCAGTTGTAGTAGTAACATTGAAGCAAGGGGACACACTCATAGACTGGGCCGCGGGCCCGGTGGTAGTCATCTTCCAATCTCTTCAACCTCGCTTTTTCCGCGCTCTCTGCTTTCATAAAGAAAATGTCATCTTCGAAAGTATTTCTACCTGCACGTTTTTTGCGGTTGTACCTTGCCTTGCTTTCCGCGAATTCTTTAGCTGTATCAGCATCCTCATTAGGGTCGACAGTGCTGTTCATCCAAGCCAATTCGTCTTCGGGAATGTTTGCTGCAGGTTTCGCCGCAGAAGCAGTTGCTGCAGAGCCCTGAGGACCTTTAAATATACCTCCCGCTCCCGCAATGACTGCTTTACCCAGCGCCCTCTCGGCATACAACTTTTGTATCTGCAGCAGTTTATCATGGTCTCCAGGCATACGTTTTGTCTTGATATTGGACCGTAACATAGATCCGCTCGGTGCCGACGCCGGTGTCAGTCCGCATAATGCAGATTGATCTGGAAGCTCAACTTGGTTTGGACGCTCGGCAGTGGTGGCTTTAGGGAATGCATTGGCAAGGGTCTCATCTTCGGAGTCTGAAAGTTCTATAACCTCTCGTTGCATTCCAGTCCAAGTCCACTCTTCTTCGGATTCTTGCTTTATTGTACTCAACTTGGTACCAATGTGCGGCTCCTCATCATCGTCGACGAGATTGATGTATTGATCGGGCATCACTTGCCACAAGAAATCCGTCTTCGGTTCCTCTGTTTTGACTGTGGCTGGTTTTTCGACACTGGGAAGGACAACATCCCGATCCTCGGCTTTGATAAAAGCTTGTGGCAAGTTGTAAGGTCCGCTACAAATTTCGAACCTATCTAGGTCAATTATCTCAGCGTTGTCTGGAATACTGACCCGCGGGCGCCGTCGACGTAGTGGTTGCGCAGACGGTTCGGCTGCCCTAGGCGTGAAATCTTCATCGAGATCCAGCAAGGGAAGATCAGGATTGTCATTGGGGAATTGTGTGCCCAGGAGATCCTCATATTCGTCGTCGTCATCATCGAGGCGAAAGAGATGTGGAGACACTACGACGGAGTATCCGTCTTCGGAACTCATTGCGGGTAGGCTACTTCAAATGAAATCAGTGAAGTAACGGGTAAAGTGAGGTGAACCTCAAAATCCCGAATGAGTGAATTGCCTCAAAGTGAGTTCAGGATGCAGGTTGATCTGGACTGCAAGCAAGAAACTAAAGGTAAAAGCGGCAGCAGGTAACGTCAGCAATGAGCGATGAAGATTGGGGTTCTTTCTAAGGGAAGGCGAATGCTATGAAGTATGTAAGTGAGTAGTAAGAAAACCCTAGCTTAAGTCGGAAGGGTATGAATGGATTTAGGATTTGTAAACGATGTTAACTTTGAACGAAAGTTTGAACGACTAGGCTGAAGGTATGTGGGGTAAGAAGGATGGAGGATTATGCGGTAAGATGGTCGTTTTGTTATAGTTGAGTAGGAATTGGTAAACGGTGTCAAGTCCAGACAGGAGTTGTAGACAGATCTGCTGAGGTTGTGTAAATGACAGAAGGATGGGAAATTCTGCCGTACGAGGTATGATTTATGGCAGACGAACGAAGTTGGCCAAAGATTTCTTTTTGTAGAACAAATCAATTATGCTAAAGGTGAGTGGAAGTGAGATGGACGGTGCATTGCGCTATACGGGGTACGTTGCTTGCTAGTTAGACGGAGTATGTCAAAGGTTTCCGTTCATAAGCCAGAAACTCTGCTGGAGTGAAGGTAAGAAGGGTGAGGATTTTGCGATGATAGATATGTCGTATGGTATTTGAACGGAGTATGATAGGTCAAGGCGACTATCATGGAGGTAAGTGAGTGTAAGAAGGATGGAGAACTAGGCCGTACCAGGTACGTTTTATGGGAGCCGAATGAGGTATATCGAAAGTTTCTCTTGTAAAGTGAATCGAATATGATGAAGGTAGGTCAGTGTAAGAAGGCTGAAGGACTATGCAGTACGACGTGCGATTTGAATAGAGGATTTCAAAGTTCTCTATTTTTGGGCAAGATGGAACACCTGATTGAGTGTAGGAAGGGTTGTTAGTCAAGTTTTCAAAGGTGATCGAACGAAGTATGTCGAGAGTTGCTCTTATAAATCAAATCAAGACCAAATCAAATGGGATAGAGATGAGTGGTGTAAGGAGGATGAAGGATAGATGATACCAGGTATGTCGTATGACAGATGAACGGTTACATGTCTTGAGAGTTTCCTTCGATAGAGCCAATCGAATTTCCTGGGGTGGGTTCAGAGAGGTTGATAGGGCGGCACGGTGACAGACATGTCATATAATAGTTGAGCGGAGAATTTCCCGTGATAGACCATGCCGGATATTCTAAAAGTAGGTGAATGTAAGAATAATGGAGGACTGTGCAATGAGAGGTTTGTCGCATAGTCCATGAACGCAGTATACCAAAGATATCTCTCCGTGGACAAAATTGTGACAGGGCTTCATGCGAGACACACGAATTAAGTGTAGGTTTGAGGTATTGGTGCGATAACTGGAAGAAGAACGCCGAAGCTCTCTCTTCATAATTGATTGTAACTTCGCCCTATTAGAAGAGGCTGGAATGTAGTCGAAGACTTGGATGTACATCCTTCGGAGGTGGAGGTCGGAAGTCCAGGGTTTCCTTTAAGATCCATTTGGTATAATAGCTTGTTGGATAACGCAAGGAGTGGGATAAAGGGTTTAACGTCAGTGGATGGACATGCAATAAATGGTATAACGTTGGGTCTAATTTGGAAATAGAGTGATCCATTTTTTCCAGAGGCGACATTAATGTATACAGCCTGTGCGTGGCCGAGGAAATTCATCAAGGGAAGAGATCAACAGTTGGTAGTGTTGCAGTTGGAGTGTTGGTGCACGAAAAATCGTGAATCTTGCCGCCCATTTAGTTGAAAGGTTGCGATGTCCTGATCCGTTTGGATATTTCAAAGCCAAAGCGCATGCCAGAGACTGTCTGTTGATGGATAGCATGTCGAGGGTACGCCAGAAGAGACAGAAGATAGCTCCCCAAGAATTGCATCCTAACATGCCGAAGCGATTATGTATGCTCGCTGCGTTAGACCAGTCAGGTTGTAGATGACGATGCACCAAAACGAGAGCGAAAATTTCAGATGGAAAACTCGCAGATCTTCCATCCTTTCAAAGCCCTCTTCCGCCGAGAGTGCTTACTGATGCAGTGCGGGGATCAGGCACTGATCTCTGTCTTCGAAATGCGGTGCTGCGCAATACGAAGTTGACCAAGACGGCGTGATGTAAGGCGGTGAAGCCCTCATAACGCAGTTTGGACGTACGATAATGATCAAGGCAGCAAAGGATGGGGGGAGGTAGATCGTCAAAAACCCACGAACCAAAAGACCGTCCTCGATAACTCGAGGTTGTAGTAGGTGCTCGTAGATTAGTCACCGCATGACTGCATTCCACGATTCAACACAAAAGAGCAGAGAGGTGCATCTGTCAAGCAATCTTCAGAACCCTAAGAATCGCGAAGGTCAGCGGTGGAAGGTTGGCAAAGGGTACTGTAGCACACGGAAATACAGTGGTACTCAGCAAAGCGTCCGTCTCAGCAGCAGTGAATTACCACTGCCACCCCTACAAAAACCCCGTCCTCTACAGTATGTATGTAGAACCAATTCCTCCGCCACCGGTACCCGAACCAGCACATGCGTACGTTCGGCCGGTCGAAGGGGTTGGGGGCCGAGTTTCGTAGCTATTAGAGACGGTAGATTCGTGTTGTGAAGCTGCTAGCATGGGGCTGTTGTGATAAGACGTGGAACTGTGGAGGGGGAAAATCGAGTTCCATGTCTGTCAGCGTTGCCGGAGGTAGAATGGGTCCCCTCTGCTCAGCGTGGTTTGCTGTTGAGGCACACGATCAGTTTTCCGTTCTACGCTATGAGTGGTTTCCACTTTCCGCAACGCAATTCACGACAACCCTCCACCTCTCACGATCTTCAGCAGCATGATATGAATTCACCTTCAAGAAGTATCAGGCGGCTTCTTAGGCTGGGAAGCTTGAAGATTGAGGTTGATTCTTCTTCTTGTTTTCAAGTGACCGTATATGCAAAGATAACCCGAGATTGTAAAGGAGTACGGGCGGAAAGTTACAAATATGTACATGAACCGCAGACTGCAACGTAGATTGCACGCAGTAGAGTGCCAGAAATGCCAGAGAATAACCACCTGCACCGCAGCACCCTGAAGAAGATCGTTCGCCAAAGGCTAGCAGATGCCTTCATCCACTCGCTGGAGATGGTCTTGCTACACCCAGGCGTTTTTTGGGACAGTAAACGAGTATTCCGGTCCAGTAATAAATGCTCTGTGGGGCATACGAATGAGTTTGTAGCGTGAAATAGGAAATGTCGTTGTGAGTTGGACGGACTTCCCAACGATGGAAGTCCAATATCTAAAAGAAACCGCGAGTTTTGTGTGGCAGAAATATTTAACCTCCTGAGGCTGTGTTTGATGGGTAGTACCTGTGGATCGTTAGACGGGAAAGGGCGAATCCATTTACATGGGCCAACAAACCATGCAGCTATAGCGATAATCATATACAAGGTCATCAAAAGTACGCCTTCGAGCCTAGTAGCATGTCAGCTGTCTTCTTGAAGGGCATCAGACCGGCAATGAATACTGACCAATTCGATTTCCCATCTTGAATAAGATAGTTGACCAGTAAGACAGCAACAAAAAGTATTGCAATCTGGAATCCATCGAATGCCAAGTTCATGTTTTCGTTGCCCAATATCCAGCCTAGCACGACGGCAAACGGAATGACCAGAAGAGCGATCTGCATGCTTGAGCCGATGGCAACCCCAATAGCCAGATCCATTTTGTCCTTGATGGCAACGGTGACAGCAGTCGCGTGCTCGGCCGCATTTCCGACAATAGGCAGGAGGATAAGTCCAACAAAGGTTCGGGAAAGAGTGCCCGAGCCATCCGGAGGGGAAATTAGATTGATAGCAGATGTCATAAACTCGGCGCAAATGCCAACAAAAGCAGTGGATATACCAAGAGTCATAATAGCGACCCATAGCCTCAACTGTGCCTGTTCAGGAGGATCTTCAGAGTTCTGAGACGATGCTTCCTGTGCATCAGGTGCAGCGGGACCTCCCCCTACAGTGGAGCTCATACCACCACTGTTGACGATTCCTTTTTCCGCATCACCGTCAGCGGCCTTAACCTTGCCCTTGATGACTGATCGCTTTTCGGTCTTTGGGCTTGGCGTATTGAACATACTGGCGTGAGATTTGAGCTGGAAAAATAGATATGCTGCGTATGTAAGAAGTAATAGAACGGCAGTTCCTCGCGAGAGACTGGTGATGTTCTTGGCTATCGTTGCGTTTGTAACACCTATGGGTAGGTAGAAGTTAGAATCGGCCTTTGGCTACGAGAGTAGTTCTGCGCTGGGACACCTACCTGGATTGTTTCCAGCTGCCCATGCTTGGAAGGCTGCAGGTATGATCAAGCTGGCAATAGCTAGAGACAGCAAGCTGGAAGATGTCTGTGCCACGGTTATATTGAACTGCTGCTCAACGCGATTGACTCCGCCCCCGAAAAAGCACATTCCCATCACCAAGAGCAGATTGGATAACATGCTCCCAATCAGGGACTCCTGAACGATGTCGACTTGTCCTTGCACTAAAGCAATGATGGAAACGATGAGCTCAACAGCATTACTCATACATGGTTAGCCTGAAGTACCATTGTAGTTGGTGTTGAAACTCACCCGAATGTAGCATTAAGTAGACCACCCAATGTTTCTCCCGTATGAAACGCGATCTCCTCGGTCGCATAGCTAAGCATGGCTGCCAAAGGAATGATAGCAATAAAATTTAGGACGAAAATCGCAATTGGGTTCAAGTGGGCAAAGTGTGCAGCAATGCCAACTGGTACCATAAGGAACAAGATGTTGATCCATGAATTTAATAGGGTTGCCCTGATTTGCCCCATGAACCCAAACTGGCTTTTGTCTTGCTTTGAATTCGACGTTCTCTTTTCTAGTGCTTCGTTGTTCTCCTTATCTTTTTTAGTAAACTTTAAAATATGACCGAACCTCTTCCTAGGTCGACCATCAGTAGCTAGTTGTCCTTCAGGAAGCACTGTAGAGCCACTAATCCCAGCTTCGGAGTCCTGACTGTTCGTGTTCTGATCTGCGCTCCCAGCTAGACCTCTCGTTCTTGGGGCTGCGTCTGCATCTCCTGATAGAGGTGGCATTGTGTCTGCGCGTCGTTGGTCTGGATATTGCTCTTCATTCTCTATCTGTCGATCTTGCTCCATGGAGGATTTGAACGCAGCTTCGGAGCGGTTGCTTGGACGTAAGCCATTCTCCTCATCAATCGCCTGAAGGCTCTTCTTTTGGTAGCTTCGGGATCGTATTTTGCCGAACGGGTTGTAATTGGGATGATCGATATCACCGCTTCTCCACGCCTCTTGTCGCGCGGCGGTTCGAGTTTTATCTGTGCACATATATAAGGTTCAATTCAAGTAATACTGCCACAATTACTTACGCATTCCCGGAGATGGCGAGGCGGATAGAGAAGGAGTGGGGACGAGTGCCAGTAATGGGTAACTGCTGCGAAGTGTCCCTTGGTCAGCCTTGTACCACGCGCGCATTTGATGTGGTTGCCTTACGAGCAGCGAGTAGCCCGGGGTGGACAAGAAGGCAGCGGTAGGCAACCACGCAGTCGAGAGTATTGGAGACTGTTGTCGGAGGATGCGGCTGCCGCCGCAGGTCAGTCGCAACGACGCAGGCTGTGTGTCAGCCGGGCGAATTGACGACGGTGTTGTTTTGTAGAAGGTCGGGTGGGCATGCAGGTCGTGTTTGGTGCTACGAAGAGTCTCTAGGATATCTTTGATACAATAAGTACTGTGGTTCAAAACTGTGTGGCGGTGATGATGCGTTGCCTCTCTTACCTTAAGGTAAGATTAGACGCCCCGTGCGGCAAAGCGTGAGAATGTGGAATATGAGATATGAGGTTTGTCACTTGTGGTATGAGTGCTGTATGTTTTCTTTGAAAGAAAAGGGCGAAGGTCACGCATATTAAAAGTCTTGAATCCAGTCGATGGCCACTTGTCACGTCCGTTTGTTGGCGTACCTTAAATCCTTAATTAGGGGGGCAATCATTCACATCCGTCCGTCTCCTAAACCGGCTTTGTTTACAGTAGAGCCTTGGCTGCTTGGCGACTTAAATTCAAGTAATCCGCAATTGGTAGTGAAACAACGGGTAAAAAAGGTCTTGGAACTATCTTGGCCACTGTGAAAGGTCACAGTATCTACGGAGTAAGGTACTGTGGTACGGAGTATAATTTGATGAATTGTCTGGCGGCAAACAGTGCAGTTCATGATTCCACTCCAATTAGAATACCGTACATATCAGATCTTCGTGACGTCATTGGACCCCCGAAAGCGCTTCTTCCTGTGTAAAGTGCACTTACCTAGGTAGGTAAGTGCTTCGACTTCTTGCGCTATACCTTATCCAGAACGCGGCGAAGAAACAAACCCCCCCTCTCCCAAAAGCGATCGAGGTGATTCACCAACCACGTCAAACCCCAAACCCAAACCCAAACCCAAACTAGGTCTTGTACCCATCTTCACCTTTACCCACATTACCTGTGTACATCAGGCATGTAAAGCATTTGCTTGATGAGATTCGGTGAATGCGAATGCAATGAATGATATTCCATAGGCTCCAGTGCTATGGCTTTGTTTCCAATTAGGTATCACCACACTGGAATTCACCGTCCTTATGAATCTTGGTATCGAGCATCATGAGCGGGCGAGAGGGCGGCGTTCCCGCGGATAGCTGTAAAGCTCGCACATTTGCCACGTGTGCCAAGTTTGAATAGAAAGCTCCGCGATTAGGCAAGCAGTACCATGGGTCCCGAGGCCGCCGGTGGTGATGAAGTACCTACAAGGCCTTCAAAGGAAGGACAGGCACCCAGATTACCGTTCCGACGTTTGTGCTCGTTGTCCCTCCACGATGCAAGCTCCTTTACCGAAGATATACTGGTGAACACTTCCTTGTTTCCAGCCCAAAGCGTCCGTGCCGGTGATATTATGCAGATTGTCGCGGTGGATGGCTTCGAGAAGCATAACAGCGACGCCATTGAGAACTTTTACGTTGACACAAGTCGAACAAAACCAACAGGTGAAGCTGAAGGAGGAGACAGAAACACCCCTGCACCCTTGATTAACTTACAGAATTACGATGCTCTGCTCGATCCAGAGAAAACTAACATATTCGTGGTTAAGAGCATGGGCCCTGAAATGCTGTCAAAGCAGCCAAGTATAGAGGTCGGTCACCATCATAGATCCTTCCAAGATTGCCGCTGAGTATGACCAATGATCGTCCAGGTATCCGTCTCTCTTCAATTTGCCATTGCGTTCGGTCTCAAAAACCACAATCAAGTCCTGCTCTCAACTGTAAGTAGACAGTCAGATCATACCCCAGGTTGTTCTTGACAGTATTCATCACCTACTGACTCGCTCGTAATAGGTAATTCAACAAGACTATTACGCCTCGCACGTAGAGATCACCTTCCGTGACGAGTACCTTGCTCGAGCGGACATGTGGCGTTTAGTCGTCGCCGAATTAGCGAACAAGTGCGTTATCAAAGGGCAAAGAGTTGTGTTCATGGGCACTATCAAAGCTTTAGTGAAGGCTGTATTCGTTCGAGGTCAAAAAGTAGGATCTGCATTTTTCAATGCTGCTACGAAACCAGTATTTCGTAGCGAATCTGCTCGTTATGTACTCTTCGTTCAAATGTCAAAGGAAATGTGGGACTTCGACGCAGATGGCAGTGGCGAGATCATGTTTAATAAGGTCATTAATGGGTTTCTACCCGAGCTGTTCAAGCGGTGGAAACATATAAAAGCCAGACACCTGGTCACTATTGTGCTTTTTACTAGACTGGAATACAAAAGAGGACTTGCTAGGGGATTTACGCATCCCGAATGGGATGTGAGCGATCCAAGTATGAAACATGTCACGGGAGACAGCTCTTACAAAGACTTTTACCGCGTTGTCGTTAGCGATATGCCAAGTACCGAATGTTCCGATATCCTCTCTCAATTAAAAAAGGAGTTCAAGGTATTTTTGAGAGACGTCTCCATTCGAAAGCCGGCGCCACAAGATCATCTCTCCCTTGGGACTGGACTTACAGCAGCATCTGCGGATCTTCCAGACTATGTTATAGCTGGGCGGCCGTCTGCCGCTATACGAGGTAACATACTCGAGGCAATCAACCTTGCATCGTCGCATTTCTCTTCTGACTACATCGACCGCGACCTCGTCAAAACTGGCGTATCAATTGCTGTTATTACACCTGGCACAGGCTTGTTTGAGGTAGATTACAATTTACTTGTCAAGACTACTGATAATCTGATCGAGAACGGGATCGGGATAGATCTAGTTTGCCTCTCGAGGATGCCGTTGCACTCTGTTCCTCTATTCAAGTATCGAGAGCCACGTCTTGAAGTACTGAAAGCAACGCCGCAATCTCACGATTCTCACGGGCCCCAAGAAGATCCTATGGACACTCTCGCCAGTGCGAACAATTATGGTTCCATAGCTAGCACGTCTGTAACCAAAGGCGGTAATTTTCCACACACAAAAAGTCCATTCCGGTCAATCACCAGCGAATGGCTTTACGCCATTCCACATTGGGTTGATGTGTCGTTCTGGGTACTAGCTTCGGATGAGGGCGGTCTCCAAGCTATTAAGGCCAGGAAACCCTCTGGCCGATCTCAATTAGTGGAACATCGACATAAGGCTTTTGTACCTAGAGTCAGGATGTATGAGCTACAGATGATGGGTGTGATGGAGAACGCCACGAGTAGTCTTTCAACCCCTTATCTTTCGATGCCTTGGAAGGCCACGCGAGGTCGAACGAAGAAAAATTGGAGGAAAGCGGCATCAAAATCTCGAACTGCTCTACAAAGCGATAGTCTTCATCCTACGCATTCTGGCAGGTCCGCTAATCATGTAAACGTCCGACCGCGTGGATTGTCAATATCCACGGAGTCTACAGACGAAGAGGCATCTGGCGAGGTGGGATATGCGATTCAGTGGATGGATTACTATGACGAGGCAATCTTCCAGCATCAAGGTCACAGCTCTGGTGCACTGAACAAAGATCTGCAACCAAAAGCTTCGTACCACACGTCGCAATCATATCAGTTCCGTAAGTTCGGCCCGATAAACGGCGGATCTTCACCTAGCGAGCACTATCTATCCCCATACGATAAGAAAGGCTTAGTTGGAAGAGGGTTCTTAGACCGTGAAACAAAGGAACGAGACTCCACCCAAGCTATGTATACTAAACGGGCAAGTATTCGAAATACCAATCCAAGCTCTGACAACTCCCACCTAGTACCAGCCAGACTCTCGAGACAAATCAGCTTTGGACTTCGTGGGTTCGGTGCTGTACCACCCAAGGCTATCGCGAGCACTGAGCTCTCTTCTGAACATGCCAAATCGGCAGCTCTTCTGAGTCGTGGAACCCAGCCGGCCACAGCTACAAAAGGCCCGGGTAGAGAACCCTCGACGCGCAAAGCGGTCGTACCTCCACAGAGAGCGAACAGCATTGGCTCCGACGAACGTAGTCTTGTAGGCCAAGAGGCAGCTCTCACTGTTGGCGTTGGTCTCCAGAACTCTTCCAGCCCCATTCCGATCAAGAAACCCATGTTGACTCGTATCACTGGAGAATCTGGTACATCTGTCTCTCGTCGGACCACAGATTCTATTCGCGCGGACCAATCCCGTGTGACACTTGAGATTCTAGATCGCTCTATACTTGAAGAGGAGAACTCATCTTTGTCGGAGATGGCCGCTCGTGGTGGCGCTGACGACAATTTGAAAGAAGCGTATGCCAGCAGTGCCATTGCGCCTTGGTTGACGATACTCAATCCATCGAATCCACACAAGACAGATATCACTTTAGCTGGCCGCTTGGGCCGCTGGCAGCATGTGTTCCCACGTCCTTTACGTACTTCAAAATTCAAATGGAAGTCACTGTGTTCTCCAGCCGCTATACCATTTACAACGGAAGATTTTCCTACGGCGGATCGACTTACTGCAGGCTATCGAGAAACATCGTACCACATAGACTTCTACGAAGATGATATATCTGAGCATTCTAGACCTCGAGGCTGGCGTCTGAGGGAGATGATAGCGTTCCGCTTTTCCCAAGGGTTTCAGGTCGTGGTAGGTCCAAACCTTGCGAAAGCCATGGGACCACAGTCCTTTGACATGTTTGACCTTTTCGCCAACGGCGACATTCCTAAAAGCGACAACAAGATTTTCATGTCCAGAGGCAGTGTCGTACACCAAATCTCAACCGCGGAGCCCAACAAAATCGAGGTAAGATGCTTTTCGCGAGAACCCGCGCCATCAGCGCAGGCGAGCATTGGGGCGCAAACACCCCTATTATACGGGCCTTCAATTAGAACGATGCTGGATGACATGTACGTTTCTCAAACTATCAGGATTGGTTCACAACGTCAGGAACTCAATTGGGAGAAGGTTGACCATTTTCTCGCTGGTCATGAGAAGCAGCAATCCGATCAATCCGTGGATAATCTTCGCTCGTGGCGTGCCCGCTTCGTCTTAATCCCCGTAGAGCCCCCGTCGAGTGCCCGCCGTTCACTCCAGCCAGTCAATGAAGATGATGAGGAGGAAATACGCTTGGAAGGTATTAAAAAGTTGACTCAAGTCTGGCAGCGGTTTCGCTATGTTCATCCTGACGAACGACGATTCCAAGCCACAAGTCGGAAACGCAAAGATCCGAATCCTTTGGATATTATATACCAAACCAGGAATCCCTCCGCAATTGTTGCAGCAGAGTTGGACAGCACAGGAGAGAGTGACTCATCGGGAAGACCAGTACAACTGCTACCGGAGACAGAACTTTACCAGCGATCAAATTTAAATCTTGCATCTCTCGCTCAGACCATTCAAGGCGAGAAGGGCGTTCGAATGATGGACAGAAGGTGGCATTGGAGATTACATTACAACTGCTTCATTGGATTCGAGCTGACCACCTGGCTTCTGCAAAACTTCAAAGACGTTGAGACGCGTGATGAGGCAACTGAACTTGGCAATGAGTTGATGAAAGGCGGACTCTTCCAACACGTAGAGCAGAGACACAACTTTCGAGATGGGAATTTCTTCTATCAAGTCGCCAGTGACTACCGCCCGCCTCGTCCAGAATCAAGAAGCAATTGGTTTGGGTCGCGAAGAGCGGACAGATCAGTACCTCCAACACCAGGATCAGAAGGCACAAGCAGAGATATTCCTAACGCGCCAGAATCACGCTCTAGTTCAAACAATGACCCTTTTAGGGAGACAGAGCCAACAACACCTACCCCCAGTAAGAGACGTCTGGGCATTGCTTTAAGCAAGTCATTGCTGTACGATGTTGATCATCGAAAGAGGTCTTACAGACCAGAGCTGATCAATCTTCATTACGACCGGCTACATAATCCAGACAATTGTTACCATATCCGCATTGAATGGATGAATACTACTTCAAAGCTCATCGAGGATGCAATCGTCTCATGGGCTACATCAGTGGATCGGTTTGGACTACGTTTGGTTGAAGTTCCTATCAGCGAGGCATCCGCCGTTACCGATATGCATCCATTCCGAGCACCGTACATGATTAAGCTTACAAAAGAACCACCCGGTAAGCAGCCACAGGACTACTTTGATGCTACATCGTTTGCGCCTGTTCCACAGGTAGACAAACATGTGTACCAAAAAGAAATCATGAAGAAGTTTAATTTTGTACTTGACTTCGAGGCTGCGAGGGACTTCCCCTCCGATGTCGACGTCACTTACTCATGGGGCAAGCCCAACTATCGTTATCCGCAGTATATCCACCGTTCTGGAGTAGTAATCGCCCAGATTACGGATGAAGGCCACTTCCTCCTTCTGGCAAATAGGCTCTACAACAATCGTAGTGCTGCACCGGATGCCGGGAAGCAAGACAATAATGACATACGAGACAGAGTCCGCTTCATGCCAGCAAGAAGCGGCAATCATCGTGGCTCCCCTCGTTCTTCGCCTTTTTCCTCGCCGCTTGTTCGCGCAACCCTTGATATGCCCGCTTCCACATCTGGCGTTACCAAATCTGCTCCAAACACGGTTTTCTCGACCCCAGAGCAGATAAAAGCAGATTTCGAAGCCTTCTGCCATGATTCCGCTGCCCTAAGCAGGTTCTACGATGAAGTCCTTAGCAAAACTTTGTCTCCAGCCCCGAACACACCCTTTATGGAAGCCAGTATTCCAGCATTAGGACTGCCGCCAAGCTTGACATTGAAAGAAGGATTACCGGCGTCAAGGAGCAGCGTTAAGAAGGGCGAACCGGCTGGGAATGGGAGCCCAAGGTCTGGAGCAGTTGGTCTGGGTTGAGGAACTTAGATAGAGCCGCGACGCCCGCGCAATGTCTGCCCATAAAAATGTTCAAATTGCGATAGCTTGTTAGAAACCTGTCGCTAAGAAGATTCCATAAATAAGTAGCCACTCTCATTGTGGCTGAGGCCACGGACTGACTACCTTAGCTAAACACTACTGTGTACTAGTAGTCTGGATTTCCATAGGGTTGTTGGAACAACCGAAGGATTCGAAGGAACCACTATTCTAAGGGACGGAAAACAGAACCAATCACTTCGCCGAACGAGAACAACCATAATTTCCACCGACCGCCTGCCACGCCTGCCAACTCTCTTTTCTGCTCCGCCCGTCGAAGATGGCCGTCACGTTCCTCGACGCGACGGAAGAAAACCTTGGTCGTCGTTGTTTTAATCCGTGTTGTTTGTGACTGTGCCACGAAGGATGGGATCGTTGAAGGTATACTCTATTTATGCTCTATTTAATCAACTTTGACCGTTTGCTAAAGAGATACGGAGTAAAGAGATTTGACTGCTTTCAAGCCGCCAGCTTGAGTCCAGCTAGTTCAAGCCCACACCGTGAGCAACCTTAATTCTTGACACTGCCCTTCGCCCCACCGACGCTTATGTCTACGGGCGTGATGGTCGTGAATTGTTATGCCTCGTAGGGTTATGAGGACCGCAGTTTTCTGTTGGTATTAGCTGTTGCTGAGCTTCAAATTTAGCATATTTCTGCCTAGCATTGTCCATACATATACTGCCGTCGATCTCTTTCATTCCATATCAGCCAGTTCTTGATTCTTTTTTCCCGTTCTGATCAAGAGTTATCCTTGAACCTCAATATGTTGTCACTCAGCAGTGCATTGTTCACCTCCATCCTACTATGTCTTCACGTCAGTGCCATGTCAGAAACGCAGAATTGGATAATAGCAAAGATAAAAGAGCTCGGTAGTGGGACCTCCATTGCGAATAGTACAGCATATAATACCACAAACCCATTTTTCACAGGAACTTCAGACATTCCGGTTGAGACAGTTACCCTGCCACTGGACCATTTTGGCAAGAATACTGGTAAGCTCAGATTGCCTTGTCGTGGCATTCATTCCTTTGTTCGGAAACTTCTATAGTACCCTCGTCGCTAACCTATATCTATAGACACATTCAGCAACCGATTTTGGGTGGCGGATGATGTTTATCAACCCGGTAGCCCAATATTTCTCTTCGATGGAGGAGAAGGGGATGCCTCTACTCTGGTATTCGATACACTCCAGAACGACTCGTCTCCGCTACGGCAGATGATGCGGCAATTCAATGGGATGGGAATCGTCTGGGAGCACCGATACTATGGCGGATCTCTACCTGGCCACAATCTCACGGTCAACACCGACCAGGCAGAGCTCCAGTACTTGACCGTTGAACAGGCCCTCGAAGACGTCGCACACTTTGCTCGCAACTTTACGCGAACCAATCACACCGACCTTACACCGGACAAGACTCCATGGGTATTTGTTGGTGCATCGTACCCGGGAGCACGCGCTGCCTGGATGCGCAATTTCTATCCAGACGTAATTTTCGCCTCTTACGCTGCTTCCGCCCCCGTGCAGGCGCGAGTCGATTTCTCATCATACTACGACCAGGTTTATCGCAGCATGGTTGCCAACGGCTTTGGCAACTGCACCAAGGATATCCACGCCGCAGTCAACTACATCGACCAAGTCCTCGACGGTAGCCCATACCATGTCGGCAACGATACCTCCGAGGCTGGCCGGAACGTTACAGCGCTCAAGGAGTCTTTCCTGGGCCAAGGCTACGGCAACGGCACCAATTACGGTTTGGCAGGCTCGCTCACCTCCGATATCCCCGGGGATTTCCAATACTACGGACTTGAGGGTCACGCCAGCAAAAACACCTCCGGAATCCGCGGCTTTTGCGACTACATCAGCACCGATCCCGATACCAACCAAACCTCCGGCAGCGACGGCTGGGCCAAGGAGAAAGGCGCCAAGTGGACGACCAACCGCTGGGCCTCGTACGGCACCTGTGCGAATGGCGCCTGTGGGACTGGTGACGGCCTGGTCCAAGATTCCGACAACATCGCCTGGTCCTGGCAAACCTGCACCGAACTCGGCTATTTCCAAACCGCAAACCTTGGCCCCCACCAGATCTCCTCCAAATACAACTCCCTCGCCACCGCCTTCCAAATGTGCCAGGCCCAATTCTCCAACGCCTCCGTAACCTTCCTCCCCGCATCCCCAGACGTCGACGGCTTCAACGCCCGCTTCGGCGGCTGGACCATCCGCCCCAGCAACGTCTACTGGAGCAACGGCGAGTTCGACCCTTGGCGTTCCCTCTCCCCCATGTCCACCGAGTCCTTCAGCCCCAATTACCCCGTCTCGGACACCCCCATCCCAGGCTGCCTGTCCAACGCGACTGAGCTCGCCAACAGCACCCACGACCCGCAAAGCGTCTTTGGCTACGTCCTCCCAAATGCCGAACACGCCTTTGATTTTTCCGCCCGCTCTGGCAATTATAGCGAGCAGTCGCTGGATCACAGCCACCAGGACTTCTCCGGCGCGCTGCAGGAGTGGTTGAAGTGTTTCCAGCCCGGGAAGAACGAGAAGGGTGGGACAGCAGGGAATGTTGGCGTTAAGCCTGCCACTACCTCCATGGGATCGCCGTCGAAACCGCAAGCCACGGGTTCAGCAACCGCGATGCCGACGGAGATGGGTGCCGCGCCGAGGCATAAGGCCGGATCATTTGTTGGGATTGTCGTATTGGCCGCAGTTTGCATGGTTGTCTACTAGCATCTGCATGAGATGTGTCCTTACCAAGCCTGGCGTTTCGGAGTAACCCCCGCGGGGAGTCCATCGAACGATTATGATATCCATAGATTAAATATAGATTAATACACTGCAAGAAGTTTCATCGATTAAGTCGACCATCATCACATCAAAACCTCAAAAATGAATTCATCAAGGGCTTGCTTGCAGAACAAACCTCTGGTTTCCCCCCGCTCTTTACCTCAAAGCACCAGGGACAAAACAGCGATTCTTCCGTTAGACTATGTACATAGTGTCAGTAACAAATATCGCCCCCCTCCCCTACTGTGTACCACCCCCCCCACCTGACGACCCAGCCATCTCACCAACCCCCCTCCCCCCCAACCACGCAGAAAAGAAGCAGCCAGCCAAGCGATAACTCAGCCCGCGGTAAAACCAAAAAAAAACCGTCACTTTCACACCCGCTCCAGGGACCTTTCTCGGAAATAAGCGAACAGGAAGCCACTATCTATATTTCTCCCGGAAAAACTAAATTTCGAAAGTTTTTCGGCTTGTCGATATGCTTCTTTTTGGGAGGAGGAGGAGGGGGTGTGAAAAGGGTTCAAGCTGGGGGTTTAAAGGGAAGGGAAGTTGAGGATGGAGCTTTTGGACTGAGAAGTTGAGGGTGTGGTTGGGGGGGTTGGAGGGAGGGCGGAGGGCATGGGTGTAGGGATGTGGTGGTGGGGTGTGAGAGGAGTTTTTTTGGGGGGCGGGGGCGGGAATGCAGGTTGGAGGGGTCGGAATCGAACGGCAAAAGCCCCCTGTGGACAGGCAGGAGGAGGAGGACGAGGAGCCTGGGTCGGAAACGGCTGGGATGCTGGTTTAGCGCGGTTGTTCATTGTAGCCGAGAGCGAAGGGTTGGGGAGATGGTGAAGTAGTGAATTAGTGGGGTGGAGGAGGAGTGGAAGGGGCGTGTAGTCAACGGCGGAGATGAAGGGAGCGCTTTTGGGGGTGGGGGGGCGGGGGGATAGATTTGTTATTTTACGGATATGTAGGAGTGGAATGAAGGGGATGGAAGAGTCTCCAAAATATAATGAAAGCGCATCATGGTAGCACACACACTGCACTCATGCATTGAGTGTCCTGAACTGAGACATAGCAAGACCGCAACAGACGCATCCTTGAACCCCCCCTCATGCAAATCATAGCCTCCCCTCTTCATCAACATCTCCTCCAAGCGATTGCTAGAATACAAAAAACCCCTTTACCGCAGCACAGCTTGTCTATCCAAAAAAGGGCAGAAATCGAGAAATCCGTCCTCTCTTGTTTCCCTCGATTCTTACATCTGTTTCGCCGAAAGTGTAAGGAGTGAGATTCAGCCGTGGGGTGGTTGCGCTAGGGGGAGAGGAGATGGGGTTTTCGAAGGGGGGTTGGGCCTTGAGGGGGAGGTGAGGAGTTAATTTGTGATATAGCAACTGAATGGATGGGGAATCCTCGTCGATGTGCTTGGTTGAGGGAGAGGTTGGCTCGTGGCTGCGGGGTGTAGGGAAAGAGATGAGATGTCGACCATCTTTCAGGCAAATGATGTTCTTTGTTTATTTGGAGCATGAGTCATGGACAAGAAAGACGATGGAGATTTCGTGGACTGGGAACAATCGTTGGAAATATGTTTGTAGTTCGGATGATCAGGATTCGAATGGAGAGATATAGCATT
>JAABUV010002942.1_pt1 | contig 22336 bp, 19 predicted proteins | sample 5559971 | NCBI WGS metagenome assembly JAABUV01 (sample SAMN10711881, study PRJNA513362) | rock metagenome | isolation source: Antarctica rocks | place: Antarctica: Victoria Land, Knobhead nord | collected 2015-12-19
GAAGGAAACAACGGTGCTACTGCTCGTCATGGCGTATCGGCTCCTTCGGGAGTTCAGGCAGGCCTTCACCCGCCTCGATACGCCGCCTTGCTCAATCCGCCATCACCCAGGTTCGGCCATAGCTCCTGTCGGGGGCAGTGCCGGCCGCTGCTGCAGCACGGCAGGCAGGGCAGCCGGGTGGCTGCCCTGATGCTCACGCCCTGACGGGAGTGGCGCATTCGGTTGGGGGAAACTCGAGGGGCGCCAGTCGGCTGAAGCTTTCCTTCGCCTGGCCGCCTTCGACGGTTTCACGCCAGTCAGTCGCAGGGCATCCTCGGCGGCGATGTCCTGACAGACGCGGTGCCAGACTTTGGGGAGCGAGTTGCGGTTAGGTGGCTTCCCGTTGCTGCCCACAACCCCGGCCTTGCCCAGCGCCTCCGCGATCACCCGCCAGGAAGGCTCCTCCTTCGCGAGGATCACGACGATTTCGGCGTGTCTGGCTCTCAGCTGTCGATAGACCTCCCCATGAGCCCCATAGGGACGCTTGGCAGCTGCTGAGGTGATGGCTCGGAGTAGATCGTCTGGCATGTCCGCGAGGATCCGCCCCCAGGACGCGAACAGCGACAGGCGTGCTCAGACATATCGGCGTGGCTATGGGAGCTTGGACCAAGCTCTATGGTCAGAAGACAGGTCGGCTGATGCCATAGCGACGCCAGGCTGACGCCGCCCATAGGCCATGTCGGCGCCAAAGGTGTTCCATGACGGTGCCGTTCCGACGCCATGATTCAAGCCAGATTAGGTGCATACACCATTGCATCTGTACGATGCGTGCGGACGCCCCCGGACGCTGCGCTCCGTTCGCATCCGGTCCCTCCATCCTGTCGAAAGGCATGGAGGCCAAATGATGGACACTGAAACTGAGGTCCGGGTTGGACGAGGACGGCAGGCAACCGTCACCCTGGAGCAGGTCGGAAAGGGCGTGCAGGACGCCAATGGTGGCATTGCCCTGGTCACTGGAAACCAGCGGCGGCACGGCGAGCAGCTGGAACGGATCATCCAGCTCGTGACGCCCGAGGAGAAGGAGGCTGGCGAAGGCCCGACTCTGGAGGAGCTGATCGGCGGCCTGATCAGCCGCCTCGACAACCAGTCCGCCTACCTGAAGGACATCAAGATCGCGCTGGCCAAGGTCACGCACGACATGCCGCTCGACGTCGTGCAGGCCATCGCCGACAACTTCGGCGTCGATGCCACGCCACGCGCGGACGCACCTCGATGATGACCTTCCGAAAATTGGCCGCCAACTCGGACGGCAAGCTGATCCGGGCCTACCTCACAGAGCACTCTCCGGAACCGGAGCCCGGAGCCGAGCTGGAGCCCGGTGCCCGGCCGGATGCCGGCGGCCGCCTGACCGCGTATTACACCGGGCGAGATAGCCGAGCGAGTTGGCGGCCGGACATGGCGCCCGAGATGGCCGCCGCTCTGGGCATCGATCCGACCAAGCCACCCCAGGATGCCGAGCTGGATCATCTGTTCGAGGCGAAGCGGGCAGACACCGGCGAGAAATGGCCCAGCGCCAAGCCTCGCAAGATCAGCGCCTACGACCTGACCACGGCGCCGCACAAGTCCGTCTCCCTCGCCGCAGAATTCGCAGCCTCGCCTGCCGAGGCGGCCGCGATCCGCGAGGCCATGCGGCGCGCCAACGACGACACCATGCGCTACGTGGCCCGCGAGATCGGCTGGGCCAGGAAGGGCAAGAACGGGGAGGAGGGTGCCGACCCCGGCGAGGTGGGCTGGGTCTCCTTCATGCACCACACCGCCCGGCCGACGCTGCAGGTCAGGGACGGCAAGACCGGCATCACCTACCTGGCCGAGGTGCCGATGTCGGGCGACCCGCACGACCACATCCACAACGGCATGTTCAACCTGGTCGCCACCGCGAACGGGCGGATCGGCTCGCTCGACACCAAGCGGCTCAACGACCGGGTCCACGAGTTCGGCGCCTACTTCCAGGCTCGGCTTGCCGACGAGCTGCGCAAGCTCGGCATCCACACGGCCTACGACGACAAGGAGCAGGCGGTCGTCATCACCGCTATCCCGCATGCCGCGGTGGACCTGTTCTCCAAAGGGCGGCAGCAGACCGAGCGCAACGCTCAGGCCTATGCCAAACGCCAGGGGCTGGAGTGGGAGGGGCTCTCGGTCGAGCGCAAGTTCGGCATCCTGTCTGCCGCCGCCGTGGCCGAGCGCCGCTCCAAGGGAGATGGGCGGACGGAAAGGCAGACCTGGCGCGACCAGGCCGAAGCAATCGGCTGGACGCACACGACGGTGCTGGAGGGTGCGACAACCCCGACACTGACCGCGGCCGAGCGGTTCGACTGGGCCTACGAGTTCGCGGCGCGGCACCTGGCCGAGGAGTTCCAGACCGCCGCGGTGATCGACCACGCCAAGATCAGGACCTACGCCGCCCGCGGACTGATCTCCACCGGGATCGCGGAGGTGGAGGACATCGACCGCGTGGTCCAGCTCCTCGAGCAGCGAGGCATAACCCTGCGCGGCAAGGCGACCTCCCTGATCGTCGGCGAGATCGCCGACAGGAAGGCCCTGGAAGCCGGCATCATCACCATGAAGGTGCGTGTCACCACGGCGGCTCAGGTCCACATTGAGGAACGGCTTGCCAGCCACGCCAAGGAAGCGGCCGCGGACAGGACGGACGCGCTCTCCGTCGCCACCCTCAAGGCGGCGATCGACAGCTCTGGCCTCGACTTCGATCGTGAGCCCGAGCACGGCGCGGCGCAGAAGGCAGCGATCTACAGCCTGGGCACCGGCGGCAAGCTCGGCTTCGTCACGGGGGTTGCCGGCTCCGGCAAGACAACGCTGCTCAAGCCTCTGGTCGCCGCATGGCAGGCCGACACGCGTCTCGATGTGGGCGGCCGGGAGGTGATCGGCTTGTCGACGGCCTGGCGGCAAGCCGATGCGCTGAAGGGTGCCGGAATCAAGCGCACCGCTGCGCTGGGTCCTTTCCTGAGTGGCGCCGAGGACGGCAGCATCGTCCTTTCCCGCAACACGGTGCTGGTGATCGACGAGGTCAGCCAGATCGGCCCGCGTTCCTTCCTCAAGCTGCTGGAGCTGCAGGCCCGGCACGACCTGACCATCAAGGGCCTGGGCGACCGCGAGCAGTGCCAGGCCATCGAGGCCGGCGACACCATGGAGATCATGAGCAGGGCACTCCCGCAGGGCTCGATCCCGGAGCTGCTGACCACGGTGCGGCAGGAGACGGCGCGGGGGCGGGAGATCGCCGGCCTGTTCCGCGCAGGCAACGCGACCAGGGCGCTCGCCATGAAGAAGGAGGACGGCACCGTGCGGCTGGTCGGCGGCGACCAGGACGAGGTGGTCGGGCAGATCGCCGATCTCTACATCCAGCGTCGGGATGCGCTTCGGGCGGCTCGCTCGGACCTGGGCGTGACCATCTCCGCGCTGACCAACCAGGACGCGGCCGACATCAGCCGCGCCGTGCGCGAGCGGCTCAAGGCTCGTGGCGAGCTCGGCAGCGATGAGAGGGTTCACGCGGCTGTCGACCAAAGAGGCGACACGTACGAACTGCCGATTGCCACCGGAGACAAGCTGCGCCTGTTCCGCAGGACATGGGCCAGGATCGACGGCAAGCCTGGATGGATCGGGAACAATGGTGACGTCATGGACGTGGTAGGCCAGTCCGAGAAGGGCCTGCAGCTGCGTGATGCCGATGGCCGCGTGGGAGAGGTGCTGTGGCCTACCCTCAGGGACGACAAGTCCGGCCGGCTGCTGCTGGGCTTCGGCCATGCCCTGACCATCGACAGCGCCCAGGGCATCACGTCGGGCGAGCACATCAACGCCTTGCCCAGGGGCACGGCCGGCATCACCGCCTTCAAGAGCTACGTGGCCGAGAGCCGGCACGTCTCTCAGGTTCACACCATCATCTCGGAGGCGGCCACCTTCGAGGCGGTCAAGCGCAAGCGGGCGCTCGGCGACCGGGCGGAGATCACACCGCAGCATCTCTGGGACCAAGTGGCCGCAGATATGAGCGAGAAGCCCTACAAGGCGCTGGGCATCGACCTCGTGGCGGCAATCGAGCGCGGGCAGGAGGCGGACGTGGATCGCTTCATCCGCACAGAGCACCGGGTGTTCACCCACAAGGCGGCGGGGCGAGACCACGGCACGGAACTACGCGTTCGGCTGCGCGAGCAGGAGGTGCGCCGGGCGCTGCAGAAGCACATCAAGCCTCTCACGGCCGCGCTGGACCGCCGGGAGGCAGCCATCCAGGAGCTGGCCACGGCGATCGAGGCGTTCCCCGGCGAAGTGCGGACCCGAGTGAGGGATGCCGTGGCAGCCTTTGAGAAGCAAAGAGAGATCGACCGGATACGGGCAGCGGAGCCCGCTACACGCAGCGTCAGTCCGGGGATGTAGGTAATGCTCGATACGAGGGCGGCAGCGAATCTTTGCCTTTGATATTTCTGTTATGTTTTCATGGGAGACGTTCAAGGCCATCGCATGTCACAAATGTCGTCTGTCCCGCTTGCCGATCCCCCCTTGCAGATCGCCTGCCTTGGGGCTGGAGACATTGGGAGGATCGACACGGCAGGAGCTGTCACTTATCGACAGGTAGCCTGAGGTGACGCGCGATTACGACGGCGGCAACACCACGGAGTTCGTCAGCCCAGCTAGCGACACTACGTGGGACGGCCGTAGACTCCAATGCAGCCGTTCAGGCAGGCCGGGTCGGCCGAGTTTGCCGGCAGCGGCACGAAGACGTGGTTGTTGTAAGGGTCGACGGCGACGGAGTGCGAGCCCTTGCCGGTGGGCACGCTGCCCAGAAAGGCGTTGGTGCGCGCGTCGATCACGCCGAGCATCGAGCCACCGGTCGCGTAGCGTGAGGCGATGAAATAGGTCTTGTTGCCGGGATCGTACCAGGCCTCGTCGGTCCCGCCGATCTGCGGCAGCCACGCGATCACGGCGCCGCTGAAATCGTCGATCACCTGGGTAGGCAGCGCCGGTGAGGCGGCGCTGTTGGTCAGCGTCGAGCAACCGAGCAACAGGTTCCGCCTCGGGCCGAGCGCCATGCCTACGGCCTGGCAGTTGCTGATCGGGAAGGTCTTGATCACCGTCGCGGTGCGCGGGTCGACGACGGCGACCTCGCCGTTGGTCGGGTCGGTACCGATCTGCGGGACATTGACGTAGAACAGGCCGTTGGCGGGGTTGTAGATCGACGCTTGGACGCCGTTGGTGGCGGTCGTGAAAGTGATCTTCGCCAGGATGTGCTCGTGGCCGGGCCTGGTCGAGATCAGCGAGATGAAGGGCGGCGTGTCGGCCTCGTTGCTGACCAGCATGATGTGGTCACGGGGGTCATACGACATCTCGTTCGCACGGGCGGTGCCGCCGGTGTTGATCGACTTGACCACCTGCGCGGTGAACGGGTCCATGATCTTGACCGTGCTGTCGCCATCGCCGGCCCAGACCCGCCCGAAATCCGCAGGAGCCACGCCGTTCGGTCCGGAGAAGTTGTTGCTGGCCTGCTGACCGGAGAACTCGCCCACCGTGGTGTTGCCGGTGATCCGGACCAGGAAGCGGTTGGTCCTGGTGTCGATTACGTCGACGCCGGCGTTTGTGCGGTCCGAAAGATAGTAGAGGTGCAGGACCGGGTCGACGAAGCTGATGTCGTAGGTCAGCAACGGCTTACCCGGAATGGCGATCGTGGTCAGCCGTTCGTAGCCACCGGTCGGAGCCGTCGAGGCGGTCTGCGCCCTGGCGGGTAGAGCACCGTATGCCAGTGCGGCGAACGGCATCGCGAAACGCAGCCAATGCTTGCGTGAGCGCATCCTACAACCCCCCTTTTGTCCGCAGCGTGTCTGCGCGCGGTCGCGGGCCTTCACGACCCGTCTTGCCGTCAAATGAACGCTTGGCCATCTGCCCCGCAACATCTAGCGGTAGCAACATACCAGAACGCGGCAGGAGATCACGATCCCGCGAGGACGTGGGCAGGAGTCCCCTGTGCCCGCCTGCTTGCGAACGCGCGACGCGACGCGATCCGCATGGCTAGTTACGAGATGGGCGACACTACCTGGTCGATCGGCTGCCGAGCCTACGCCTTCGGGCAGCCGGGCAGCAACGCATGCGCCGGGTCGCGGAGAACAAGACCTACAACTGGCTGAGCGTGCTCTACCAGAGCAACCACTTCGTCTTCCTGATCTAGAACGTGCCGGTGCGTTTCTTCCGCGGCTCGGCAGACGAGCCGACGGCACGCACGCTGCGTCGGCAGCAGAACGAGGCGCAGCAGCTTGACTTGGCGCTCGGCGAGGACTTGGCCAACGGCCTAGTGTTCCGCCTGGCGCTGGAAGCTGGAGCGGCTGAGGGTGTGGACCGGGTGATGTTCCTGGCACTGCGGGGCGAGGAAGGTCATCTCGAGTGCTTCTGGCCAGTGTCTCTTGATGGGAACCAGAGCGGGCAAACGGGAAGAACCTGTCTCAACTGCAGCTTCTGACCGAGGATGGCACGCCGCCCTTGACGACCGCGACCGTTGGACACCGGCGGTTTCGGATAAAATAAGGGGTCTGAGTCACGTGATCTGCCGGATGTGGCCGAATGCGGACTGGCAGGTTTGGAGCTTGGGCAACGGAATAGCGGACGCTTGAGCAAGCAAAATAGTCCGCCCTGTGTTTTATCCGGAAGAAATCTGCCCGACTTCACTTTTCGCCCGTAGGCCGGCGGATACTACGAGAGCCGTTCACCGGGCGTCGCGTCGTCCTCCAGAAGGAAGCACTTGATTGCTCCCACCGCCTGCCAACGGTTCCGTTCTGCCAAAACCATGTGCGTGCCTGCACCGATTTCGACCCATCTCCGGTAGCGCGCCCCTGTCAGCCGGGCGAACAGGTCTCGCGCAGTGTCGAGGGACACATCGATGTCCCACTCGGCATGGACGATGAGCGTCGGGGCGGTGATCGTCGCCGGGTCGTAGATCGGCCGCCCGCGGGTCCAATGTTCGCGAACGTCCTGCACGGCACCCGAGGGCGCCCGCACCGTTCCTGGCACGCCGGATGCAGGATCGGTCTCGAGGGTCGTCGCGGCCCAGGTCTCGAACCAGCCCGGCGGGATCAACGCGGCCCGATCGCCCTCGGGGGCCGGCGATAGCCAGGCGCCGCGGAACTTGGCGAGATTGGACCGCCGATACGCGCCAATCGGACCGCCGGGGTCGATCCGCTTGGGCCCGTCCGACAGCCAGAGCGGCGCGACCAGCGCGAGCTTGGAAATCGCTTCCGGCCGGCGCGCGGCATAAGCACCCGCGACCGAGCCGCCCCAGGACATGCCGAGGAGGCATAACCGTTTGATCCTGCTTGCTTGCCGCACCCAGTCGATCGCCGCCCCGATGTCGCGCAACGCCACCTCGGCCGGCACCTCCGGCGCTAGGCCGTCCGGCGGCCCGTCCATGGTCGCCGGCCGGGTCGAAGCGCCGTAGCCGCGGACGTCGAGCGCGAACACATCGAAGCCCGCCAGCGCCAATTCGTCCATGACCGAGGCGCCTCCGAGTGGCGCGTCGAACAGGCTGCGGGACGAGAACGTGGCGCCGTGCATCAGCAATAGCGTTCGCTCGGCCGGGAATGGCCCGGCGCCCGCGACGTGCTTCCGCCGCAACCCGAGCATCACGCCCGGCTCTCCGCCCGGTATCGAGAGGTCCTCGACCTGAATCTGCATCGCGTCGTTCATTCGAAACTCCAGACGTAGCCGGTCTCTCGCCAGGTCACACGACCGGCCGAGCTCTCGGCGAAATGGGTAGTCAGGCAAAGCGCCCCGCTTTCGGCGGCTCGTTCGAGCATGGCCCGGCGCGAGCGTTCGGCAGCCTCGGGGAACTCGCAGAAGACTGAGCGCAGCTCCGGACGATAGACCTGCAACGGATGGTGCAGGGTGTCCCCCACGAACCAGGCCTCTTCTCCCTGCGAGCGTAGCCGGATCGAGGCGTGATCCACGCTGTGCCCAAGGGTCGGGTGGAAGGAGAAGCCATCGCCGACCTCCGCACCGTTCACGTCGACGAACTCGGCGAGGCCGGCCGCGATCACCGGCGCGACGCTGTCCAGGTAAATTCCCGGCGTCGGCGTGTGATCGCGCGGACCGAGCGAGGCCGGCGGGAGTTCAGGCGCCGGCTGTCCGGCGAAGAGATCCGCGTTGTAGCGCTGCTCGATGCGCGACATCAGGTGCTGGGCGTTGCGGAACATCGGGGCCCAGTTGCCGTCGTCGTCCCGCCGCGTGTTCCAGCCGACATGGTCGGCATGGATATGCGTGAGCAACACGCGATCGACCTGGTCGGGCGTGACGCCGGCCGCTTCCAGCCGGGCGAGCCAGGGCGTGTCGAGCCGGTCGAGCTTCGGCGCCTGCGGGATCAGCTTGTCGTTTCCCGTCGCCGTGTCGATCAGCACGATACGCCCTGGTAGCTCGACGAGCCAGGCGTGGATGCTCTGCGTGAGCGTGCCGCCCTTCGGATCAAACGACCCGGCGGTGATGTCCACGGCATGCGCCTCGAGCACCGACGACGACCAGTTCGGGTAGAGTTTCGCCGGAGTTGCATCGTCCCAGCGCAGTTCGTCGATGCGGGTGATCGTCGCGGCGCCGACACGGAAGCGCTTGGCATAGCCGGCAGCCAGCCGGTCGGTGGGGTCGGGGGCGCGGAGCACGGATATCTCCTTGAAGCTTCGATGGGCTTGATCTAGGAGCTGTTATTCCATTCTTCCAATCGATCCGCCCAATGCAGTCCATCGACCACTTCGATCTACGATCGTTCGACCTGAACCTGCTCGTCGCGTTCGACGCGCTGGTGGAGGAGGGCAGCGTCACGCGAGCGGCGACGCGGTTGAAGGTGCGCCAGCCGGCGATGAGCCACAGCCTGTCAACGCTGCGGATGCTCCTCGACGATGCGCTGTTCGTGCGCGTCGGCACCGACATGCGAGCGACCCCGCGGGCGCTCGAACTCGCGCCGCGGATCCGAGCGGCGCTGCGCGAGGTCCAGGAGGCGGTTCGGTCCGGGATGCGTTTCGACCCGCTATCGGAAGAGCGAACGTTCCGCTTGGGCTTCTGCAGCGAGATGGAAGTGCTGGTCATGCCGGCCCTGGCCGCACGGTTACGGGCGGACGCGCCACGCATCCGGGTGATCGGCCGGCACTGCGACGCCGATGACGTCCATCGCTTTCTCGACGATGGCGTCCTCGATTGCGCGGTCGGCGGCTACGGCGGCGGCGGCGAGCGTCACGGCGCGCTCACCCTGTTCGAGCCGGCGCTGGCCTGCTGCTTTAATCCACTCCTCTTGCCGCTTACGGTTCCGGTCGACAAGGCCGCCTACCTGTCAACCCCGCATGTCGTCACGACCTTGCGCGACGAACTGCAGGGATGCATCGCCGACGCGTTGAAACGCGCCGGCGCAATGCTCGACACCGTGGTCGCCAGTTCGGACTTCCTATCCATCCTCGCGGTCGCCGAGGCAGCCCCGATTCTCGCGACCTTGCCCGCCCAACTCGCACGCAGTCATGCGCCGCGTTTCGGCCTCGTCGTCTCTCCCGTCCCGCTGTCGTTGGCGACCGCCCCGATCACGCTTCTCTGGTCCCGCCGCGTCGACCGGGATCCGGCCGCCATCTGGCTACGCAACGAAATCGCCGCCGCCTTGAAGCTCGGCGGGCCGACACCGATCGACTCATTTCCCGGCACCGATTTGGTGAACAAATGAAGCCTGGCCTACGGATCGAGGGTCTCCAGCTTCTGTTTTCGACCGCACGACGGTCGCTCTTGCTCCGAGTGGCCGATAGCTGACGGTCCGCTTCGGAGAAAACACCAGCAATAAGCAGACGTCCGCCATCGGCATCCCGATTGCAGGATCGCGAGCCTGCTTCGTGGCCGCGGCTCTCCCTTAGGTCGCGCCAGCTGGTCGTGACTGCTCATCCAACGACTGCCGCTCGATCTCCTCCGCGAGACGCTGCGCATGCGCGCTCAACCCCACGAAGCGCCTTGCACAGACCATCAGGCGGCGATGCGCCCAATCGTCGGTCAGAGAGATTAATACCAGCTCGGCCGATCCGTAGCGCTCGATCGCGGCCAAAGGCAGCACGCCGATCCCGATGCCGGCCTCCACCAGACGCGCGACAGCGTCGAAGCTGCGCAGGCGGACCCGGTAGGCGATCCTGCGCCCGAGCCGCGCCGCCTGCTGGGCGAGGTGGTCGTGCAGGGACCCGCTGGCGAGGCCTACGAACAGCTGGTCCAGCAGGTCGGCGAAGCCGATCTGCTGGCGCCCGCAGAGAGGGTGCGACCGCGCGGCCAACGGCCGCCAGCCTGTCGACCGCGAGCGGCCGCGCCTCGAGACCGTCCATGTTGGGATTGGCGGCCACGACGCCGAACTCCACCTGACCATCGGCCACAGCGGAGGCGATCTTGGCGCTGGTACGCTCCTCGATCGCGACGTCGACCCCGGGATGGGTGGCCAGGAACACCTTGAGCGCCCTCGAGACAATGTCGATCAGGGCGGCCGTGTTCGACAGCATGCGGATCTCGCCCTTGAAGCCGGACGAGAACAGGCGCAGGTCGCCGCGCACCCGCTCCACTCCGTCGGTGATTGACCGGGCGTGGACCAGGAGAGCGCGCCCCGCCGCGGTCGGGACGACGCCTCGTCGACCGCGTTCCAGCAACCCCACGCCGAGCAACGCTTCCATGCCGCTGATACGCGCGCTGGCCGAGGCCAACGCGAGATGCACCTGCTCCGCGCCCTTGGAGATGCTGCCGGTTCGTGCCACCGCGTCGAAAAGCCGGAGGTCGACGAGGTCGAAGCGCATGGGCAAGCCTTCACCGGAGACGAAACCACACATCGTCCATACCGCATTGTGCGCGCCGCCTCACCCCGTCACTCGTGGAGCATGGAAAATTGGCCCCTCCTTCTTGGTGCCGGCATCCTGGCCGGCGGCATGAACGCCTTGGCGGGCGGCGGCTCGTTCGTGACCCTCGCGACCCTGATTGCGAGCGGTGTGCCTTCGGTGAATGCGAACGCCTCGAGCACGATCGCGCTCTACCCCGCCGGTCTCGCGAGCGCCTGGGTCTACCGGCATGGTATCGGCCGGGTGTGCGGCGTCCCCCTCCGACCGACGTTGATCGCCACCTTGGTGGGTGGGTTCATCGGCGCGATCCTGCTGCTGCGCACGCCGAGCGGCGTTTTCGACCGCGTCCTCCCGTGGCTGCTGCTGCTCGCGACCGTGGCCATCGCCACCGGCCCTCGGCTCGGCTCCGTCCTGCGCGCTCGCCTGCAGGTCGGCCTGCTCACGATCCTCGTCATCCAGGTGCTGCTCGGCATCTACGGAGGCTACTTCGGCGGCGCCGTCGGTCTCATGATGATGGCGGCCTGGGGCCTGCTCGAGGGTACGGACATCAAGGCGCTCAACCCGCCGCGCACGCTCTTCGTCACGGCGGCCAACACGATCGCGGTCCTGTGCTTCGCATTCGCCGGCGCCGTGCGATGGCCGGAGGCACTGCTGGTGAGTGCGGGTGCGATCTGCGGCGGCTATGGTGGGGCCCATCTCGGGCGCCTGCTGCCGCCGCAGCTCGTGCGTGCGACGACGATCGCCCTGGCGGTCGGGATGACGGCCACGTTCTTCGTTCGTGCCTATCGTTAATTGGTTGGCGCGCGGATTAGCCCACGGTGGTCCCCATTGACAGTAGGTCTTGATCACGACCGGATGCGTCCTCTCGCACTGGCCACCGGCGGTCTTGTGGCTCTGGCGGCCGGGACGGGCATCGGTCGTTTCGTCTACACGCCGATCCTGCCTGCCATGGCGCTTCCTCCGCTTCTCGCGTCAGGGTAGCGTCACGACTTCCCGGGACCAAACACCTAGCCAAAACCTTCCTTCAAACCGCGTTGTTAGTGCTTCGCGCGGTCACGGACCGACGTTGATAGGGCTTGGGCCGTGTTTCAAACAGATCGGGGCAATCGCGCAACAGCGCCTCGACGAACGGGTAAAGCGCCTCAAGGTGCGTGCGCATCGAACAGACAGCCGCCTTGGAGTCGTTGGCCAGGATCGCATCAACAATTTGCTGATGCTGGCTTGTTAAGGTCTCGATCCTTCCGGAAATCGGCGCTGCGAGGTACCGAACACGATTCAAGGTCACTCTTACAGGCTCAAGGAGTGACCATAGCCGTCGAAGGCCGGAAACAATGACAATCTGGCGATGAAGATCGTCGTCTGCCCGGTGGAAAGCTATCGCATCTTCGGCAAGAAGCGCCTCGTTCTGACGCGCCATCGTCTCCTTGAGCAAGGACTTGCCACGGCCATCCGCTCTGCGGGCCGCCAATTGCACTGCTGTCGTCTCCAAAGCCTCCCTGATGATCATGGCCTCGAAAAGGTCTTCGGGATCAATGGGAGTGACATGAGTCCCCGATCGCGGCAGCGTCGAGACGAGCCCCTCTACCGACAACCTTATCAAGGCTTCTCGTACCGGCGTCTTACTGACACCGAGTATGGTCGCGAGATCCTTCTCGGAAAGTGTTTCCCTGGGCTTTAGAACCAACTGTCCAATTGCTTCGCGAATGATCGCGAAGATGCGGTCGGTGGCGGTCAAATCTCGCTCGGCACCAGTCCCAAGGTGGTGACTGATGCGCTCCAGAGCAATCCTGCGTTCATCACGTTCCGACATGGCGCTTCCATTGAGAGATGCCGGCAGACTTGCGGGCGCAGGTCTGCCGGCATCTCTACCATGGCGACATCGAGGTGAAAGGCATGATTTCGCTTGACTGATATATCCATAGATGGAATCGTATATCAGATGTCATGTGGAAGCCGGGTTGCCCCGCTCTTGTGAGGTTCAAGCAACAAGACACGGCAGCTTCAAGATCGCGCACAAGGCTGTCGCAAAAATCACAGCGAACTTCCTTTTGCACGGATGGTAGGAAGATTTCTGACAAGAGGAAGTCCAAAGCGTTTTGTGTATCTGGACCAAGCTAAAGCGCAGAGTGGCTTTGAGCAGTCACAAGACACCGATCTAAACTCACCTATCTTTCATTGAGTGACGCTCGCTTGTAACTAGCCAAAAGTGCGCTGTTGTTACATGTTAAGAAAAAAGGAGGAAACTATGAGACATCGATCTGAGAAGAATTTCTTTACGTTGCTTGCCATGACTGGATTGATTTTGGCTGTTCACGGAGTTGGAAGCGAGGCATCTGCCCAGGATGCAGTTCGGTTTCAAGCAAAAACTCCTCTTATCATTGGCTACACGGCTCAAGATCTCTCGAACCCTTATTGGCAAAACTACGCTGCTGGCGTGAAGGCGGAGGCGGCCAAGGACAACGCCAGGATCGTGGTCGCGGACGCCAAGGCGTCGCAGCAGAACCAAGTTTCCGGAAGCCGGAACCTGATCAGTCAACGTATCAGCGCGTTGATCGTGTCGCCCGTCGAGCCCGCAGCACTTCCAGGAACGATCAGCGCCGCCCATCGCGCGTCTATCCCCATCGTCATCGGCGATGTTGGCGCTGCAGGCAGCTACGACGCCTTCGTCCAGTCTGACAATCGCGCGGGTGGCGCGCTGGCGGCCGACTACATGGCAAAGAAGCTTGGCTCCGGCGACGTGAACATCGCGGTGATCGATCTCCATCCCGGGTCCACCGTCGGAATCGACCGAGTTGGCGGCTTCAAGGCCGAACTGGGGAAGTTCCCCAACATGCATGTCGTGTCAGAGCTCAACGGCAACGACGCGATCAAGGAAGGTCACGACGCGACCGCGAACGCTTTGGCGAAAAATCCCGATATCAAGGGAATCTACGCGGCCAACGACAATGAGGCGCAAGGAGCGATTGCCGCTGTCCAGGAGGCCGGGAAGAACCCGAAGGACTTTGTTATCGTCGGTTTCGACGGCAATGCCGGGTCGGTCGCCGCGATTGGCAACGGCACTCAGACCGCGACCGTCGCGCAGGACCCGTTTGGGCAAGGGCAACTCACGGTGAAGCTGGCTCTCCAGTTACTGGCGAACGAGAAAGTTGCCTACAGCGATACACAGACCAAGACAATCCAGCTTCCCGTGCAGCTAATCGACTCGAGCAACCTCGCTCAGTTCAAAGCAGCACGCGCTGGTCAGCAGTAGATAGCTGGTAAGCAGGTGTGACAACGGATCGGGTTGAGAAGAACGTCTTGTGAAGCAGACATCACGGATCGGGGCCATGCCGCAGCGCGCTGGCCTGCTGGTGGCGCAGGATATCTCGAAAGACTTCTCAGGCGTCCCCGCACTCCGCGGAGTCTCGCTGAGCCTCGCCCCAGGAGAGGTCCACGCCCTTGTCGGCGAGAACGGGGCAGGCAAGAGCACGCTGATCAACATCCTCGCCGGCCTGCTGCAACCGTCGGCAGGCTCACTTCTGATCGACGGAACCGAGGTGAAGTTCGCGGGTCCACAGTCGTCCCAGAACGCCGGCATCAGTGTCATCAGCCAGGAATTCCGGCTTGTTCCCCAGCTGACCGTTTCAGAGAACATCTTTCTCGGGCACGAGCCGCGCAGCGGAGGCCTGATCGATCGGAAGAAGGCTCGACAGCTCACGCGCGATCCCTTGCGCGAACTTGGTCTCGATATCTCTCCTGATCGCAGAGTCGCCAGCCTCACCATCGGCGACCAACAACTCGTTGAAATCGCACGGGCGCTTACGCGCGAATTTCGCGTGCTCATCATGGATGAACCCACGGCAGCTCTCAGCGAAGTCGAGGTCGAGCGCCTCCTCACCCTGGTTGAGCGGCTACGGGACCGCGGAACCGCCATTCTATATGTGTCGCACCGGCTGCCCGAGGTGTTCCGAGTGTCGACCCGCATCACGGTGCTGCGAGATGGCCAAAGGGTTGCATCATTGGCAACCGCCGAGTCCAGCGTCGACGAAGTCGTTACGCACATGCTTGGACGTGAGCTCGAAGCCCAAATCCAGCACCAGCCGTCGGCCATGGCGAGGGCTGATCGTCACAGGCCGGACGCTCTCGATGTGTCCGGCTTGCGTTGCAAGGGACTGATTTCTCCAGTCGACATCCGTGTCACGCCCGGCGAGGTCGTCGGGATCGCTGGGTTGGTCGGTTCAGGCCGCACCGAGTTGATGCGCGCGCTGTTCGGGGTCATCCCCTCAACCTTCAGCCACTTCGCGGTGAACGGCCAGGCGGTTCGCCCTAAAAATCCGAGGGGCGCCATCGGCAAGGGCATCTTCATGCTCAGCGAGGATCGCAAGGCGGAGGGCATTATTCCCCTGTTGTCGGTGCTCGACAACGTGGTCGTCGCCCAGCGTACGTGGGGCCGGGTCTTGCTCAACAAAGCCAGGGACAGGAGCAGCTACGCTTCCATGAAGAACAGGATGCGAATCCGTGCCTCCAATCCGCGTGTGCTGATTACCAGCCTGAGCGGGGGGAACCAGCAGAAGGCGTTGTTAGGGCGCGCCCTTCTCTCGGATTGCCGTGTTCTGCTGCTCAATGAACCCACGCGCGGCGTAGATGTTGGCGCCAAGGTCGATATCTATGGACTGATTCGCGAACTCGCCGCCACCGGAGTCGGCGTGATTGTGAGCTCTTCGGAGGCAGCCGAACTGGTGGCCGTCGTCGATCGCTGCGTCACACTCTACGCCGGCGCCGTCGTCGGCGAGCTTACCAAAGAGCGGATCACGGAAGAGGACATTGTCGCCGGAATCCTGGGGCGAGAGCGCACGGACGCCCCGCGGTCCGGCGACAACCTTGTCGCGCCAGCGGCCGACACCGGCTTGGGACCTCACCAATGAGCATGCAGCAAACCATGGACTTTGGTACTGCCGCGGAGCAGCGACGACGCGCCGAGTTCTTGGCGGACCGCGCAGCGCGTCGCGAGGCGTTCATCGATCGCAGCGCCATCTTGGCGCCATTCGTCGTGATCGCGGTACTCGCAACTGCCCTCGTGCCGGGCTTCCTGTCGCTGGCCAACGTGCAAAGCGTGCTCGTCAATGCTGCGATCGTGGCGGTCGTCGGCTTCGGCATGACCTTGGTCATCGTCATTCGCGGTCTGGATCTCTCGGTCGGTGCCGTCGCGGCCCTGACCTCATGTGTCGGGGCTGCCGCCATAAACGCCTTCGGCACGCCGCTCGGCCTCGTTGCGATGCTTCTGCTCGGTTTGCTCGCAGGAGTCGTGAACGGCGCACTCATCATGGTTCTGCGGGTGCCCGCGTTCGTCGCCACTCTCGCGACTATGGGCATCGCGCGGGGAGCAGCCCTGCTGTTCACGAACGGGGAACGGGTGCACCTGAATTCGGCAGGCGTCCGACAGCTGGCCATTGACAAGCTGGTGGGCATTCCGCTGCCGTTCCTCATCGCGCTTGCGTTGTGCGGCGCCTTCTACCTGCTGCTCGAACGCACTCCGTTCGGCCGCCACGCGTCGGCTGTCGGCGGAAATCCCGGTGCGGCGCGTGAAGCCGGTCTGAACGCGGTGTGGATTGGGATGGTCGTCTACGCCGTATCCGGAGTGGCCGCGGCCTTCGCTGGCCTCCTGCTGGTGGCACAGCTCGGCACCGTGGACGCCACGCCGATCCAGGGCCTGGAGCTGCAGGCCATTGCGATCGCCGTTCTCGGTGGGACCAGCATTGCTGGCGGCGCGGGAAATCTGCCCGGCACCTTCATGGCTTCGCTGCTGCTTGCGATGATCAGCTCGGCCCTTAATCTTCGCGACATTCCCGGATATTACCAGTATCTCGCGCTCGGCCTGCTCCTTCTGCTCGCCCTTGGCCTGGACTCGATCCGTAATCGAATTCGCAGGGTGATCACGAGCGAGGGTCAACCATGAAGCCCTCCAACGACCAACTCACGGCTCAAAGCCCAACGGTTGAGCTCGCGCCGCCGCCTGCGCAACCTCCGTTTTCGATCAAGGACTTCGCCTCGCGGTATGCGCTCCAGATCTTCACGGCGACCGCGCTGATCACAGTCGCGATCCTCCTCCCTGACTTTCGACAGTTCTCGAACTTGCAGGACGTGGCACTTCAATCGTCCTTTGCCGGCCTCTCGGCGGCAGGAATGACCCTGCTCATCATCGGCGGAATGATCGATCTCTCGGTCGCCGGCATCATCGCGCTGACGGCCGTGACGATTGCAAACTTGCTTCCTCACGTGCCGCTCGGCGTGGCGGTCGTGCTGGCGCTCGGCGTCGGTGCCCTCCTCGGCCTCGTCAACGGCCTTATTGTCACCAAGCTCAGGTTCCCGCCCTTCATCGCGACCTATGCGATGCTGAACGTGTACCTCGCGGCGGCATTCATTTGGACCCATGCCTCGACGATGGCGCTGACGAGCGATTCGTTCCTTGCTTTCGCCTCCTCCGAAATACTTGGCGTGCCGCCGATGTTCATCGTCATGCTCCTCGGTGCCTTGGGCTGCTCCCTGCTCCTACATCAGACGCGGTTCGGCCGCGATCTGCGTGCGATCGGCAGCAGCGAAGTCGCCAGCCGGATGGCCGGGCTGGCCGTCGACCGTACCCGGATCGCGGCCTTCGTCGTGTTCGGGCTGCTCACCTCCGCGGCAGGCATCGGCCTTGCCTCCCTGCTCTCCTCGGCGTCGGCCAACATGTCGATTGGCTACGAACTCAACGTCGTCGCCGTTGCGGTCGTGGGTGGCACGAGTCTGTTCGGCGGAAGCGGAACGCTGCTCGGCACGGTCACCGGCGCGGTACTCTTCGCCGCCTTGGACAATGCGCTCAACCTTCTGAACGTGTCGTCCTACTGGCAGTACGTCGTCGCAGGAGTCGTTTTGGCGGCGGCACTCGTCGCCGCGAGCCGCCGCGAACTGGCAGGGGTGCGCGGCAGAAAGTGAAGCGATGGCTTGTCAGGCCGGCCTCTCGGGCGGGCCTCGGAAAACGTCATGGCAGGTGCTTTCGCCACGGGCCGAAAGCAAGCCGAAATCAGGAATGAAGGAGAGACAAGGGTGGAGATGCGGCAAGAGATCGAGCAGCTGATCGCGGGCGAGGGCGGCGTGCTCCGCCTCGACCCCGCCCTCGTCAGTCGTGACTGGCTGCCGCCGGGTCGCCGGCTTGGGCTGGAGCACCAGGAGTACGATCTTGGCGAGCGCGGGTTCGTGTGTGAGCGCTGGCTCGCCTCCACAACCCACGCGGACAACGTCAAGGGCCCCGACGACGAAGGCATCAGCTACATTCGGGCGGCGGATGGAAGAAGGATCAACCTTGCTAAAGCGATCGAGGCGGCCCCTGACCTCATCATGGGTGCAGACTACGCGTCAACGCATGAGGGCCTCGGGCGACTGGCCAAAATCTTCGATTTCGGCGCACGTATCCCCTACCACATCCATCCCCCGGCTGATCAGGCCGCGTTGGTGGGGCGACGCTCGAAGGACGAGGCCTACTATTTCCCGCCCGACGTCGACATGGGCAGCCATCCCGAGACGTTCTTCGGCGTCCACCCCTACATCGCGCGCGGCCCGCGCGAAGACGTGCTCCATCCCTACCTGCAGCGGTGGAACGATGACGCAATTTTGCAGCACGCCTTCGCCTACAAGCAGATTGCCGAAGAAGGTTTCTATATAGACTCTGGCATCCTGCACGCACCGGGCACGGCGCTCACCATCGAGCTGCAGGAAGACTCCGATACCCTGGCAATGTTCCAGGCGTTGAACGCCGGGACGATCATCAGCAAGGATCTTCTGTTCAAGGATGTCAGCAATGCGGACCGGGCGGCCTTAGGGGAGCGCGCGGTGCTTCGCTGGATCGACTGGGACGCCAATGGAGATCCCGACTTCTATGAGCGCCGAGTGATCCGCCCGATTCCTTCATTGCAGGCCGATGGTATCGAGGAGGCTTGGATTTTCTGCGGAACTCGTAAGTTCAGCGGCAAACGGCTGCGTCTCGCTCCAGGCGCGCAAATGACTTCGATCGAGCGCGGCGTCTACAACTTGCTGGTTTGGCGGGGCGAGGCGACAGTCGCCGGCATCAGCGTGCGCGGCGGACGGCCAGGCGACGACGAGCTGCTTGTCGTGCACGAAGCCGCGACCAAGCCGCACGCGATCGTCAACTCCGGGCCGGGCGAACTCCTGATCGTGAAGTTTTTCGGTCCCGACATCAATCCGGACGCGCCACCGGCCGGGATTCGCGCCTCCTCTACTCAAGTCAGCTGAACCGGAGCCATCGACCAATGAAAGCCATCGTCTATGACGCCCCTCGCTCGTTCTCTTATCGTGACGCCGTCGAGCCTTCGGTTGAGGACGACGAGGTGCTTATTCATGTCAAAGCTTGCGGGCTTTGCGGTACGGACCTGCACATCCACGAGGGGGAGTTCAACCCTAGCTTCCCGCTGATCCCAGGCCACGAGTTTACCGGCGAGGTCGCCGCCGTCGGCAAGGCGGTCCGCGGCTGGCAGGCAGGCGACCGCGTCGTTGCCAATTGCAACCGCTCGTGCAGAGCCTGTTTCTATTGCAGGCGGGGCCAGTACCTGCGCTGCGAGAACTTGGTCGCTTACGGCATCCAAATGGATGGCGGCCTAGCGGAATTCGTGTGCGTCAAGGCGAGCGATGTGTTCGCCGTGACCGCCCTGTCCTGGCGTGAGGCGACCATGGTGGAGCCGACCGCCTGCGCGGTGCACGGCATGGAAGTCCTGGACGTCAAGCCTGGCGCAGATGTGCTCATGTTCGGCGCCGGCCCGACCGGACAGGTTCTGGCACAGCTGCTCAAGATCAACGGGGCGGCCAGCCTTACCGTCGCCGCACCGGCTGGACCGAAGCTCGCGTTGGCCGAACGCCTCTCCGCTGACCGCGTCGTGGCCATTGATCGCAATGATCCCGAACAGCACCGACGCGCCCTGCGGGACATCAGTGTCAACGGGTTCGATTATGTCGTTGAGGCCACCGGTGCCCCGGAGATGTGCGCGGAGGCGATGCAGCAGACCCGTCGCGGCGGCGAGGTCCTTATTTACGGCGTCTACCCGGATAAAGCGACGTTCCCCGTCAACCCGTTCGACGTTTTCCGGCGCGAGATCACCGTCAAAGGCTCCTTTGCTCAGATCAACGATTTCGGCCGGGCACTGGCCTATCTTGAGAGCGGCAAAGTGAAGGTGGATGAGATCGTCAGTGATGAATTTGAGCTGAAAGACTGGGGCCACGCACTTGAGAATGCCTGGCAACGCCGGAGCATCAAGGCAGTCCTGATACCCCCATGGTCGTAATCACCGTGCAACGTGGTGGACATATGCCACCAATCCTGCTGGCCAACGCGCTTGTTCACAGTGCAAGGCTGCTGTTGCATCAACCTGACCCCCATAAGACTCAACGTGTTGCAGACCTCGAAAACAAGCAACAATGATGCTTATAGTGTGCTAAAGGCAATTACTTGTTAATAATAAACTGAAGGAGGCTGACTTTGTCCCGAGTTGCTGTAATCGGATGCGGGGTTATCGGATCCTCATGGGCATTGGTGTTCAGCCGTGCGGGTTTCAACGTATCGATCTACGATGCGTCACCGAGTGCACAACAGGAAGCGCTCGCCTTTGTGCGAGCCTCGCTCACCGATTTACAGGCACGGGGTCTCGCGGGAGAAGACCCGCTTGAAGCCGTCATGGCTCGGTTGACGACCAATGCGAGCCTTGAAAAGGCGCTGGTTGACGTCGTCTACATTCAAGAAAGCGCTTCGGAGCGTCTTGAGATCAAGCGCGAACTCTATCAGCAGCTGGATGCTCTCGCGGCGCCGGATGTAACCATCGGCAGCTCGACATCCGGTTTGCCGGCTTCAGCCTTCACCAACGGGCTGACAAATGCACATCGCTGCCTCGTGGTTCATCCTATTAATCCTCCGCACCTCATTCCTCTTGTGGAGATCGTACCTGCTCCTTGGACAGCACCGGAGACAGTGGATCAAGCATCAAACATGATGCGACAGGTTGGGCAGTTGCCCATCCGACTGACCCGAGAAATCAATGGGTTTGTTGTAAATCGGCTACAAAGTGCCGTGCTCAGCGAGGCCTTTCGCTTGGTCGAGGACGGTATCTGCGAGGCCGTAGACATAGACAGGGCAGTATCCGACGGCCTGGGGCTGCGCTGGTTCTTTATGGGACCTTTTGAAACGATCGACTTGAACTCGCACAATGGAGTAGTCGAATACTGCAACAATTTTGGCCCCATGTATTACGGCCTTGCCAAGGAGCAGGCTGACCCGCGACCCTGGAGCTCGGTTCTCGTCAAGACAGTCGAGGAGCAGAGACGGTATTTCACACCAGCTGACCAACTTCCAGCACGCCGAATGTGGCGCGATCGCTGTCTTGCAGCGCTTGTTTCGGCAAAACAGCGGATTCTGACCGAGCAGAGAAGCTGAGCCGTTGCCCTCACAGCTTTAAATTGAAACACTGCGAGGCGTTGGTGGGGGTCCGGTCGGGGCACCGTCAACTTGTTGGATTGAGGTCGCGATGGCGGACAATACGAACGGCGTGCCCGTGTCTACGCCCCGGCGGCGACGCCGGTGACCTCGACCCAAACCTGAAAGGCCTGGGTCCGGGCGGCTCGACACTGGATGGCGGGCACCTGGTGACGGCGGAGGTGGAAGAAGGTGTTGATCCCGTCATGGACGGACAGGAAGCGCTGCGCCTGGCCGGCCGACTTGAACCGCTTCATCTGCCGCTCTCGCCGTCGCGTCGGCTGGTGCGAGTTCTCCGCCCGGTTGTTCAGCCCCTTGTGCTTCCTGTGCTCGACCGAGGGCATCACCTCTCGCGCCTGGCCGCCCCGTAGCTCGCCAGCGTGTCGGTCACCATGACACGAGGTGGGCGGCATTGCCGCTTCATCAGCTTGCGCAGCAGGCGTTTGGCGGCCCGTGTGTCGCGCCGGCTCTGCACCAGGATGTCGAGCACCATCCCGGTCTGGTCGACCGCGCGCCACAGCCAGTGCTTCACCCCAGAGATCGTCAGCACGACCTCGTCCAGGTGCCACGTGTCCCCGACCGCGGGCAGCCTGCGGCGGATCTGGTTCGCGAACGCCTGGCCGAACCCCGGCGCCCACTGGCGCACGGTCTCGTGGCTGACGATTATGCCGCGCGCGGCCAGCAGTTCGTCCACCATCCGCAGGCTCAGGGGAAAGCGGAAGTAGAGCCAGACGGCGTGGCTGATGACCTCAGCCGGGAAAGAGCTATGCTGGAATCTGGGTGACGCGGTAATCAGGCGGCGCTCAGTGCTGGCGTGTTGGTGAACTCGACGCCATTGGTGAACCTGACGCCCTGGACGACCTTGGGCAACGGTGCCGTCGCGGATGTGGTGGAAATGGTTGGTGGCGTAGTCTCCGGTTCGTAGCAACGAGCCATGACCGGCGTTGGCACGCCGGCGGAGACCACGCCATGGAACAGGGTAGCACGACAGCGGAAG
>JAABUV010002943.1_pt1 | contig 22317 bp, 20 predicted proteins | sample 5559971 | NCBI WGS metagenome assembly JAABUV01 (sample SAMN10711881, study PRJNA513362) | rock metagenome | isolation source: Antarctica rocks | place: Antarctica: Victoria Land, Knobhead nord | collected 2015-12-19
GCGGTGCGCCCGGCGCGTGCGTCCCACCCGCCGCCGACCGTAAAGCAGAACGCCGCGCCGAACGCATGCCCAGTGCGCAGCAGGGCGCCCATGTTGGCGGACTTCGAGACGCCCTCCGCTCCGATGCCGAAATAGCCGCGCGCGTGGTGGGTCCGCGTCCTGGAAGCCGGGGTCCTGGAAGAATGCATCGCGGCGGGATAGGTGTTCGGCATGACGGATGCAATCACGGACGCAACCGACGCCAGGCTCGCGGCGCAGTACGAAGCCTTCCCCTACCCGAAGCGGGACCCGCGCGACGAAGCGAAGCGCCTGGTCGTCGGCAGCCCGAGCCACCTGCGCGAGATCGACCACTGGGTGTTCCAGGCCGCGCGCCCGGCGTCGCAGCCGTTGCGTGCGCTGGTGGCCGGCGGCGGCACCGGGGACGGCGCGATCATGTTGGCGCAGCAGTTGGCGAGCGCCGGGCGGCCGGGCCGCGTCGCCTACCTGGACCGCTCGGCTGCCGCGCACAGAGTCGCGCGGGCACGGGCGGAGGCGCGAGGGCTGGCGCTCGACTGGCACCAGGGATCGTTGCTGGACCTGGCAGCGTCTGGCCTGGGACCCTTCGACTACATCGACTGTTGCGGCGTGCTGCACCACCTGCCGGACCCGGCGGCGGGCCTGCGGGCGCTGCTCTCCGTGCTGGCGCCAGGCGGCGGGCTTGGGCTGATGGTCTATGCGCCGCACGGCCGCACGGGCGTCTATATGCTGCAGGATGCGCTGCGGCTGCTGGCGCCGGAGGGCGGCGCGCCCCCCGCCCGGCTGGACGTGGCACGCCGGGTCATGCGTCACCTGCCCGAGACCGCCTGGCTGCGCCGCAACGGCTATTTCGGCGACCATATCGAGGGCGGCGACGCCGGGCTGTACGACCTGTTGCTGAACCCGCGGGACCGCGCCTACACCGCGCCCGAGTTCCTTGCCCTGTTGGGAATCGCGGGGTTGCAGGCCACGGCCCTCATGGAGCCGCTGCGCTACAACCCCGCCGTCTACTTGCCGGACCCCAAGCTGCGCGCCCGCGTCGCCGCGCTGGACCCGGCCGCCCGCGCCGGCCTGGCGGAAGCGCTCACGGGGAACATGAGCACCCACGTCGCCTACTGCGTCCGCGCCGCCGAGGCCCGGCCAGCGCCCGATCCGATGCGGGACGACGCCGTTCCCGTGGCGCGCGAGACGCCGGCGGCCGAACTCGCCCGCAACATACGCGGCGACGGCACGCTGCCGTTCCTGTTCGACGGCCTGCGCGTCCCGCTGGCGCTGCCGCCGCTGGCCGCCGCGATCCTGGGCCAGGTCGACGGCGTACGCACGGTGGGCGGCATCGCGGCGGCGCTGCGGGCGCGGGGCACGGACCCCGCCGCGTTCGCCCGCGCGTGGCGGCAGACCTACGACGCGCTGTCGAGCGTCAACCGCATCCTGATCGCGCCACCCCCGTAGCGCCCCCCGGAAGCGCCCATGCCATGACCCCCATCATCATCTTCGGCGCCGCCGTGCGCCCCGACGGCCAGCCCAGCGGCGCCCTGCTAGACCGCGTGCGCGCCGCCCACCGACTGGGCGAGCGGCTGCCCGCCTCGCTGTACATGCCGACCGGCGGCGTCGGCCGCTACGGCCCGGCCGAGGCGGACGTCATGGCCGCCCTGCTGCGCGAGCGCGGCGTGTCCCCCGACCGGATCAGGACCGAGCCGACCGGAACCAACACGATCTCCTCCGTCCGTGCCTGCGCCAAGCTGCTGCGCGGCCACGCCGGGCCGGTCTACGCCGCCACCTCCGCCTACCACCTGCCGCGCTGCGTGCTGCTGCTGCGGCTCGCCGGGCTGCGTGCGCGGGCCTGCCCGCCAATCTGGAGCGCCAAGTCCGCCAGCCTGCGCAAGCGCTGGTACTGGCGCTTCCGGGAGGTGCCCGCGGTGCCGGTGGACGCAGCGCTGATGGTTTGGCTGCGCTGGCGGAGCCGTATGTAGGCCGTATGTTGACCCGTCCGCCCACGCTGTGTTTGCCTGCGGCCCGCAAGCTTAGACTGAGCTAGAAAGAACGCCGCATGACCATCCAACTCGGCCAAGCCGCCCCCGACTTCGAACAGGACAGCAGCCACGGGCGCATCCGCTTCCCCGACTGGCTCGGCGAAAGCTGGGGCCTGCTGTTCAGCCACCCTAGGGACTACACCCCCGTCTGCACGACCGAGCTGGGCGAGGCGGCGCGGCTCAAGCCGGAGTTCGACCGCCGCGGAGTGAACATGGTCCACCCCCAGGCCGACCCGAGCGTGACGGTGCGCGCCGTGTTCGTGATCGACCCCGCCAAGAAGGTCCGCCTGATGCTGATCTACCCGCCCAGCGCCGGCCGCAGCTTCCACGAGATCCTGCGCGTGATCGACAGCCTGCAACCGACCGACAGCCACAAGGTCGCCACCCCCGTGAACTGGCAGCCCGGCGACCGCGCCATCATCGCCGCCGCGATGTCGGACGAGGGCGCCAAGGCCCGCTTCCCGCAGGGCTGGGAGGCGCAGACGCCGTACCTTCGATACGTCGAGTTGCCCGGCAAGGCCTGATAGGGACCGCATGGCACTCTCTGGCCAACCGCTGCGACGGCTGGAAGACGAGCGGTTCCTGACGGGCCGGGGCCGCTTCACCGATGACGTGAACCGGCCGGGCCAGGCCCATGCCACCGTCGTCCGGTCGCCGCACGCGCACGCTGTCGTCACCGGCATCGACACGGCTGAGGCCGCAGCCGGCCCCGGCGTGCTCGGAGTCTTCACCGCCGCCGACCTGCACGGCCTGGGGCCGATCCCCTGCGCCACCAAGGTCGCGACGGTCGGGCCGATGCTTGTGCCGGCCCGCTACGCACTGGCGACGGACCGGGTGCGCTATGTCGGCGAACCCGTCGCCTTCGTGGTCGCGACCTCCCGCGCCGCCGCCCGCGACGCGGCGGAGCGCGTCGCCGTCGGATACGACCCCCTGCCCTGCGCCACCGAGGCGCGGGACGCGCTGGCTCCCGGCGCGGCCCAGCTCTGGGACGACGTGCCGGGCAACCTGTCGTTCCGCTTCGAGCGCGGCGACCGCGCGGCGGCGCAGGCGGCGTTCGTGGCGGCGGCGCATGTCGTCGAGCTCGAACTGGTCAATAACCGGATTATCGTGGCACCCCTGGAGCACCGGGCCGCCATCGCGTGGCATGACGGCCGTTTTCATCTGCTGCTCGCCGGGCAGGGTGTCCACGGCATCCGCGATCCGCTCGCCGACACGGTGTTCCAGGTGCCCCGCGACGCAATCCAGGTGAGCTGCCCCGACGTGGGCGGCGGATTCGGCGTCAAGAACGCCTTGTACCCCGAGTACGTCATGCTGCTCTGGGCGGCGCGGCATCTGCGCCGGCCGGTCAAGTGGGCCTCCGACCACACCGAGGACTTCGTCTCGACCGCGCACGGCCGCGACAACCTGACGCGGGCGCGGCTGGCGCTGGACGCGGCCGGGCTGTTCCTTGGGCTGGACGTTTCCACGGTCGCGAACCTGGGTGCCATGATGTCCACCGGCGGCCCCGGCAGCTCCACCAACGCCCCGGCAAACGCCCTGGGCGGCGGATACGGCATTCCGGCGGTGTTCATGGACGTGCGCGGCGCGTTCACCAACACGGTCCCGGTCGACGCCTACCGCGGCGCGGGCAAGCCGGAGGTGAACTATTTGATGGAGCGGCTGATCGACGCGGCGGCGCCCGTCGTCGGCGTTGACCGCACCGAACTGCGCCGCCGCAACCTGGTCCGCCAGTTCCCGCACCGGACCGCGATGGGCACGACGATCGACGGCGGCGTGTTCGCCGGCAACATCGACCTGGCCCTCGCCGCCGCTGGCCACGCCGGGTTCGCCGCCCGGCGCGACGCAGCGCAGCGCCGTGGCCTGCTGCGCGGCGTCGGCGTCACTTGCTTCATGGAGACCGCCCGCGGCGCGCCGAACGAGGGCGCGGAAGTCCGCTTCGAGGCCGATGGCCGGGTCGCGCTGCTGGTCGGCACGCAGTCCAACGGCCAGGGGCACGAGACCAGCTTCCCACAGGTTGCCGCCGACCGCCTCGGGCTTCCGATCGAGGTGTTCAGGTACGTCCAGGCCGACACGGACAGCGTGCGGGACGGCAACGGCCATGGCGGCGCGCGGTCCCTGCACATGGGCGGCGCGGCGCTGGTCGCCGCCATTGACGCGGCGGTCGCGAAGGGTCGCCGAGCCGCGGCCGAACTGCTGCAAGCGCGGGAGGGCGAGGTGGTTTTCGCCACCGGGCGCTTCCAGGCCGGGGGCCGCAGCGTGGGGCTGCTCGACGTCGCGCGCGAGGCTGCGCTCGACAGCTATATCTGGAACCTGCTCGACGTCATCACCTTCCCCAATGGCTGCCACGTCGCCGAGGTCGAGGTCGATCCGGAGACCGGGCAAGTGGCGCTGGTGGCCTACGCCGCCGTCAACGACTTCGGGACGGTGGTGAACCCCATGCTGACAATCGGCCAGGTGCAGGGCGGCGTCGCTCAGGGAGTTGGCCAGGCCATGCTGGAGCGCACGGTGTACGACCCTGCGAGCGGCCAACTGCTGACAGGCTCGTTCATGGACTACACGCTGCCGCGCGCGGCGGACCTGCCCGGCCTCGACATTCATCTCAACGGCGTGCCGACCGGCGCCAACCCGCTGGGCGTGAAGGGCGCAGGCCAGGCCGGCGCCATGGCCGCGCCGCAGGCGGTGATATCAGCGGTCCTGGACGCGCTAGCCCCGCTCGGCGTGGGCCACATCGACATGCCGGCCACGCCCGAGCGGGTCTGGCGCGCCATGCAGCAGGCGAGGAGCCGCGCCGCGTGACGTTCTCCGCCCTCGACTCCGCGCTGCTCGGCCCGCTGTTCGCGACCGCGGCCATGCGCGAGGCGTTCTCCGACCAGGCGCGGCTGGCGGCGATGCTCGAAGCGGAGGCAGCGCTGGCCCGTGTGCAGGCGCGGCTCGGCCTGGTGCCCGACGCGCTGGCGCCAGCCATCGAGGCGGTCCGTGCCGACAGCCTGGACGCTGCGGCGCTCGGTGAGCAGACCGCGCTGTCCGGCGTACCCACCATTCCATTTGTCCGCGCCGTGCAGGCCCGGCTTCCCAAGGAGCTGGAACAGTCGTTCCACAAGGGCGCCACCACGCAGGACATCCTGGACACGGCGCTCGCGTTGCAGATGCGGACGGCGCTGGCGCTGGTCACGGCCGACCTCGGCACGGTCATGGACGGTTTGGCCAGCCTTGCCGCCGAGCACCGGGCGACCCCATGCGTCGGCCGCACCTACGGCCAGCACGCGGCCCCGCTGACGTTCGGCTTCAAGGTGGCGGTCTGGCTCGCTGGCGTCGCGGACCTGGCGGAGCGCCTGCCGGAGTTGCGGCGACGGCTGCTGGTGGCGTCGCTGGGCGGACCCGTTGGCACCCTCGCGGGCCTCGGCGAGCATGGCCCGGCGGTCGCGGACGGATTTGCCCAGGCGCTCGGACTCGGCGCCGCGCCCATCGCCTGGCACACGCGCCGGGCGGCCATGGCCGAGGCGGGCGCTTGGCTCGCGGCCTTGATGGGCGCGCTGGCCAAGATGGCGACCGACGTTGCCAACCTCGCCTCGACCGAGGTGGCCGAGGTCGCCGAACCCTGGGTGCCGGGCCGCGGCGGCTCATCGGCCATGCCGCACAAGCGCAACCCGGTGTCCTGCACCGTCATCCTCGCCGCCGCCTCCGCCGCCAAGGGCCATGTCACAACCCTGCTGGACGCCATGGCCAGCGCGCACGAGCGCCCGGTGGGACTATGGCATGCCGAGTGGCACGCGCTGCCGAGCCTGTTCGGCCTGGCGTCCGGGGCGCTGCACGAGGCGGCGTCCCTGGCCCAGGGCTTGGTGATCGATGCCCCGCGCATGCGCGCCAACATCGAACAAACGCGCGGCCTGCTGTTCGCCGACGCGGCGGCGGCCCGGCTCAGCCCGCGGCTCGGGCGGGAGGCCGCGCATGCACGGATCGAGCAGGCCGCCGACGAGGTGCGCCGCACCGGCGACACACTGCAGGCCGTGCTCGCCCGCGACCCGGCCCTGCACGGTGCCGACCTCGCCGCCGCCTTCGATCTCGGCCCGGCCATGGCGGCGTCGGGGCCATGGGTCGACCGCGCCTTGAACCATGCCGCAGCGGTGCGGGAAGCGCTGGCGGGGACATAGGGGAGCGACATGGTAGCGTGGTCCGCCAAGCAATACACCGCCTTCGAGGACGAACGCACCCGCCCCGTGCGCGACCTGTTGGCCGCGGTGCCGGGCCAGGCCGCGGCGGCGGCTGTCGACCTCGGCTGCGGACCCGGCAACTCCACCGAACTCCTGTTGCGGCGCTTCCCTGACGCCGAGGTGACTGGGCTCGACAGCTCCCCCGACATGATCGCGGCGGCGCGGGCGCGGCTGCCGCAACTGCGGTTCCAGGTGGCGGACATCTCGGCGTGGGACGCGGCGGGGCCGTTCGATGCGATCCTGGCCAACGCCGTGCTGCAATGGCTGCCGGACCATGCGGGCCTGCTGCCGCGGCTGGCCGCCAAGCTGGCGCCGGGCGGCAGCCTTGCGGTGCAAATGCCGGACAACCTGGACGAGCCGGCGCACCGGATCATGCGGGAGATGGCGGCCGACGGACCCTGGGCGGCCAAGCTCGCGGCGGCTGCGGGCATGCGGGCCGGCATGGGGACGCCAGATTGGTACTACGGCCTGCTGCGCCCGCACTGCACGCGGGTCGACGTGTGGCGCACGACCTACCACCACCCGCTCGCCGGCGGCGCGGATGCGGTGGTCGAGTGGTTCAAGGGCAGCGGCCTGCGTCCTTTCCTGGCTCCGTTGGACGCAGGCGAGCAGGCCGGCTTCCTGGCCGAATACCGCGGCCGGGTCGCCGGCGCCTACCCCGCTTTGGCCGATGGCAGCGTGTTGCTGCCCTTTCCGCGGCTATTCCTGGTCGGGACCCTGTAGTTCAAAGTAGCTCAGCTTGAAAACCGCTCCAAGGGACTCGTCATTGCGAGCCGGCTTCGGCGCGGCAATCCAGGGCCACGTGGGCCGGCGTTCATGCGTCTGACCCTGGATCGCTTCGTCGCACGCACTCCTCGCAATGACGTTGGAGGGCTTTGCAAAGCCTGGGCGACAGCGATCTAAAGGGCCAGGTCGGCGCTCGACACTTTCCGCCCATCAGTCAAGACTGTCTGCAACGCCCTCGCCAAATCCTCCAGCTTATAGGGCTTGCGCAGCACAGGCACATCCGGCGGCACCGCAGACGCGCCAGCGCCGGTGTACCCCGTCGTGAGCAGGACCGGCAGGCCGGGACGGCGGCGGCCAGCCTCGCGGGCCAGGGTCAAGCCGTCCATGCCGCCCGGCATCAGCACGTCGGTGAACAGCAGGTCCACCGTGCGCCCATCCGCCAGCGCCCCCAACGCCGCCGCCGCCGTGCTCACCCGTGTCGGCGCGTGGCCCAACTGCGCCAGCATGTCGACCACCAGCGCCGCCACGTCGTCGTCGTCCTCGCACACCAGCACGGCAGCGCCCGCAGCGGGCTGCGGCGTATCAGCCTTGGGCGGCGGCCCGGCCAGCACGCAGGGCGTGGCGCGCGTGGACACCGGCAACAGGATCGACGCCGTGGTGCCCTGCCCCAGCCGGCTTTGCAGCCGCACGCTGCCGCCGCTCTGCCGGGCAAAGCCGCAGACCTGGGCGAGGCCGAGGCCGGTGCCCTCCCCCACGCCTTTGGTCGTGAAGAACGGCTCGAACACGCGGGCCTGGGTCGCCTCCGACATGCCGGTGCCGGTGTCGGTCACGGACAGCCGGACGAAGCAGCCGTCCAGCCCGTCAGGGTCGGTCAGGCCGTCCTGCGTCACCGGCTCGGCCTCGACTGTCAGCGTGCCGTCGCCCGGCATGGCGTCGCGCGCGTTCACCGCAAGGTTCAGCACCGCCAGCTCAAGCTCGTCGGGATCGGCCTCGACCGGTGGCAGGCCCGGCGGCACCCGCAACACGGTGCGGATGTCGCCGCGCAGCGTGCGGGTCAGCAGCTCCCCCGCGCCGTCGCTAAGCCACGCGCCAAGGTCGATCGCCTCCGGCCGCAACGACTGGCGGCGCGCGACGGTCAGCAGCCGCTTGGTCAGCTCTCCCCCGCGCTGCGCCGCCCGGCGCACGCTCTCCAACAGCTTGGCGCGGCGGTCAGGGTCCTGCACCCGGTCGATCAGCGTGAGCCCGCTCAGCACGACCTGGAGCAGGTTGTTGAAATCATGCGCGACGCCGCCGGTAAGCTGGCCCATCGCCTCCATCTTCTGCGCCTGGCGAAGCCGGGACTCCAACAGGTTGCGGGCCGTCACATCGCGGAACACCGCCAGTAGCCGGACAATGCGCCCGGCCGTGTCGCGCAACGGCGTCAGCGTGGCCTCGAACGTGCCCATGACGCCGGGGAAGCGTAGCTCCTCGGTGAAGCTCACGCCGGCGGCGGCCTCGACGCAGCGGCGGAACTGCTCGGCGATGCGGGCGGCCTGCTCTGCGGGCATGAACGCCTCGGCCGGCCTGCCGCGGATGCCCGCCGACCCCACCCCGGCGACGCGCTCGGCCATCGGATTGGCGGCTTCGAACAGGAACTTGCCGCCGTGCGTGACGTGCACGACGAACATGCACTCGGGGAAGCCCTCGAACACCGCGCGGGACTGCGCCTCGCTCGCGGCCAAGGCTTGGGTCCGCTCCCGCACCCGCGCCTCCAGCGTGGCGTTGAGGTCGCGCACGGCGAGCTGGCGGCTGCGGGCGCGCAACGCCGAGCGGGCGGCGCTGGACAGGCTCTCGGCGTTCAGCGGGCGCTCCAGCAGCATGGCGTTGCCCAACCGCTCCAAGATGGCGGCGCGGCAGGGCGGGCGCGGGCCGGGCTGCTTGGTCGCCAGCACCAGAAAGGGCAGGTCGGACCAGGCCGGCTGGTCCGTAACCAGCTTGAGCAGGGCCGGAAGGTCAGGGCCGGCCAGCGCCTCCTCGGTCGCGACCACGGCGCCGCAGTCCTCGATCCCGGCTATCAGCGCCGCAACGTCGCCGAGCGACGCGGCTGCGATGCCGACACGGGCCAGAACCTGTGCGATCACCTCCGCATCGCGCCCGCGCGGCGCCAGGATCAGGACGGGCAGCCCAGACATCTCAGGCGTATGGACTGGCCAGGTCCGCGGGAACGGCCTGCTCGTCCCACACCGGGGAGCCGCCGAGCACACCGTGGAAACCCTTGAGCGGTGGCCCCACGACGACGCCGGTTGGGGCGATGATGAACTCCCGGATCGTGCGCTCGTGGTTCGCGGTGCGGGCCTTCACGACCGAGATCGCCTTGCGCACCTCGCCGTTGGCCTCGAAGTAGCGGAGCAGCACGATGCTGTCCGCGAGGTAGCTCAGGTCCACCTCCGCGGCGATCGACCCGATCATGCCATGCTGGGCCAGGACCATGAGCGTGATGGCGCCCCGCTGGTTCAAGTAGGTCAGCAACTCGTGCATCTGCAGCACGAGGTAGTTCGCGCCGAGCATGCTCTGCATGTAGGCATTCAGGCTGTCGATCACGATCAGCTTCGCATGGCGCCGCTCGATTGCGCTGCGGACATGGTGGGTGAACTCACCGGGGGACATCTCCGCCGGGTCGATCTGGCGCAGGGTGAGCTGGCCGGTGGCGATGAAGGGGCGCAGGTCCATGCCCAGTGCCGCTGAGCGGGCCAGCAAGGTCGGCAAGCCCTCGTCGAACAGGAAATAGGCCGCATTGTCGCCCCGGCGCAGCGCCGCGACCATGGCGCAGGTGGCCGTCGTTGTCTTGCCGGCGCCGGACGGTCCGATCAACAGGGCGTTGGTGCCGGGATTGAGGCCGCCGCCGAGCAGTTGGTCGAGCTCCGCGCTGCCGGTGCTGACCGGGTTGTGGCCGAACTCGCTGTGGTGCTCGCGCGCGGTGAGCCGGGGGTACACCACGAGGCCGCCGGGTTCGATGCTGAAGTCGTGGAAGCCGCCACGGAACTGGCTGCCGCGCATCTTCACGACGCGAAGGCGCCGCCGCTCCGCCCCGAACTCGGACACGACCTGCTCAAGCACGATTACGCCATGCGTCAGGCTGTGCAGTTGCAGGTCGCTGCTGGCGGCCGAGGGTTCCGACGAGCGGTCATCCAGCAGCAGGACGGTGCATTTCATCTGCGTGAAGAAGTGCTTCAGCGCCAGGACCTGGCGGCGGTAGCGTTGCGGGTTCTGTGCGAGCAAACGGATTTCGCTCAGGCTGTCGAATACGACACGGACTGGGTTCAGCGCCTGCACGCGGGCCATGACGGCTCGTGCGGTCTCTCCAAGCTCCAGCTCCGACGGATGCAGCACCGTTTGCTCGATCTCGGAGTCAAGGCCAGTCGCCGAGACGAGTTCGAATATGTGGATGCCACCAAGGCTCCAACCATGGCTCTCGGCGATGGAGCGCAGTTCGACTTCAGATTCGGAAAGCGTGATGTAGAGGGCGGACTCGCCGTTGCGCACGCCCTCCAACAAGAAACTGAATGCGAGGGTGGTCTTCCCGGTTCCGGGAGTGCCCTCGACGAGATAGACACGCTCCACCTCCAACCCGCCCATAAAGACAAGATCGAGGCCAGCGACACCCGTCGAAGCTTTTGGATAGGCCGACCGCTCTATGTGTTGGCTCATGACGGCCGACAACGAGCAGACTACCCCGGAAGTTCAAGCCTTCCAGATACAGGCTCAGTTCAGCGGGGATAAATAGATCGTGCTTCAACCACTCCACCCCGGCGCCATTGGCAATACCTGAACGCGCCAAAGGCTACGGCAGCAGCGATGATCACAACTGGCAGCAATAGGGCCACAACCCAAAGCGCAAGGGCAGCGATGGCAAACGCCCCCGCCATGACGGCGACGATCGTCGCGCCCAGCAACAGCTTGAACGACAAGGGCGCACGCAAGCCAGACGGCTTGGTGCGGAACGTGCCATCTGGCGACATGTCGAGCACCGGCGGGGTGCGGCTGGTCGGCTGGGTCATGAGCAGGACGTGGCACGGCGCGTTTGTTGGTTCAAGGGCCACCCTGGCGGACTGGCGAAGAACGCCTTTAGGGACCGGCCATACTTCGAGTGCCGCGGCGCCCGCATCCCGCTGAAGGACCTGGCTCCACCGAGAGGGACGATGCACGACACTGTCCCGTCCCTCTCTGCGCAGCCGATGGTCTTGCTCCTGCGCGCCAGATCAGGCCGTGCCAGCGTCCTTGCCACCAGATGGCTCTACGTTCTCAGCGCCGGCGCGGGTGCCGCCCAACTTGTCGGCGCCGCCAGCGTCGGGAGCGCCGGGCTTCTTGTGGTTGCCGGTGTTCTGCTGGTCGTCAGTGTGCTTGATCGTCTCTTCAGTGTGGGGCTGCTTCATAGCGTGTGTCCTTAAAAATCAGGGTTGAGCCTAGCGATAGAACGCACCTTGCGGCGGAGGTTGCATACACTTAGTGCGGCAGGTCAGCGCTCCGCCGCCGGACGGCGCTGCGCGAGCGCCATGATCCCAGCGCCGACCAAACTGGCCATGAGGGTGACGATGATGACCAGGATGCGGGTTCGGTGCGCGACGCTGCGGGCCTCGCGTTCTTGCTCGTTGAGAACCACGGCCCGCTCAGCCGCGACCCGGTCCCAGAGTTCGCCGGGACCGGACAGCACGGCGTCGGCGTGCTCGCCGAGCGCCGGACGGAGGGCCGCGAGCCGGGCGGCGGCGTCGGGGGTGCGGGCAGCGGCCAAGACCTCGTCAAGCGTGCCGGTGCGGATCAAGGCGCGCTCCAGCGGGATCGAGGTGGCATAGGTCGCGAACAGGCCGGTCAGGCCGACAAGCGCGAAACACATCAGGAGGAACGCTGTCCAGGTAGCGCGGTCGTTCATTGGGCAGCCTTTGCGGGTTCGGCAGGCAGGGTGCGGCAGATATGGGTCGATGGCCCGTGTCTGGCAGGATGGTGCCTGGCAGGATGGGAGGGTTTGCCAAGGACGGTGCGGCACTTGCGCCGACGCTTGCATGCCGGCACTTGCATCTTGACCAAAGCGGTGCGGCTTGACACCTTGGCACGGCGTCGCTAACCAGCGCGATCCCACTCATATCGTTTTAATCAGGGTCGCCGGGCCCGAAGGTCGTGTCATGAAGATCCGCAACAGCCTGAAATCGGCCAAGCTCCGCGACAAGAACTGCCGCGTCGTGCGCCGCCATGGCCGCGTCTACGTGATCAACAAGAAAAACCCGCGCATGAAGGCCCGCCAGGGCTGACAGCAGCCGTCCTGCCGCGCTGAACGCACCTCGAAGCCTTGTTTCGGGGTGTTTTTCTGTCTTGCCGCATCTGCCGACCGGTTCCATGTTCAGGTGAAGCAACCGGGGGAACACAGCATGATCGCGCAACCGCCGCCCAAGGCCGACGTCATCGCCCGGCGCCCTGAAATCATCGCCGGGCTGCGTGCGCTGCTGCCCGAGTCCGGCATGATCAGCGAGGCGTTGCGGCTCAAGCCGTACGAAACGGATGGACTGCCGGCCTACCGCCAGGTGCCGCTCGCGGTCGTGCTGCCGGAAACGACGGAGCAGGTCGCCGCCGTGCTGGCCTTCTGCCACAAGAACGGCGTGCGCGTGGTGCCGCGCGGCGCCGGCACCAGCCTTTCGGGCGGCGCGCTGCCGATGGCGGACAGCGTCGTGGTCGGGCTGATGCGGATGAACCGCATCCTCGATATCGACTACGGCGACCGCTGCGCCACGGTGCAGGCCGGCGTCACCAACATCGGCATCACCCAGGCGGTGGCATCGGAGGGCTTCTTCTACGCGCCCGACCCCAGCAGCCAGCTTGCGTGCATGATCGGCGGCAACGTGGGGATGAACTCCGGCGGGGCGCACTGCCTGAAGTACGGGGTTACGGCCAATAACCTCCTGGGCCTCAAGATCGTGACGATGGAGGGCGACGTGCTCGACATCGGCGGCGCGCACCTAGACGCGGCCGGCTATGACTGGCTCGGCCTGCTGACCGGTAGCGAGGGCATGCTCGCCATGGTGACAGAAGTGACGGTGCGCATCCTGCGGGCGCCGGAGGGCGCGCGGGCGATGCTGGTGGCGTTCGACGCGAACGAGACAGCCGGGCGCGCGGTGGACGCGATCATCGGCTCCGGCATCATCCCGGTGGCGTTGGAGTTCATGGACCGCCCGGCCATCCACGCCTGCGAAGCGTTCGCCCACGCCGGCTACCCGCTGGACGCAGAGGCGCTGCTGATCATCGAGGTCGAGGGCAGCGTTGCCGAGCAGGACGACCTGCTGGGCCGCATCGCGACGTTGTGCGAGCCGTTCAAGCCGCTCAGCCTGCGGGTCAGCCAATCGGCGGAGGAAAGCATCGCCATCTGGAAGGGCCGCAAGGGCGCGTTCGGCGCGGTAGGGCGGATCAGCCCGGACTACTTGTGCATGGACGGCACGATCCCGACCGGGCAACTGCCGTTCGTGTTGCGGCGCATTGGCGAGATGAGCGACGCCTATGGCCTCAAGGTCGCCAACATCTTCCACGCGGGCGACGGCAACCTGCATCCGCTGATCATGTTCGACGCCAACCTGCCCGGCAATTTCGAGCACGCCGAGGCGTTCGGCGCCGACATCCTGAAGCTGTGCGTCGAGGTCGGCGGCTGCCTGACTGGGGAACACGGGGTCGGGGTGGAGAAGCGCGACCTGATGCCGGTGCAGTTCACGGGGATCGAGCTCGACCAGCAGCGACGGATCAAATCGGCGTTTGACCCGGAGTGGCTGCTGAACCCGAGCAAAGTGTTCCCGCTGGTCGACGCGCCGGCCACCCTGCCCGTCGCAGCGTGAGCGGGAGCGTCATGAGCGGCACAGCGTGAGCGGTGCTTTAGCGCCCACGCACGAGGCCGGGGTCGTTGAGGCGATCCTGGCCGCGCGTGCGGCGAACGAGCCGCTGCTGATCCAAGGCCGTGGCACCAAGGCAGGAATGCTCCGCCCGGTGCAGGCGGCGCGCTCGCTGTCGACCCGTAACCTCAGCGCCGTGTCGCTTTACTCGCCGCAGGAGTTGATTGTGTCGGCGGGCGCTGGGATCACCATCCCCGACCTTGAGGCACAGCTTGCCGAGGGCGGACAGGGCCTTATCGCGGAGCCGCCGAACCTCGCCGCGCTGCTCGGCACCGAGGGCGAGCAGACGCTGGGGGGAGTTGTCGCGACCAACCTGTCGGGGCCGCGCCGGGTCGCCTGGGGGGCGATGCGCGACCATGTGATGGGCGTGCGCGCGGTGAACGGCGCGGGCGAGGTGATCCGGTCGGGCGGCCGGGTGTTGAAGAACGTGACCGGGCTTGACCTTTGCAAGCTGCTGACCGGCAGCTACGGCACGCTGGCCGTCATCACCGAAGTGACGCTGAAGGTGCTGCCGCGGGCGGAGTTGACGGGGTCGCTGCTGCTGCCGGGGTTGGATGCCGTGCGGGGCGTTGCGGCGCTGTCGGCGGCGTTGGGGTCGCCCTATGGCGTGTCGGGGGCCGCTTGGCTGCCGGCGGCGGCGGCGGACCGGGTGCCGGAATTGGCAGGGCACGGCGCAGTGGCGCTGGTGCGGATCGAGGATTTCGCCAAAAGTGTCGAGTACCGGCTGGGCCGCTTGGTTGCAGACCTCGCGGCGTTCGGCCCGTCCGTGTTGCTGGATGACGGCGCCAGCCGGGCTGCGTGGCTCGCGGTGCGCGACGCCGTGCCGCTGCGGGCCGATCCCGGCGACGCGGTTTGGCGCGTATCGGTGCGGCCGTCGAACGGCCCGGCAGCGGTGACGGCGCTGGAGGGGACGGGCGCGCGGTGCTTCCTGGATTGGGGCGGCGGGTTGGTTTGGGTCGCAGGCCCTACCGCGCTGCATGGCCACGTCATGGCGGCGGCGCACGCCGGGCGCGGCACTTGGACAGTGCTGCGTGCGCCGGAGCCGATGCGCGCCGCGGTGGACGTCGTGCCGCCCGAGGCCGCGGCGCTCGCGCGCATCACCCGGCGCGTGAAGGCCGCGATGGACCCAGGCGGCGTCCTCAACCCCGGCCGTCTTTACGCCGATATCTAAGAAAGCTGGGGCATACAGGACATCATGCAGACCAACTTCACCTCCGAGCAGCTCGCCGATCCCGCCACTGCATCCAGCAACCAGGTGTTGCGGACCTGCGTGCATTGCGGGTTCTGCACCGCGACCTGCCCCACCTTCGTGTTGCTGGGCGACGAACTCGACAGCCCGCGCGGGCGCATCTACCTGATCAAGGACATGCTCGAAAGCGGGCGGCCAGCGACCGAGGAGGTCGTGCGCCACGTGGACCGCTGCCTGTCTTGCCTCGCCTGCATGACGACCTGCCCCTCGGGCGTGAACTACATGCACCTCGTCGACCACGCGCGCGAGTATATCGAGAACACCTACACCCGGCCCTGGCACGAGCGGATGCTGCGGAACGTGCTGCAAGCGGTGCTGCCGCGGCCGGGGCTGTTCCGGATGGCGGTCCTGGGCGCGCGGGTGGCGCGGCCGTTGCGTGGGCTGATTCCGCGCGGCAGCACGCTGGGCGACCGGGTGCATGCGATGCTGGACCTGGCGCCGCCGCGGCTGCCGCCCTCCAGCGCGATGCAGGCGCCGCAGGTCCACAAGGCCGAGGGCGTGCGGCGTGGCCGGGTGGCGCTGCTGGCCGGCTGCGCGCAGACGGTGCTGGCGCCGTCGATCAACGAGGCGACCATCCGGCTGCTGACCCGCATGGGGATCGAGGTGGTGATCGCCCGCGGCGTCGGCTGCTGCGGCGCGTTGACGCACCACATGGGCCGGCACGACCCGGCCATGGCCAGCGCCCGCGCCAACATTGCTGGCTGGACGCGGGAGATCGAGGGCGACGGCCTCGACGCCATCTTGGTGAACACCAGCGGCTGCGGCACGACGGTCAAGGACTACGGCTTCATGTTCCGGTCGGAACCCGCTGAGTGGGCGATGCGGGCAGAGGGTGTGTCGGCGTTGGCAATGGACATATCGGAGTACCTTGCGACGCTGGACTACGCGCCGACACGGCCGGCATCGGGGCTGCGGGTGGCGTACCATGCGGCTTGCAGCCTGCAGCACGGGCAGCGGGTGGTGGCGGAGCCGAAGGCGCTGCTGCGCCGGGCCGGATTTACCGTAGTGGAGCCGGCGGAGGGGCACCTGTGCTGTGGCTCGGCTGGAACCTACAACCTGGTGCAGCCGGCAATCGCTGGGCGGCTGCGCGAGCGCAAGCTAGCCAACATCGCCGCCACCCGGCCGGACCTGATCGCGGCTGGCAACATCGGCTGCATTACGCAGCTTTCGGGTGGCGTGCCGGTGATCCATACGGTCGAGCTGCTGGACTGGATGGCAGGTGGGCCAGCGCCGGTCGGGTTGCCGGCTGCGGTGTCAGTGCCGGCGTGATGCTGCGGCGGGCGCTGCTGCTGGCGCTACTCGCTGCGGTGCCGGCTTTTGGGCAGAGCCGGCCTAATCCGGCGCTGGACGGCTTGCTCGCTGCATTGCGGGCTGCACCCAGCGAGGACGCGGCTGCGGCGTTGGAAGCGCAGGTTCGCGCCAAATGGCTCGATGCCGCCAGCCCGGCGCTCCGCCTGCTGTTGGCACGCGGGATGCGGGAGCTGGGCGAGGGATCGGCTGGGGACGCCGTGGACAGCTTCGACGCCGCGCTCGACCTTGACCCCGACCTGCTGGAGGCGTGGCGCGGACGGGCGCAGGCCAGGGCGCGTTTGGGCGATGCGGGAGGGGCGGTGCGGGATATCCAGGAGCTGCTGCGGCGTGAGCCCCGCAGCTTCGCAGCGCTGCAAGACTTGTCGCATATGGCCGAGGCGCGGTCCGATTGGCGCGGGGCGCTCGCGGCGCACCAAAAACTGCTTGAGGTCGACCCTCATACGCCCAGCGGCCAGAGTCGGCTGCGCGACCTACGTCGGCGGGCACTCGGAGACGACACTTAAAAGAAAACGACGCTAGGCGATCAGATCGGCGATGTAGGGTGGAAGCTGGAAGGCGGCATGGTGGACTTCAGGCGTCCAATAGCGGGTGACGCCCAGGATGCCAGCCGCCTCGGCACGGGCGCGTATGGCGTCGACTTGAACCTCGCCACCCCCGGATGATTTTGAGGCGATGCCCAAAGTCATGAAACCGCCGACATAGGTGGGCACGGCGGCGAGGTAGGCCGAAACATGCGGGAAGGCGCGGGCACGGCGGCGGCTGGTCGCGCGCAACTCCTCTGGCTGCATGAACGGCACTCCGCACTGGTTCACCACCAGGCCATCTGGCGTCAGAATGCGGGCACAGTCGACATAGAACGCATCGGTGAACAGCGCCTCCCCCACTCCGACCGGGTCCGTGCTGTCCACGATGATGACGTCAAACGAGCCGGCCGTTGCTGTAGCGGCATACGCAATGCCGTCGCCTATAATGACCTTGGCGCGCGGATCGGCCCAGGCGTCGCCGCCGATACCGGGCAGGAACTCCTTTGACAGGCGGATGACCTCGCCGTCGATCTCGACCATGACAGCCTGTTGAGTGGTGCGGTGTTGCAACACACGGCGCAGCACGCCGCCGTCGCCGGCGCCGATGATCAACACCCGCTGCGCGTTGCCGTGCGCCAGCAGAGGCACGTGAGCCAACATCTCTTGGTAGATGAACTCGTCAGCCTCGGTGATCTGGATGGCGCCGTCCAGCGCCAGCACGCGGCCATGGCTCGCGCTGTCGAACACCGCAATGTCCTGGTAGGCGCTGGTGGCCTGCGCGAGCATGCGGGTTATCTTGAACCGCTGACCCCAACTGAGATAGAGCGTCTCGTTGAACCAGTCGCCCGTCATGGTGCGTGCAACCTCACGGCACAGCGCAGCCCGTCCCGGAATGGACACCGGGCCAAGCCGCGCCGCAACGTTTTGAGGTTAAAAGACGCGACCGCGCCGCTGCTCGTCGAGGTCCACCCGGTCTGGATGGAAAGCGGCGCGCAGCACCGGGACCGCGTCATGCGGATCACACGCGCCGCACATGAAGATGTCGACCGCGGCAAAGCTGCGCTCGGGCCATGTGTGGATGGAAATGTGGCTCTCCGCCAGCACGACCACGCCCGACACCCCGCCGTTCGGGGTGAAGTGGTGGAAGTGGCTGTGCAGGATTGTTGCTCCCGCCTTGACCGCCGCCTCTCGCAAGGCGGTGTCGATCAGCGCGGGGTCGGCCAGATTGGACGCCCCCCAGAGATCCACGAGAAGGTGTGTGCCGGCATACTTCATGCCGTCCCTCTCAACGAAGTAGTCCTTAACGTCCTCGCCCTCAAAGGACGGAAAGTGTGCAATCGTCGTCTGGTTTTCGCTCGGAAGTTCCGAAACCATCCCCAGTTGAGCAAGTGCGTTCATCACGTACCCCCAAACCAGTAGACAGCCTGTTGGACGGGATCGTCCCCTTGGGCCAAGAGCCAGCGCAGATAGGCCCTTGGGCAAATTACTGCAAGTGAATTCACAACACGCAGCCAATCCCAGGACGCAGGCCCGCCAGTTGTTGCGTAATCATTTTGGTGCTTGAGCCGAGATCGTCTGCAGGCGGGCGGGCAGCAGCCGGGCCAGGGCCAGCTCGGCCGCAGTCCGCGGCAGGTCGGATGGGGAGCGCAACGGCTCGACGGCCAGCAGATGGAAAAGATCGGCGCGTGCCCCGGCGAGCCGGGTGCCATGGCGGCGCCAAAGCTCCGCCAGCAGCGTCTTGTCGTTGGCCTGCACGGCCGATGTCGCCTGCCGCAGCACGATGTCCTGCATGGCGTCGGACAACGGGCCATCAGCCGGAACAACCTTCAAGGCAAGGTCGGACAGGGCGGCCAGGCTGCCGTTCCAATCGGCGGCTTGGCTCAGCAAGGTGGCGCGCAGGTCGTCGGCGGCAGCGGTGCCGAGCGCCACCAGGCCGGCAACGGCGCTGGGCAGGTCGCCTCGGGCAGCGCGGGCGCGTGCCCGGAGCAGGGTGCGCTGCTCCACCAGGGCCGCAGGGAGCTTGGGGGCGTCGGAGGCATCAAGCGCCGCCTCGACGCCCGGGAAAGCGCCAGTTTCGAGTTGTGCCTGCGCGAGCCGCGCCCCAATGCCAGCACGCGCCAGCCCAGCCGGAGTGTTCGCCATGAGCGTCGCCAGCAACGGCCCAGCGCGGCCCGGCAGGTCGAGCGCCAGCAGCTTGTCGGCCAGCATGGCAGCGATACCACCGCCCGCGCTGTCCGGCAGCAAAGCGGCATAGTCGCTGGCGAGAGTGACCAGCTCAAGCGGCGGCACCGCTTGCGGCTGGGACAGCATGGCCTGGAACACGGTGGCCATCGCGGCCCGGACGACGGCCTGCTGCTCTGGGAACAGGCGCTCGGTGTCACGCAGCATGTCGAGCGCGGGGCGGAACGCGCCGGCGGCGGTGCGCAGCTCGGCGACGCGGAGGCGTATCCGGCTCTCCCGTGCGTCGCCGCGCCAAATGGCGGCGTAGCGTTCCAGCGCGTCGGCGGCTTGGGCTGGCGTCAGCGCGCCGCCGCGCAGGCGAAGCTCGGCCGCACGGACGCCGGCGCGCACCTGCGTCAGTTGGTCCCGCCCGGCCTCGAGCGCGTCGAATGCCAGCAGTGCCGCCGGGGCGTCGCCGTCGCGTTCGAGTTGCAGCGCGCGGGCGAAGTCGAGGGTGGCGTCGCGGGCGTTGGCCAGGGCGGGATCGACGGACGCCGCCTGTCCGGAGGCGACGGCCGCTTCGATGATCAGGGGGCGGAGGCGGTCGCGCAGCGCAGCCGGGTAGGCGCTCGCCAGCGGCAAAAGCCGGGCGAGGCCCCTGCCGGCCTCGGGGTCGGTGTCGTACATGGCGCCGCGCAGCCCGCGCCAAAGCGTGATGTCGTCCGTGCCGTCGAGCCGCGGGTCGTCGAGCCCGCCCGCCTCTGGGCTGCGGCCAGCGAGGAGGGCGGAAATCGCCAGGAGGCCAGTGACGTTCGGGTCGGCCGCAGCGGCAGGATCCTCGGTGGCGACCAGGGCGAGCACCGCCTGCGCTTCGGTCGCCAGCCCGAGCGAGAGCAAGCTGCGCGCGGCGGCCATCCGGTCCGGAGTGCGGGCGCGGGGCGGCGCAGCGGACGCCGCGGCGACCTGCGCCTTGAGCCGTTGCAACAACACGGGAACCGACAGGTTGGGCAGGTCGAACCGTTGGGTGAAGGAGGTGGCGGCAGGCGTCAGCGCCTCGGCAACCATAGGGATGCCCGGCGACGTCAGGACAAAGCCCTCGGTGGCCGCGTGGAGTTCAACCAGGTCGGACAGCGGTTCGACGGCCACGCCAAGCCAGGTCGGCAAGAGGGCGTAGCCTGCGCCGCGGCGGGCGGGCGTCATGGCCAGGCCGGCGCCAGCGGCAGGATTGACGGTTCCGACCAGCAGCGCGAGGCCGGTTGACGGGTCCATGATCGTCACGACCGACCCAGGGTGGTCAAGCTTCAGCAGCAGTCCCGCCGGACGGATCTCGGCGCTGACCGCTGCCGGCGGGCTGGTGTCGTCGGTCAATGCCACCCGCCAGCCCTGCGGCTCCCGCGACAGGGCGAGGGCTTGGTTGGGCAGAAGCGGGACTGCGAGCACCGTGACCACCTGGCCGAGTTGGACGGACGCGCCCGCAAAGGCCGGGCTGCCGCTGAACAGGGCCGGGTCGAGCGGGGCGCGTTGGTCGAACACGACCATGCCTGCATCGGCGCGGTGAAAGGCCGCTGCGCCTACGCCGGCCTCGAACGGGAGCAAGATGGAGGTCGGCCGCGCAACGGCCGCCCTCGCGGCAGGCGGCGGGTCTGGCTGCGGACTGTTGGCTAGCGTGCCTTGGGGTTCTGGAGCCGCTGGGGCGGCCTGCGGCGCCTCGGCGCCCGTGATCGGCTGGCCATGCGCGGCTGCGGCGGGTGTTTGGCCAGGTCCAGGCGCGCTGCCGGCCGAACGGTTCGGCGCCGGGTCCAGCACGTCCACGCTCACCCGGCCATGGTCCCGGAATGTGCGGAACTGTGCGCCTGGCGCCAGCACCAGGGTTGCCGATCCAGCGCCGCCCTGGATCGAGCGGACGTTGCGGGGCAGCCGCGCCGCCGCGCCCACCGCCGGCGCACCATTGAACACGATCACCAGGCGGTCGCCCCTCCTCACGACCTTGAACGCGGTCGGAGCGGCGAACTCGAACGTCACCCGGCCAAAGCTGGGATAGTCGGCCACCCGCACGGGGGCCTGCGCCCTAGCCAGGCCCGGCACCGCCAACAGGGCGACGGCCAGCCAGCGGAGGGCCGTCACCCCTGTGGGCCGAGGATAGGGGCAGCGACGGAGCGGCTGCGCATCTGTGCGAGCCCGGTTGTCGCGGCACGGGCGCGGTCGGGCAGCATGGCGGACAGTATAGGGGCGGCCTTGGCCTCCTTCATGCGGTCCAGCACCTGCAACAGCACGGGCGCTTCCAACTCGTTGAGGATGGCTGCGGCGTCGCGTGGCCGCATGGCCTCGTAGGTCTTGACCAAGCCGTGCCAGTTGGCATCATCATGCTCGCGCCGGGTCTTCTCGAGCTGCTCCAGGCGGGTTTGAAGGGCGGTCAGCTCGGCAACGCGCTCGGTCAGGCGGCGGTCGGCGGCGACCTGTATGGCCTCCCGCGCGGCCATGGCCTGCTCGTGCCCCTCCAGCACCGTGCGACGGGCGCGGAGGTCGAGCAGGACCGCCCGTTCCGCCTCGTCGACCGGCGGTTCCACGGGCGGCGTCGGCGGGGCCACGGCCGCTTGGGGCTGACTTTGATGCGCTTCCGGACCGTGCGGCGCCGGAATGGCCTCGCGGGTCGCCAAGACGGACTCGTGGGCCGCCGCCTGGGCCGGGGGCAGCATGGCCCGGCTGGCAGTGGCGAGCGCCGCGGGCGCGCCGCCGGCGGCTTGCACCAGATGGGCACCTTTCAGCGCGAGCAGGCTGGCCATGCCAATGATCGCCATGGGCAGCACGCGGGGACGCAGCCGGCGGAACATTCGCATCACCGGGCCACCCGCAGGGCTTGCAGCAGGTCGCGTTCGGCCTTGCTGCGCGGAGGCGGCGGCTCCGGCTCGGTGCGGGCTACAGCGTCCACAAGCTCCCGCGCGTGCGACGGATCGACCGCACGGCCGGCGCGGACGAGCTGTTCCAAACGGTCGGCTAGGCGCTCGCCACGGTCGGCCAGGAAGGCGAGGTCGTTCTTGAGCACCGCGGCGCCTTCGAGCTTGCGGGCCAACTGCGACGCACTCTCCTGGGTCATGCTGTGCAGCTTGTCGAGGCCGGCCTCCGCTTGGCGGCTGCTGTCGCCGAACCCGGCCACCGCCTCGCCCAGCGCCGTGCGGTCGCGGCGCAGGC
>JAABUV010002944.1_pt1 | contig 22294 bp, 24 predicted proteins | sample 5559971 | NCBI WGS metagenome assembly JAABUV01 (sample SAMN10711881, study PRJNA513362) | rock metagenome | isolation source: Antarctica rocks | place: Antarctica: Victoria Land, Knobhead nord | collected 2015-12-19
CGGCGCTGAACACCTGCTGCACTGGTCCGGATGGCGAAGACGGCATCAGTTCCATGCGCTGCGCTGTCACTACAGAAAGCGTGGCTCACCGCTTCCGGTCTTCTATCTACAACTGTAGTACTAGGCGGGGCAGTGCGGGAACACTGCCTCCACCCAACCGCGATGAACAAACCCCCAGGAGACTGGACGAATCGATGCCAGACCGTCCAGAGGCAAAGAAGCTGAGGGCAGCCCACCGCCAACGAGCTTTACAGACCGCAGGTTTTCTTTGCTCCCTGCTACTCCGCTGCGGCCGAAGACTCGGTCGTGCCGCCGGGAGGAGTCTCCGTCTGGGAGATTGCTTTGCTTGAAGCTGGCCTCTTCCTAGGCGCAGTTCGGGACCGAGTCGCCTTTGTGTTCAGGCTCTTTGAAGCGGTCCGTTTGATTGCCTTCGACCCGGCCGCGACCTTTGAGGCTTTCTTCTTCGCAGCCTCGCTCTGAGTGGCCGACTTTGCCGGCGAAGCTTTGACCTTGTTCGGCTGCTTGGCAGGGACGTGCTTCGTGCCGGCACTTTTGACTGCCGTCTTTTGGCGCTTCGGGACCGAAGAAGCTTTGTACGAACTCTTGGAGGAAGGATTGAGGCGAGCGGCGGTAACCGCATTTGAACTCTTCTGGGCCTTCGGCGTCACTACTTCAGCGTGCTGCCGTGCCCAACGTGCCCGCTGCGCAGCCGCGATCCTCGCCTTCCCTTCCGGACTCATCGTTCGTCGTTTGGGCGAGCTGAACTCGCTTGGTTTGAAGCTGATCGCCTTGTTCTTGGAACCTTTCGGCCGCCCACGCCTCGGGGCGGTATCGGGCGCAAGGCGATCGGGAAGGGCAACGGCTGTATCGAGTCCGCCCAGCAAGCTTCGGATTTGCGTCAGACGGGAGATCTTTTCATCGATGGCTGAGAGGATTTCGGCGGTGTTCATTTCCACCCAGAATACGACACCGCGCCGCGGTGTCGTCTGAGTATCTTCGCCGGCCATCCCACTAAAACCCCGTGAAGCAACGTTATCTGCATCAGCATCACTTCCTACAACGCGACAGATCGATACTAATCCGGTGTCGGTGAGCGCATTGACGATTTAGCACCAATTTAGGATGATGAGACGGATTACTTCCGGCTTGTCGACCACACACCCGGAACGCCACAAGGCGCTCTGTTTAGCGCGCCCAATGAGTGCTCAGCCTGTGGCTGTTGAAAAACCAAGTTGTCATAAATCCGCAGAAAATTGCATTGCGTCAGGATTTGACTTCGCTTGTAGGTGGCGAAATCACAGCTCGTAATTCATTCACCAGAACCGAACATCGAATACTTCCGTCCTACCACGGCTCAAAGACAGCAAAGTGATGGACGTGGCAGATGAAGACGCGCCGGAAGATCCCCAACGTCAGGAGTCCATCGTAGGCGGATGTGCGGGAGAGTCCTTCCGGGGAGTCTGCGTAAGTGAAAAAGGACACCTTGGGGAATTCAAGTGAGCCGATCTGCAAGTCCTGAAGCGGTATGGTCGAAACTGGACGTTGTGCTCTATCGGAACCACCACCAAGCAACGAGGTCCTTGCTAATAATTCCAGCGGCATGTATCGAGCGGTGTAGAACAGGAAAGAGACGTTCGTGCCGGAGTCAAGGTTTAGGCGAACGGGTCGCGTCCCGTCGGATAGACGAGCCGCGATGATGAGCGACCTGAGCGCCGGCATGCCGTTAGTCGCCCGAGCTGGTGCCACCAGTGCGATATGCGGTCCTTTGACGTCGGCGGCCATGGCAGATGAGTTGTCGAGACAAAGCAGGTGGTGAGCATTGTCGATCAACATATCGAATTCGCCTAGAAAATCCTCGCCGAGGACACCGCGAAAAAGGTGGAGATCGACGGAATGGGAATTGTTGAAGTCAAACATGAGTACCTTTTGATTGGCGACGGCATGGGAGCCGACTTCGAGCAGGTCGAGTTGCGCGAAGGGAGCGGATGCAATAAATCCGACTCCTGCTACCCCGGCCGAGCCCTGAGTATTCAGATGGAGCTCAGCAGCCAAGGTGGGATCGACCATCGTCATCTGTGTGCCGGTGTCCAACAGAAAGTTGTAGGGGCCGGAATGGTTTACGGATACCGCCACGATCATCTGGTAGCGGTTTACAAGACGGAAGGGTACACTTGCGACATTTCCAGGGCAATGCGGTTCTGCGGGAAGTGCTGGGACGATGGTTGCGGCAAGAACGAAGGAAGCGAACCACTCGAAGGCTGACATTTTGAGCTCCTCAGCCGGTTTGGCTGAAGAAACTCTGGGCGCATGGCTCTACTTGGTCTTGATGGGCTGCTTATCAGTTTCTCGACCCGGATCAAGAATTTCTTAGGTCGGATTATGAATTTATGATGGGGAATAAGTCCTTTGTTTTCCGCTTCTCCGACGTTGAGGTTTGCGAGCGGGAATTCTCGCTCCTCAAGGCGGGCAAGGTGTTGGCGGTCGAGCCGAAGGCGTTTCGCGTCCTCTTACTATTGCTGCGCACCCCCCAAAAGGTGATCTCAAAGGAAGAACTGCTGAATTCCGTATGGGGCGATACCGCCGTTACAGAGGGTTCCCTTACGCGTTGCATCTGGCTGCTGCGCCGCCTGCTGGGCGACAACGTCAACGAGCCGCGTTTCATCGAAACCGTTGCCACGGTCGGATACCGGCTCGTGTGCAAGGTTGAGGTTTCTGAAATCGCCTTGGGAGATCTGCAAGCGACCGACAAGGCGATTGGTCTGAGCGAGGCGATATTGCCTTGGATCACAGCGTCTGCGCTCGAACGGTGCGCGCCAGGTCGGGCTCTTCTCAATCGATTCTGCCCTTGCGTTGATGGTCGAGATCCCCTTGAAGTCGGCTAGTGACTTGGCGAAGTATGGAATCAGACCCCAGCGCATCAGGACCAACTCCCAAGTAGCCACAGGCTCAACACACATAAGCGTGCGTGAGCCGCGGCGCTCCGAGTGCCGCTAATCTGCGCCACCATGCCGCATGCGGATGATGAACTCCAGAGCCTCCTGGTATTCCATACCATGCTGGTTTGCGATCCGCATATGTTCGTTGAACACGGGATCTCGCTGTCGGCTGAGCACGCGAGTGCCCCTAACGTCGTCCTACGAACCATGAACTCAGCAACAGTCTCGTCCCCGACGCAATCAAGCAGCATACGGCTTGATTGAGCGATTTCAAATGACACGCCAGAGGGAGAAGGTCTTCTCCCTGCTGCGGCTGGCTGCGCCGTCCTCCGGCACCCACCTCTGCGGGGGACACCCCGCCCCTGCACGCCTGAGGCGAAGATGGATGTTTGGCGCCGCGGCGCGAGCGTAAACTGGTAAATCGTCGCTACTCGAAGCGCGACGGATCCACCGTCATCGAAGCGGGCGGCAAGGATTTCTCCTGCGACCCCAGCAACGTGTTCGGCGCATCGCTCATCGTCAGTTCGAGCGTGCCGCCGTTCGCCACGTCTTTGTGCGCGATCCAAAGGCGGTCCAGTGCCTTGCCATTCCAGCGGACGCTCTGCACATACTTGTTGTCGGGCGACGACGCGGGCGCGGCGATGACAAAGTCGTTCCCATTCTTCAGGTGAATCGTCACCTTTGTAAACACCGGACCGGCTACGTCATATACCGGCACTCCCGGCGTCACCGGATAGAAGCCCATCATCGAGAAGACAACAAACGCACTCAATCCCCCCCCGTCCTCATCGCCGGGAATCCCCTGTAGATCGTCGTGGAAGTACGCATCCAGGATCGTGCGAATTCGCTTCTGCGTCTTCCAGGGCGCGCCCAGACGGTCGTAGATGTATGGAATATTGAGGCTCGGCTCATTCGCCATCGAGAACTCGCCAATCATCGACGTCGAATCCGGAAACTTCGCCTGGAACTCATAACGCGAACGCCCCAGCGGCTCACGGAACAACTGGTCCAGGTTCGCCTCTGCCTTTGCGCGTCCGCCCATCAACGTGAACAGACCGTCGTAGTCGTGCGCCACGTCCCACGTATACGTCCAGCCGTTGTTCTCGTCGTAGTACTCGCGACCGCCGAGCCCACCGCCGAACTTCGGGTCCATCGGCTCGATCCAATTGCCTTGGTCATCCTTGGGCCACATCAGCGACTTGTCCGCGCGATACAGATTGCAATAGTTCGCGGCACGCTTCAGAAACAGCGTACGGTCCTCCGCCTTGTGCAGCACGCCCGCTAGCTGCGCAATGTTCCAATCATCGATGCTGTTCTCCAAGGTCACCGGCACCGGCTGACGCTTCTCGAACGGATGCACCTCCGCAACGGTCTCGTTCTCACCGGGCTGCAGCGCCGGCATATAGCCATGCGCGGTGTAGAAGTCGTCCAGCACCGTCTTCGGGCCCAGTCGCCACGGCAGCATCGTCTGCTCCAGCGACCGCTTGCGCAGCCCCTCATAAGCCACCGGCAGATCGAAGTTGCGCACACCCTTGTTCCACGCATCCGCAATCCAGGGCGCGGCATGGTTGCCGTTCATGATGCCCGCTGGACCGGACGCGAGCGCGAACGTTGGCATGATGCCGCACTGCTGATACATCCGCACATACGACTGGATCTTGTCCGCCTGCATGTCCGGATTCAGAAGTGTCTGCAGCGGCTCCATCGCCCGGAACGTGTCCCACAACCAGTTGTCCACGTAGAACGGCCGCGCATCCTCATGCACTTGGTGGTCGTAACCGCTGTAGTAGCGACCATCCTCCGTGATGTTGATCATGCGCTCCATGCAGCGATACAGGGCCGTGTAGAAGACGCGCCGCTGCGCGGGCGTGCCACCCTCCACCGCGATGCGGCCCAGCGCATCGTTCCACTGCGCGCGCGCCTGCTCCTTCACACGCTCCAAACCCCACGCCGGGATCTCGCGCTGCAGGTTCTTTTTCGCCTGCTCCACACTGATGAACGACACACCGTAGCGGAACTCCAGCACCTTCGCTCCGCGCGCCGACAGCGTGAGGTGATCGCCGTCCTTCTCGCGCGCCGTCTGTGCCGACACAGGCTCGCTCGTCTCTGCATAGAAGTAAGCGGTCATTCCCATGACGCTCTCTTCGCCTGCGACCGCATTCTTTGCCACAGCACGCAGAGAACCTGCGTGCAGGTTCTTCACATGCAGCTCCGCTTTGCCGCTCGGAAAGCTGAAGCGGAAGTAGCCAGCCTGGTGGGCGGGCGCAAACTCGGTCCGAATCATCGACTCATCGAACCGCGTCGAGTAGAAGTAAGCTTTTGCATGCTCCACGTCATACACAGCGGGCTTGTCGCCGCCAGGCATCACCGCAAACAACTCCGGTTGCCGATGCGACAGAATCGTGAGCGGGAAGTGCTGGATTCGATCATCCAGCGCATCGTTGCGCATGGGGTACATCCGCACCATGCTGTTTGGCAGATACGCGGTGGGCCGCGTTGGCTCCAGCAAGATACTGACATTGCCGATGGTCGGATCCACCTCATCCACTGGCTCCTGCGCGCGCATCGACGCGCACACACCCAGAGCCATCAGGGCAGCCACAGCGAGGCGAACATCACGCAAACAGAACGCGATCAAGGTCAACTCCTGAATTATTCGGCGCCCGTACGAGGCACACGCGCACCACAGATGCCGAGTCTATCGCGTCCGCTCAACGAAGTTGCAACCGCGCGCCCGCTAAACCTTCGCCCGTTCCAACATCTCCATCTCGCTTCGTTCAAGGTTCGACGCAGGCGAATACAGAAGCATCGGGCCTGTCAGCTGCATGCGAAGAGAAAGGCGTCTGAGCGGTTCCTGAGTTCGGGTGCCCAGCCAGTGCAAGCAGCCAGAAGCTCAACACACATGAGCGTGCGTAAGCGGAGCTCCGAGTGCCTCTAATGTGCGCCGCCGTGTCGCATACGGATGATGAACTCCAGGCACTCCTGATAGTTCATATCGTGCTGGTTTGCGATCTCCATATGCTCGTTGAAAAACGGTATCTCGCTTTCGGTTGGGCACGCGAGTGTCTCCAACTTGTTTCTCCGAATCATGAACTCAGCAACAGTCTCATCCCGAAGCACTCAGGCAGCATTAGGCCTGGTTGAGCGATTTCAGATGACCCACCGGAGGGAGTACGTCTCCTCCCTGCTGCGGCCGGCTGCGCCGTCCTCCGACACCCACCTCCGCGGGCCAGTTCCTGCCCGCGACGCCCACCCCAAAAGCAGAAGCCAACACATCTCCTGCGCTTCCGCGCCCGACAAGGTCACCAGACCTCCTGATGGACTCCGTCCCTGGCGCGATGCAAGAGGCACCCCAATCTTCCGCGCTGCGCTTGTGCAGACCTCCGCTTCGCTCCGCCCTTTCCGTTCCGCTTATCGCTCCTCTTCAAGGGTGGGGAACCCCTCCTCTTGCACTTGCCGCCCCTGCTGGCGTGGGCCAGGGCCAAGGCGTGTTTGTGGGCAAACACAGCACAGCCATTCAAAAGCGAGGACAACACCATGAACAGCACCGCTACCAACGTCTCCACCCTTCCTACCGCAGCCAAAGCACAGACCGCCAAAGAGGTCATCGCCGACAACATCAAGCTCCTCATCGCACAGCTTGAAGCGGGACACTCCGAAGGGCTCACCGCCTACCTCACCGCGATGGGCCGCTTCCACCACTACAGCTTCGGAAACATCCTTGAGATCGCACGGCAGAAGCCCGATGCCACCCGCATTGCTGGCCTCCACGCGTGGAACCAGCTTGGCCGCAAGGTGATGAAGGGGCAGAAGGGCATCCGCATCCTCGCTCCGGTGATCGGTATTCGGAGGAAGAAGGACAGCGAAGCTGAAAAAGACATCACCAAACAGAACCAGCCCGTACTGGTATGGTTCCGCGCCGCGTACGTCTTCGATGTGTCGCAGACCGAAGGCTCAGAGCTTCCCGGGCTTTCCGCACGGGTGAGCGGCAGCGTAGGAGAGAACCGAGAACGGCTGATTCACTTCATTGCCGCGCAGGGGATCGAGCTTGAGTTCAAGGAGTCCATCGCGCCAGCTTTGGGCATGAGCTACGGCGGACGCATCGCCGTACTTCCTGGACAGGCAGCAGCCGAGGAGTTCAGCACCCTGGTTCACGAGCTCGCGCACGAGATGTTGCACAAGGCCGAGCGCAGGATTGCAACCACCAAGACAGTACGCGAGACCGAGGCCGAGGCTATCGCGTTTGTGGTCGGTTCAAGCATCGGGCTTACCAACGGCACGCCTCCGCCGACTACATCCACCTCTACCACGGCAACGCCGCTCTGCTGGCCGAGAGCTTGGAAGTCATTCAGAAGACCTCCGCCCTCATCCTCTCCGCTATCGCGACGGAGCAGGTCGCATCTGACCCGACCGAAGCGACCACCCAACCCATAACCGACGCCACCGATGCAGCACTCGTGGAGGTGGCCTGATGCAGACCGTCCTCGACATCCTCAAGAGAGCCGGAGGCTGGCACCCCGGCCTCTCGCTCAAGATCGAACACCAGCCCTATATGTCCCTGGTCATCGAGGCGATGGACGAGTCAGGCCCGTGCGGGCTTCCCGCCCTCTCCATCGCACACTACGGCGAACAGAACGGCGACCCGATGCCCGACCCGGAGATGTGCTTCGAGCTTGGCTTCGCCGGTGGCGCTCACCTGAGCCCGTATTACTGGCGAAACGATTACGTCGGCATGGAGCAATGGAGCCGCTTCATTACCGACAGCGACTACGCCTTTCATCGTGCGCTCTTCCAGCAACACGTTTCCTTCGCCAAGGTGTGGGACCGCAACCTGCGTTCGCAGGGTTTCGCTGAAGCCTTCGAGCGACAGCGGCAGACACAAAACGCCTAACCCTTTCCGCCAGCGGAGCGGACAAGGAAGCGCGTTCGCTCCACCACCCTCAGCCCAACCACGTCCAAAGGAGAATCACCGTGCAGAACAGCAGCGAATTTCAGTACATCGCCATCGACACTATCCACGAATCAGCCACCAACCCCCGGCGCACCTTCGACGAATGCAAGCTGGGCGAACTTGCCGAAAGCATCTGCACCAACGGCCTCATCCAGCCAATCACCGTGCGGCCTAACTCAGACGGTTTCGAGATCGTAGCCGGAGCGAGGCGCTACCGTGCTGCACAGCTCGCGGAACTCTTCACGGTTCCGGCCCGCATCGTCGAGATCGACGACGCCCAGGCGCTTGAGTGGCAGCTGGTCGAGAACTCGCAGCGGGTCGACGTCCACCCATACGAGGAGGCGCAGGGCTTCGAGCGCCTGCTCGATCTCCCCGGCTACGACGTAACCGCTTTAGTCGAGAAGTCGGGCAAGAGCGCAAGCCATATCTATGCCCGTCTCTCGCTTTTGCAACTCATATCCGCAGTGGCCGACGCCTTCTCCCAGGAACGCATCACTGCCAGCCATGCCAACCTAATCGCCCGTCTGCCACAGGATGCACAGGCTGACGCTTACGAGCAGTGCTGGCGCAAGGACTGGCAGGAGAAGGAAGCCCACCTGCTCCCGGCGAAGAACCTGTCCGCATGGATACAGGCGAATCTTTATCTCTCGCTTGCCGATGCTCCATTCGACCGCGAAGACCCGACCCTCAACCCCGTCGCCGGAGCTTGCGTATCCTGCCCGCGCCTCAGCGGATATAACACCTCACTGTTCGCAGACGTGCAGGGCGACCAGTGCCTTGACGAACCCTGCTTTCAAACCAAGATCGCCGCGCACATCGACCGTGAACTCGCAGCCCGGCCCGAACTCGTCCAGATCGAGAACGGATGGAGGAGTGCCCGGGAGCAGAGGCCCGGAGCCGTGCAGCGCGGCCACTTCCGCGAGATCGAATCGATAGCCGACAACCCGGACGCAGAGCCCGTCACATCATGCTCTGCCGCCAAACCCGCCATCATCGTCTACGGCAAACGCGTAGGCACAACCCTAACGGTATGCACGGATAACAACTGCCCGGTCCACGACCCACGCGCAGCCGCGCGGCTGGCCCAAGACCCCGTACCCTCCATCGAACCCGCACCGGAACAGGAGACGGAGGAGGAGGCCGAAGAGAGCAAGCAACAGTATGACCAGCAGCAGATCGAGTACGCCGAGATCCAGGAACGAAGAGCGGAGGAGCGAAGGCGGGAGGAGGAACGGCGAGAGCAGGAGTACGAGGCCGAACAGGCCCGCAGGGAGGAGTTGAGCAGACCCGCAGGGCTACCTTCGAGCGCATCCTTGCGAACGCTCCCGCCGCCTTCAGTGCAGCACAACTCCGCATGCTGCTTCGCGCCCTCGTCAACCTTGACCCCTACACCTTCGCGGACGACGTAGCCGAGGAGAGCGCAGGGGCAGACGAGAACGAGAGGCGTACCGCCGAGGAGGTTCTGTTGGCGGCTATCGACTCACTTGGAGACGAGAAGCTGACCGGCTTCACCCTGCGTCTCGCCCTCACATCGCACGTCGCCATACCGCGTGAGAGTGAGATGGACTTCCTGGCCGAGGCAGAAGCTGTGTTTGCTCCTCCGAAGCCCAGGAAGACCAGCGGCAGGAAGACACGAACGCCAGCTCCGACGGAAGCTACTTCGAAGAGGACCGTAGCGAAGAAGAAGACCGCAGCCTAACCCAGCAGCGGGAGTCAGCCCACCGGCTCCCGCTCCTTTCCGCAGAGAAGGAGGAGACCATGTTCCAGTTCACGTATAGACTCAAGATCGCCGAGCGGGTCAAGGCCAAGTGCGAACGGCATCCGCGTTACAACCCGCAGCGAGATGGAAGGGGCGGCATCAAGGGCGGATGCTCCACCTGCTTCACCCTGCTCGACCTTCATCACACACGTCTCACGCTCGAAGCCGCTCATCGGGACTTCATCCGGAAGGCGGCGCCGTGGACACAGGTTCGTTTGAAGCGAGCCAAGCCGCCTTCGATCGATGAGGAACACCGACAGTAGGCGTGCCCACAACGATCAAAGCAAGGGGGTGCCGCTTCCCTCCCCTGCACCCCTCCCTCGCTGGAAACACATCTCACAGGTGATTCGATGGACAGGACTGAATCCATAGTTCGAAAAATGCTAGGAGCGATAGAGGCGCCGCTCTACGATGTCGGTGTCCTCAGCGACCGGGGGATGCTCCCGGGTCTAGACGGCATCCCCGCCTGCGCGGTGCTCGAACGCCTCCCTCTCCTCAAGTACCGCAATGCTCGTGGCTCACACATCTACATCCGGCCTTCGAGCGAGCATCGCTTCACCGTGCTGGATGATTTGGACGAGACCTCACTCGCGCGACTGTCGGCAGACGGCTTCAATCCTTGCGCCGTGATCGAGACCAGCGCCGGCAACTTCCAGGCGTGGCTCAGACACGCCACTGTCTTCCCGAAGCTTCTCGGCACCTTCGCGGCTCAGACCCTAGCATCTCGATACGGTGCCGACCCGAGTGCGGCGGACTGGAGGCGATTCGGACGGCTGCCCGGCTTCACCAACTGCAAACCCAAGTACCGCAAGCCGGATGGTCTGTTCCCTTTCGTACGCCTGAAGAGCCGCGGCGGGGAGCAGCACCCGATGGCGGAAGCCTTCGAACAGGAGATCACGCAGAGGTACGAGGCACGGGAGCAGGAGCGAGAGGCACGACGGCAGCTAGCGTCTCTTTCTCCCCGAATGGGACCGAGGTCCGCAACCCCCTCCCTTGAGCGCTTCCGCACCTCAGCCAAGTACCAGGACCGGCCCGCGGCCGCAGACATCGCCTTCTGTGTCGCGGCGTTTGCCGATGGCATGACGGAGGACCGAATCGAATGTGCCCTTGAAGGCGACTACCTTTCCCGCGATCCCAGCCCTTCCAAGCGAGCTGCCTACATCCGGAGGACGATCGAGAAGGCAAGGAGATGGGCCGAGCGGTAAACCTTCGCACCACGACCAGCCTTGTCGCTTCCTCTGCTCCTGAGGACAGCTCGCGACTCTGAGCTGTTATGCCCGCAACTCACGCCATGAGAGAGGCCGTTGAACAGGTCGGCTCCCCTCCGGTTTGCCTTTCTGTCTGCGTTCAGCGTGCCGCGCTCAAAGCACCCCCGCCCTCCGGACGCACGCTCTCCTTCCTGTGATCCGCTTCGCGCCTCTCTGAGGTGCGGACTCCTGCCCCAAAACAAGTTTGGGTCCCCTTCCGCAGATCCCGTCCAGTCGCCGAGGGAGTGGGTCGCGACGGCACACCCTCCGGGCAAGCATGTACCGCAGACAGCGGACAAACCAGAAACAAACGGAGCCAAACACCATGTTCAACAAAATCACTCTCATCGGCCGCCTCGGACAGCATGCAGAGGCAAAGACATCCCAGAACAACCGCGAGTACGTCGTCCTCAACCTCGCCACCCAGGAGAGCTGGAAGAACGACAAGGGAGAGTACGAGACCCGCACCGAATGGCATCGCGTCTACGCCTGGAGCAATCTCTCGAAGTTCGCCAGAACTCTCCAGAAGGGGCAGCTCATCACCCTTGAAGGCACCCTGAAGTATCGCGAGGTCACCGAAGACGTCGAGGGCAACAGCTTCAAGCACCGGATCGCTGAGATCCACGCCACCAGCATGAAGCGGCTCTCGAAAGTAGAGGCCGCTGACGATCCCTCGGACGGAGCCGGCGAGGTGTAATCGCCGGCTGAGGTGGATGGGGCCGACTCGGCCTCATCCACTTCTTCTGAGAGCGTTTGCAAGTGCCCAGTTTGCGAGCTCGTCCGCATTTGGGAGTCGTCGCTGCACTCCGGTCGGAGTCTTCACATGCAGAACGATGCTCTTCTGTTCCGGTGGTCGATTGGGCTTGGTGGCGAAGTCCACCGCCCAGATCGAGAGGCAACGTGCGTTGCAGAAGTACATCTCCCCGCCGCTGTCCGTGACGATGTAGGCCTCCGCAGGGACCTCCGCCCGGTCATAGGAACAGATACGGAGTTTACGTGCCTGCTCTGCCATTAAGGCTCACTCTATCCCCGTGTGTATCCCATTGCTTTGCACGAGGCACACATCTTAAGCAACGACGCGGGAACATTGGGCCAGCGCCTTGGTGACAATGCGACCGCGGCCCGTCTAAGCAGCAAGCCCCCTCGATGCGCTCCGAAGCCGACCAATCAGCAGGAGCATAGCCACGAATTCAGCCCCAGCCAAGCCCCTCATGCCTTCGCTTGCGAACCGAAGTAGTACCCCGTTGCGGCTCCAACCAATGCGACCAAGGGCCCCAAAATCAATCCAAGGAGCTCATGAAGCTCTTTGCTCCTGTCTGGGTGAATCCAAACCAACGCGAACGCACCCGCGATCGTGGCAGCAAAGATCCCGATCAGCGAGAGAGCAATTGTCCCCCTCATCGACTCCCGGTCCTTTGACGGATCGTAGGTGACGACCTTAGGAGCGGGCTCAGGCCCCGGTTCGGGATCACCGAGATCAATAGCGGTGTCCGGCACCCAGGCCTTCTGATCGTCTACTGGCCTCTCCGGATCGCCGATCATCGGATCAGCAGTTCCCGCATCGTGTCGCTACCCTTGTCTTTAATAAGTATCTTGCTCCCCTCCGCTGAAGTATCCCGTAGAAACTTCTCCGTTGCCACGGCCCTTCGCACAACTTCGGTCATGGATGTACCGGTCTGGACGGCGAGTTCCCGGAGGGTGTCTAGGCTTTCTTGCGGTAGATTCATTGATGTTTTTACGATGGTTGAGGCGGACATGATGGCTCACACTCCATAGTGATACGGCAAAAGGCTTATGGCACCCTTAGCCGCTTGCCTAATTATACCGTCAAAATACCGCTAATGTACATATACAGTACAGCTGATTACCGCCACTCGGGGAGGCTGTCGCACCAACAACATGCTCAACGCGAAAAGTGGCGTAAGCGGCACCCTAGGCCGGCCGTCTCTCAGGGCTGGCCGAAACCAAGGAAATCTGTTTGGCGCATCGAATGAGGCATTTGCACACTATCTGTGACGAACGCCAGACGGGAAGCAGAGGCTTAGGCGGGTACACTTGAACTCGTTTACGCCAAATAGCACCCGAAGACTTACGCCACTTTCCGACGCAAGCTACAGTCAACGAGTCCACGTCCGTTTCAAAGGAGATCGTAGCCGCCGCTCGCGACAGCTTGGTATCGGCCAAGCTTGATCCTGCCCCGCTTACGCCATACAGCGCTCAGCGATTTACGCCACATTGCACTCCAAGCGACAGGTAGACCCTAAGCCGCTTTTGCCTAGGAGCCACACGGCTGCCGTCAGCTACCCACGAGATGGGCTCGTCTCATACAGTGCCAGGAGACGCTCCGACAAGACCGCAGAACAGCAGCGAAGAAGGCTGGAGCCTGTGCGGTCACAAGGGCGTCCAAACCTGGTACGCCGACGCCGGCGCAAGCGTCCCCGGTTGAAACTCCCCGGTGACCATGCCTAGAGTCGGCTCCGCACCCTTGCTAGCATTCCGACAAGACCTGTTCCGAGGAGGCACAAGGTTGAAGGCTCGGGAACGGGACTGGGTGTATTTCCATCGCTTATAAACGTGTACATTACCGGACCTGCCTCTCCCGCTACGAAGCCGGGTTCGCCGTTCAGAGGCGTGTAGCTTCCGAAGTTGAATTGCTCGGTGCCTATTTCAGGGATGGTCGAGCGGTTCGTATACAGCAAGCGCGGTGGTCCAGGAGTGTCTCCCAAAGCATCGAACCCGTCGACGTTGTCGGAATAGAAGACCAGGGTACCGTTCGAAGAATTGAATCGAATCACATCAAGTATGCTGCCGCCCGCGTCCCTCAAGAGCACGTCGCCTGCTACCAGGCCAGGCGGGTTCAGGAGACTGTAGGTCAGCACGTTGTTCAATCCGCCGGGGCCTGGATCATTCCGCAGAGTTCCCGTAACAGCAATGTTCGTGCCCGCAGTGTTGGTGAATCTGCCCACGCCATGCTCGTCCACTGTAATTTGAACCGAAAACTGAGTCGCCGTTGCAGCCGCGGTAATTTGGGCAGCCGAATACAGGTCGGCGTGGAGAAGGGTTGTAAGTGACAGGGCAAGAGGAGCAAGGCAGAAGAGAAACTTTTGCATTGAGATCACCTGTTATATGGAGCGATAGCCCGAGCGAACGGTGCTATGAGGGGCTATTTTGCTTCGAGCCTGGCCGTGGTCGGGGTGTTCACATGTGTCGAGGTGAAGAGCACCTGCCGCCAGGCGCCGTTCTGGTTGACCCAGACTCGTGAGGATCGGTAGGTACCACTCATGTCCTGCCCATTGGAAGTCCCTTTGACGTCAGCAATCACGGTCACTACGGCGGTGTTGCCGAACATCTGGATCTTGCGATCGCGCTCGTCGATGGACGTGTACTTTATCACTCCACTCTTACGATTCGAGATCATCTTGTCCCTTGAGAGCATGTCGCCATCTGGCCCGATGCGGACGAAATCGCTGGCGAGGTTTTCTTCTAGAAAGGTTGTGTCCCCGCTCAAGGCAGCCTGTTTCCCTTTGGCGTCCAGAGCCGCGACCGCTTGGTCCGTCTGCCCGCTTCCAGAGCTCCCAGAGGCAGTGACCGGTGAGGCCGGTGTCTGTTGAGCGCCAGTGCCTACTATTCCGGAAGGCGTGTTAGTGTTTTGGCCGAATGTGGTTGCGGCCAGTCCTACTGCAAGACCCAGAGCAACGATGTTCCGCATGTCTCATCTCCTTGAACAGTCTCCGGGGCTGGCGGCGACAATTTATACTATGGATCTCGCATCTTCGTCAACTTAGATACCTATCCTCAGCACACTCGGGATTGCAGCGAGCCACGCATCTAGCGCAGCGCTCTCATGCAAGGCGTCGTGCTACGACGCGCTGCTTTGCAGCGGAAGAAGTTCTGATTCATCACCCCCAAACGGGAACTGTAGGTAAACGCGAACTGTTATGGTGTTTGCAACAGTAAACGCGCTTGGAATGAGCAACTTAGGAAATCACGTTTACATCTGCTTACGTGCGGTTCCCGGCGGAAACGGATTGCTACTCTGGCGTAAACGTATTGATGTGCAGCTACTTAGTCCGGAATCGCTATCCAGCCGACTTGACGGCCCCTAACGTAGCGGTCTAGGGGAGGTCGAGACCGCCGCCGAGCGCGAAGGAAAATTCCTGGCCGAGTGGCTGCGCGATCGGGCGTTGAAGGCGGCGCGGCAGCGTCCGGCGGACCCGATGGAGCTGCTCCTGAGTGAGCAGTCGGCGACCCAGTACATGCTCCTGAATCTCTTACATACGACCGACCAGGCGAACGCCCATCTGCATGACACATTGCCGAAGTCTCCGCTTGACACCATGCCGCTTCAAGCGTGAGTATTCGATCGATCAGCGGCAGATCGCAAAGCCTGCACCTCTCGAGCAGATTTAGCACATCCGCACACAGAGACGTCCACACCGCGTACAGGGCCCAATCCCCGCCACGCTCGAAGTAAATGCCGCACCTCCGCACACAAAGGACGTCCACTCTGCGTATAAATCCGATCACAGCCACGCCGACCCATGCGCGTACAACCAGAAGAAAGACGAGAGTACAACCCAATGATATTTCTCCAGCCAGGTACTAAAGTGAGCCGCCGCACAGTGGTCTACAGTTGATCGCGTTTGGCGTTCTTGCGGGGAGTTTGCTATCCGCCAGTGCCGCCTCTGCCCAAACCCTGACAACGCTGGTCAGCTTCAACTCCAGCAATGGCGCGTACCTGCGTGCAGGGCTAATCGCTGACGCCAACGGCAACCTGTTCGGCACAACTGCAGGTGGCGGAGCGTCCGGGGATGGCACGGTCTTCGAGATCGCCAACACCGACACCGGCTATGCAGAAACGCCCACCACCCTGGTCAGCTTCAACTACAGCAATGGCAGGGCTCCGTATGCTGGGCTAATCGCCGACGCCAACGGCAACCTGTTCGGCACAACTGGACTTGGCGGAGTGCCCGGGTATGGCACGGTCTTCGAGATCGCCAAGACGGACACCGGCTATGCCGACACACCCACCACCCTGGTCAGCTTCAACGGCAGGGATGGCTTGGGTCCGCATGCAGGGCTGATCGCCGACGCCAACGGCAACCTGTTCGGCACAACTGCAGTCGGCGGAGTTGTAAATGGCGGGGGGTCCAACGCTGGTACGGTCTTCGAGATCGCCAAGACGGATACCGGCTATGCCGACACACCCACCACCCTGGTCAGCTTCAACGACACCAATGGCAGGTATCCGGAGGCGGGGCTGATCGCCGACGCCAACGGCAACCTGTTCGGCACAACTGCAAATGGCGGAGTGTCCGGGTATGGCACAGTCTTCGAGATCGCCAAGACGGACACCGGCTATGCCGACACACCCACCACCCTGGTCAGCTTCAACCGCAGCAATGGCGCGAATCCGCATGGGGGGCTGATCGCCGACGCCAACGGCAACCTGTTTGGCACAACTTACGATGGCGGGGGGTCCGACGGTGGCACGGTCTTCGAGATCGCCAAGACGGACACCGGTTATGCCGACACACCCACCACCCTGGTCAGCTTCAACGGCAGCAATGGATTTTATCCCCATGCAGGGCTGATCGCCGACGCCAACGGCAACCTGTTCGGCACAACTGTAGGTGGCGGAGTGTCCAGGTATGGCACGGTCTTCGAGATCGCCAAGACGGACACCGGCTATGCCGACACGCCCACCACCCTGGTCAGCTTCAACGGCAGCAATGGCGCGTCTCCGTATGGAGGGCTGATCGCCGACGCGAACGGCAACCTGTTCGGCACAACTCAGAATGGCGGAGTGTCCCGGTTTGGCACGGTCTTCGAGATCGAGGGGAGCGGCTTCGTGCCCCAGTCAAGTTGGCCGGGGTGCTGGGCAGCGCGAGCTGCAGGGTCCTAGCCATTTCCACTCTGGCGAAGCCCTAGGAGCGGGCTCGCGCAGCTGCGGCGGGTCTGGGATACGGGAGCGTGGCGGATTTGCAAAGCGCGGTCGACGCTTACTGCGCACAATAGAGTGAACCGTGCTGAGCGTTTTTCATTTCTATGTCTTGTCCTCGAATGCGACTGCCTCCAGGGATAGTCTGACCTCTGCTCCATCAAAGCTGCCGGCATCGCCGAGGAGGGGCAGACTCGAGATTGCCCAGCAGATGGCCCATTCGATCCTCCGGTGCAATGTTAAGGAAGGGAGAGCCTGGATAAATCGCATGTCAAAAAACATTGAGCAGGATAGAAGCTTGCGACATCGAGCCCTTCCAATGCGATGAAGTGTAGACATCGAGAGCTAAGAGCACTGAGACGCAGTGTCGCAGAAGGCCTTGTCTGGAAGACTATTCACGCCGGCAGGCGTCCAGTGCTGCTTATGGACTCTTGCATCTGGCACAACCGATACCCGGGTGGTTTGATGCACGATGATCGAGCGCTTGTCCCCGAAGCGTCACAGACGCGGCAACGATAGCCGTCGCGCTCTAGGACAGCTTCCCTCAGTCCTCCTGCCGCTTGAGCGTGTAGCAGGTTGCACAGAGGCCAGGGCCTCTTCGGCCACTCCCCGAGGACTCCCCGCGAGACGACCCACCTGCTCGTCCTCACCCTCCCACACGAACCCCCACCGCCGCAAAGCAAAAGGGCCTCCAGCAACCTCGCTGGCGGCCCTTCCCTATCTCCTGTCTCAACCTTTCAAAACTAGACCGCCAACCGCCGCCGCACCACCATCAGCAGCCCCGGAATTCCCGTCCCCAGCAGCAACAGCGAAGCAGGCTCCGGAATCGTCGCAGCCGACGCGAACTCCTTGGCCAGGACCGCATCCGCCGCGGTCGTCGGATGGACGCCATCCCAGAACACGTACTGGCTCGGGTTCGAGCATACCGTCGTACCGTTGAAGCATGGGTCCTTCACATTAGTAAATCCATACGCGCTGGGATTGCTACTGATCGAGTGCAGCAGGTTGTAGGTGTCCACATACGTCGCCCCCGGTGGCAGCCCGGCGATCAAGGTCGCATTGAACGCTTGGCTGTAGGCCGTCGCTCCCGCCACGCCGAAGAACTCGGGCGTCAATCCCAGGTCAGGCAGGCCCGGCACCAAGATATGCTGCGCCCCATCGCCCACAAGCGCCGCCACAATCGCGTCGATGTCCCCCGCCGCCACAATCGGGGAGCCGCTGGCAAAAAAGTCATTCGCCCCGCCCCACACCACAAACAGCCCCGTCGACACCAGCGGCGACGACAACAGCGGAGCCGAAGCCGCCAATTCCACCTTCATCCCCGGAAGCCCAAACTTGCCCAGCGCGGTCTGCGTGCCGCCATCGACGTAGTTGCCCACGCCCGACGTCGCACCGCCGACCGCGTAGTCATACAGCGGAGCCCCCAGCAGCCCGGACAACTGCTCCGCAGCCACCGGCCCGTTCGAAAAACGGCCCATGTAGTACGGCGACGGCGGATAACCCACCAGCGAATAAAGGTTCCCGTTGTCCGAAAGGCTGTCACCGTACACGATGACAGACGAAAATGACGATGCGTTGGCAATCGCGGTCGCCATCGGCAGAATCGCGGCACACGCCGCGAGCACAATTAATCTGCGTAGCTGCATAAGTTCCTCCTGTGCCGCAACGCATCGCGCGTTCCGCGCATCAGAGCGTGCACTCCGGCATCGGCATCAGCGTACCACCCGCAGTTCTCAACGCCGATGGTGGATTTGTATTTTTGAAGAACTCCCCGACACCCGTCCTCCGCCCTTTCGACCATCATGCCGTCCCTCCCCGGGTCATTCTGACCGCAGGTCAGAAGCTCCGTAGTACCCTCCACCCGGGCCGCACAAGAGAAGCCGCCCGGACCCGTCGCCAGTCCAAAGGGCCAGAGCCCGCCCTATTGTAGCCTTGTATGTTCCGTTTGAGACGTAACTATGGTTAGGTTTCGGCGGAGGCCGCATTTTAGCCGAGGCCAGCGGCCTGGTCTGCCGTCAACGTTGTGACACTGACGCAAGTCCTCGGGAATACCTGGTATGTCTGGCCGTGGCCGACTATCACAGGAGTGCCAACGATCGTTATGACTGACCGGTTATACAAACGAAAGTGGGCGCCTAAAGTGCACCAGCTGTGGGCGTAGCGATCTAGCTTGGAGATTCAATCTCCATTTAGTTAAAGCGGCGGCGAGCTGGCCGCTCCAATCACAAGCAGCGTTACGAATGCCGCTGCCCCAATGCCTAGCCCCAGTCCGATCTTTGCCCCCCGCGACATACCCGGCCCCTGCACCGATCTCACTTCGGAGAAAGGGATCTCGGACGGCGGTCTGCCCTTCTCCTGAAAAACAAAACTCTGCTCTCCCAGCGACACAATCGTTCCCTTGTGCATAGCTCCATCGCCCCGCCGCACCTTCGTAGCGGAACCGATCCCGCGAGCCTCAAGCGCCAGCTTCGCACGTGCAGCATCCATCGGTGGTCCCGCCGCATCGGCCACACTGCTGCCAAACATCATGGCAACCAGCAACATGGCAACGGCCGGCAACATTCGCCTCAGATTCAACCGCATGGGCAGCACCTCAGGGCGAAAACTCGGTTCTGTAGCGAAGAAGCTAAGCCGCCGCGCAAATCGTGTCAACACCGGAGAAACGCAGTAACTACTCTGCCTCCTCCGCACAGCTACCCGAAACGGCTTGGAAAAGACGACCACCCTTGTTTTGGTCCACTGATTATGGGCGTTGTATAAGGGTGAGCCGCTTAATGTAGCCTGCGACGGCATGCCCCCATCACACCAATGATTTCCGTGCTCAAAAGGTACACCGTAGAGGGCTCGGGAACAGGGGAGGTCGTCACGTGGGCTATCGTGAGCGTGTCACCGCTTAGTGTCTCCGAGTGGAAAGGTTGGCCCGCAGCACTGAATATTGCTTGGTAACCAAGCGGAAAGACTTCGGTGCCTTCCGCAAAGATAGGAGCTCTGGTCGAGCCGCTAAATACCTGGGAGCCGTTCTCGCGATAGTTGTACAAATCATTCTGATAGTCAAATTGCACTAGAGATATGGGATTGACAGAATTGAACCCATCTGGAGGTAAAAAGACTGCGCCGGTGCGAGTCGCCATTCCATTGAACCAAATGGATGGAAAGAAACGGACATTAACGTCATTCGGGAAGGGAGACACAGCGGGTTCTGCGAGCGAGAAGGTGATTGTGTCCGAACCCGATTGGAGGGTGAAGTTGATGGTAGATGCTTGAGCGAGAACAGTGGAGGCAGCGGGGGACTAGCGGGGGTCAGTCTGCGGGCTAATGTGCGTGGTATCCATGCTTGGGGTCGTATACGAAGTGCATGAGATTGTCCCTGTAGTCGATGGTGATGATGAGGTCGCGGAGGGTGGGATAGGCGATGAAGCCGGCGATTTCGACTCCCAACGCGCGCGAGATGGCGGAGGTGTCGATGGAGATCATGCCGCGGACAAGCTGCTGCACCTCGGCAATTGGAGGGTGACTGCTTCGGCCTGCAGGACGTTCTTCACGTCGCCGTTGATCCCGTGTACACGGATACGGTCGTTGCTGTCGACGTGAGTGACTTCCCGCGCAGCCTGGGGGGAGATGAGGGGGTTCGAGGCTCCCGTATCCATGATGAAGAGTTTGGTGGGGGCGTTACCGATCCTGGTCGGGACGATGAGGGCATGGCCCTGGCGATAGACTCTGGTCCAATCCTTCTTCTCCGGCGCGATATAGCGGTCGTGCGGGGGATCTTTTGTAGCTGCGCCGACTGCGGTCGAGCCGCTGTCCCCATAGGTCGCCAAAGATTTCGCTTCCCCGGCTTCGTCGGGCCGGCTCGGGAGGGAGGCAAGCCGCAGCTCGCTGGAAGGAGTGTCGAGCGTAACGAGGTAATTGCTGAAGACGTCGGCACCGATGAGGCCGTCCACATCTAGGATGCTGCGCTTCTCGAACACGTGGACGATGCAGTTCCGGAACTGCATACCGCCGATGCGCAGATCGTCGACGTGGGTGACGAAGGTGTTGGCCGGACCACGATCGCCGATGCCTCCTGTTTTGATTTCGGCTTCGGGGATCAGGCCGGCGCTGATGGCCGAACCTCTGCTGATGGTGAGGCCGGAGGCGCCTGTATCGATCTCCAGGCGTTTGTGCTTGCCGTTCATTAGAACGTCGAGACCGACGGCGTACTGGCGTGCTGGGCCGTCGGAGAGGTCCACCATCTTCAGCGTGGTCGAAGTTACTTCACCGACCGGCTGGCAATCTCCGCGCTGCTTGGCTTCGATGGCGCGAATTGCTTCGGCTGCTCCCGCTTTGGCTTCGGGCGTAGCGTCGAGCGCGTCCATCCGTTCTCTGAACCGAGCGATGTTCTGCTCCGGAGTGAGCGGGGGCGCGGGGGCGGCCTTCCAGGCGCGATCGATGGCGGGATCGTTGGGGGCGAGCGAGTGCGCAAACTCGAGCTGCCGACGGGCGGTACGCGCCATTCCTGCCAAGTCGAGGTAGCGGGAGAAGTCAAAGTGAATGCGCGCTAGGCAAGGATTCAGGCGCATGGCCGCGTCGAAGGCGGCTATGGCCTGTTCGGGCTCGCCGCGGCGAAGGGCTACCTCGCCCAGGGCGTCTTCGATGACAGCCTCTTTCGGATGCTCCGCAAGCGCTTTTCTGGCCAGGGCCAGCGCGTCGTCGAGGCGGCCTTCGCCCAGTTCGGCGCGGATGAGGCCGGCGATGGGCGAGGGGTCGGCTGGTCTCTCCTTCATGGTTGTGGTGTAGATCCCCTCGGCGCGGGCGTAGTCCTGATCGACCATAGGCCTTGTCCGCATCGCCCGGCGGAGTGTGGTCGACGCTGCAGTTGAACTGATCCTGCGCCGCCAGCATTGCGGTTGCGAATAAAAGGCTAAGTGCAAGGTGGTGAGTCAGCCGGACCATCAATCGATTCCCCTTCCCCTGAGGCGGGCGCCACTTTACACCCGGAACCGAGCAAATCGGTCACGACAGCCCTTTACCCCCGACAAGCCACATTCGTGGGTAATCGGGAGCTGCCCTGAATCCCGTTAGTCCGCGATCGCGCACTAATGCACCCTCCACCCGGGATGTCTCAAACACTTCATTTTGTGGCGGATGAGGATCTCTTTGATCTCTTCTATGGCTTTTGCGCTTGATCGCCCAATTGCGAATCGCTTTCCCACTCATACCGACTTTCGCAAATGGGTTGAGTGGTTGGCGAAGCGAATGAAGGGCGCCCTCCAGTCCCGTACAAACGCGGCACGGCTTGGCGCGATTGGCTGCGATGTTCTCGCGACCGTTCCCGCGCAGCCCCTGATCGGCCCGGAAGCGCTGACGCGCTCCCACTTCACCCACTGCGACGCCTAAGAGTTCACCCACCAAGGTCTGCACCGGAACAGCAAAGACGAAAGAACAGTCACAACGGCGTGCCCACAACCTGTCCTCAAGAAT
>JAABUV010002946.1_pt1 | contig 22287 bp, 18 predicted proteins | sample 5559971 | NCBI WGS metagenome assembly JAABUV01 (sample SAMN10711881, study PRJNA513362) | rock metagenome | isolation source: Antarctica rocks | place: Antarctica: Victoria Land, Knobhead nord | collected 2015-12-19
GGGATGGTTGTAGATAGATACCCTTCTTTATTGGTAACGGGTTAGTCTGCAGTATAGAGCTGAATATGTTTCTTCGGTAACAACGAAGATTCTAGCGATCGCGTTGATTGAAAATCTTTGCAACACTTACGACAGACCGTATCGTGCAAACTGAAATAACTCAAATCTCAGATGTGAACATCAGGCGAGCGAAGCCGTGAATCCACCTCAAAATTCAAAACCCACCTCATAGATGTTAGATAATCTGATGTTTGTAGTTAGTAATGTACATTGTAGTACAATCTTTAGATCAATCTACACTGTGTAGATGCATTGTTCTATGATAGTATTGAGTGACACATTGAATATGAGCGAAAGCATGAAATGAGTGATGAAACATCGTGACTACGAGCGACACGACACTGTGAGTACAGACAACACAGTGACTACGAATGACTCAGAGCAGAATACACATATCAGTATGACTACAGCGTGAGTATGAGCGACAAGCAGAAGAATACAAGAAGCAGAATATATGTACGAGCAACATGAAGACTAAGATGACGTGATCTCATAGCTACAGATAACACAATGACTACGAGTGATACAGAGCAGAATACACATATCAGTGTGACTGCAGCATGAGTATGAGCAACAAGCAGCAGAAGACAAGAAGCAGAACACAAGAAGTAAAATATAAGAAGCAGAATACAAAAAGTAGAACACAAGAAGCAAAATGCAAAAAGCAGAATATAAGAAGCAAAATATGAGAAGTAAAACATAAAAAGTAAAACACAAAAAGCAGAATACAAAAAGCAAAATATAAAAGACAAAATACAAGAAGCAAAATATAAAAAGCAGAATATAAAAAGCAGAACATAAGAAGCAAAATACAAAAAGCAAAATACAAGAAGCAAAATATAAGAAGCAAAATATATATATAAGTGATATTATGATTAAAATGATGCAATCTTATGATTACAGACAACATGATGATTACAAATAACATGATGATTACAAATAATATAAAACAGAATACATTAATATGATTGCAGTGTAAATATGATTAACAAGCAGCAGAATACAGAAAGCAGAATACATGTACAAGCAACATCATGATTAAAATGATGCAATCTTATGATTATAAACAATATGATAATTACAAGTAATATAAAGCAGCATACATATGTCTGTATGAAGATTGATTGTAACAGATGCATAGTTTATAACTAAAAAATATAATATCATTGTATTGTGATGCATGTAAATTGTTTTCTTTTTTTATTTTCTTGATTTAATAAATTGATGATCTGAAAATTCATTGACTGACACTTGAAATCATGTGCATTTACATTTCAATTTTAAGTGAGTTACATTCTGATCTTGCATTTTACTTGAATTGACATCAGCATTATCATCACAGCTCTGAAAACTTCATCAACAATCTTCATATCAGTATGAACATAAAATATATAATCTTGAAAGTCAATTTGAGACGTGATGAGATTGTAATGCTGTAAAGTGTAAGCATCTTTAATATTTCATTGAGATGATGTTCATTTATCTCATTGAAATATTAAAATGATGATGACAAATTCTTTTCTTCATCACTGAATTAAAATTTATTAATGTTTTCAAATTTATTCAAAGCAGATGACATGAAGTTTAAACTGCAACTGAATGTTCTGAGTTTTATATCAGTTAGCAAATCAAATCATGTCATAGTATATAAAGCTTCATACTGATATGAAACTTTCTTTTGATAGAAGATTTCTTCTTGATGTCGAGTTTCTTCTTGATGTTAAGTTTTTTCTTGATGTTGAGTTTCTTCTTGATGTCAAGTTTCTTTTTGATGTTGAATTTCTTCTTGATATCAAGTTTCTTCTTGATGTTGAGTTTCTTCTTGATGTCAAGTTTCTTCTTGATGTTGAGTTTCTTCTTGATGTTAAGTTTCTTCTTGACATCAAGTTTCTTCTTGATGTCAAATTTCTTCTTGATGTTGAGTTTCTTGATGATGTCTTGAATCAAATATTTTGAGTCACTATGCAAGACAGCTTCATCTTGTTTTTTAATAATGATATATATTTAATATGTTGATTTGAATGATTTCTTAAAATATGAAAGCAGTTCACTGATGTACACAGCATTCTGAGTCTTTACTGTCATATGTATAATTTCACTTCTATCATTTCAGTCATTGACAAAATATGATTTACAAAGTATATTCATAAACGCATTGATATATCATTTCATCTGAGACAAAAAACATCATTGAATAAAGTTATTCAGATTTTTAATCTGAACATTGATAACTGAAAATTGAGCATGATTTATTTAGAAAGTTAATCAGTTTGTTGTTTTATACAAATATGAAGATTGATGTACAAAATACATTTCATTTTCACTCTTTACAAGCTATTGATTGTTGAGTATCATTAATGAGATGTCATCTCATGATATAATATGTTTTAAACTGATAGCTTGCTGCAGAAGATTATGCAATATGAGTCTTTATAGTCTTGCTTGCTGCTGATAAATTTCATCTGATGAAGAGTTTGCTTGTTGAAATTGACTTTTGTCATGCAATCTCTGCTTGATGATGATCTAATTGTAAGAATTGAGTGACAAGCTGTAATTCAATGAAAGCTTGAGAATTTGATGATCGAGATGTTGAAGCAACAGAAGAAGAGTTAATAAGATCAATAAATTCAACGTAACATGATCTGAAAGTCAAAGATGATTCAGAAGAAACATTTCGTGAGTTTGAATCATTGCATTCATAACAGAATTTGACGCTGAGTGACAAGTCAACATAAGAGTCATCTGTTTCAAAGCAATACTGTCTGATCATATCAATACAAGTGCAACGTATGATGTTTTTTCACTTCATATGAATTATTAAAAATTAACAAGATTACATATACAACAGAGTCATAGCTAATGTGACACACGCTGAGCAGCAACTTTCTTGTCTATTGAGTCTATGACATATTCGATTGCTCATTATCTTCGTTGATCTCAAGCATTTAATGTACATCGTCATTTGAATGTGCTGTCTCATGCATGTCAGATAGACTATCTGATGCAATGTGATGATAAACTAAATCTCTCAAGCGAAAATATTTCTGATAGTGCAATTGACTATGATGTGCAAATTTCTTCTCAAAGTTAACGTTCAGCTGCTTTGTATTAATATGAAGATCAGTCATGACTTTCAAACATCAATCAAGAACATCGACAGATAAATACTCATCAATCACTATCATTTATTAGCATGACAAATCAAGCATATCAAGACAAGAACATATCATATCTCTTTACATCTATTGACAATTCATCAAGCAGAGTTAAATTAAGTCGAAGAGCTAAATCTGAAATCTATTCTGAGTGATGATAAAGAATTCATGATTGATTTGAAACACAGTTAAATTGATTCTTTTGTTGACGAATTTTATAATAGTTTCAGCTTCTAACATATGAATACACTTCTTGACGTAGTATGAGCATGTAGATAGCACGAAAACAAATGCAATCTGCTGATGACTTAGAATCAAAGCTGTTTTCTTTACAAAGATTGTGAAAGTATATTTATGCTCATATTAGTATGAAGATGAGTTGCTGTTGAGTAAATAACATACACATCAGCGATAAATCAACATTTTATTTAGCTGATTTCATCAAGACTCAATACGTTGATTCTTAGTACTCATTTCGTAGAAAAAGCAGTTCTTGAAGAGAATATTTGATTTGTGATCTTGATGAAGATGATGATGTGCAACAGCAAGCAAGTCTGTTTTCACTTCTTGATTGAATCTTATAACTCTTGAAATCTTGTTTATCTTCTTTGTTGAATCTAGAAACTGTCAAAGACAACTTATACTGATATGAGATGATATCTCAACATAGATTCAGACAATATATCAAGAGTATACATCAATAATCTTGTATATCTTGAATTCAAACATGTTCAGTTTGTAATAATCGTTGATTGATCATATGAAGTTGAGATCTGAAACAATGTATTCATCTCGAGTTCGTTGCAAGTCATATCTTTATTGAGCAACATCATCAAAGTTTAAGATCTTAATCAAATCATAAAGTCAAGTACTATAATGTATTAGTAAAGCAAGACAACATGTTGAAGACGTAAGTGATCATGATATTAGATGATCTTGCTCTCAGAAATGAGCATGAAGCATATCTCGCTCATAACTCTCAATGATTCTCTTTGTTATGAGCGTATCAAGACTGAAAAAGACTGAAGCTTTAATCAATTCGCAAAATATGCTAGCGAGTACTCTGCGTATTGATTAGAACTAGTCAATGTCTCTAGCTCAGATCTGACTCAGTCTCTATTTTCTTTTCTCAACATCTCTTTGTTCAACATCATCTTTCTTTCTACATCACATTCTACTTGTGTCACAAACACGTTTTCTTCAAGCTTAGCACAGTTTCTGAATATTACTTAAATAAAAGCTTTTGTACTCATCTTCTTCTGTATTCTTAATATTCAGTTATAACTATTTTTAAAGATCAAGCACTATTCAACTCTGACTTTCGCTGATTGACTCATTTAAACATGATTCTGACACTTTTTTGAAGTTCAACTTCTACAATAGACAGCATTTCTGCATCTGCTATCTCTTTATTGATTAAATCAACGCGATTCTTTAATTTCAGCTTCTTTCATATGCATATAAGAAAGAATCGCGTGATTTTAAAATCTTCGTTCTCAAGAATTTAAAGTATATTCTTGTCAGACAGATGAAGTAAATAGAGTTCTTTGATTCAATTATAAAACTCATCACTTGTATTTGCTCAAGTATTTCTGATTATCTGTTATGTGCAAAGTTGATTATGCAGAGTTTGTTAAGTTATGTTGACATAATATTTATCTTGTAGAATTCAATGAATATCTGATATTTTGACATCATTATGAGATAGTTCAAGAATTCTTTTCTTATGATCTTCAAGAAAAATAACTGATTGAGATATGATGAGATTGAGTATCGTTGTACATCGACAAATGTGCGACTTGCATTTTAGCAGAAGCTTCAAAATTTGACGCAATTGACGCAATCAACGATCTATTATTTATTTAGTTACTTTGCGCATCACATCAAAATATTTGATTATCTTTGACATAATTATTTGTAACAAACATAAAGAGTTACAAGTAAATAATAATAATAATAAATTCATACACTCTTGTGACATCAATTAAATCGACTCATGAGAAACTCTATGCTATCTGTATCGAGTGAACAAAACTCTCTGAGGTAGAAAATCACTTGCAGTCTACACGACTGCTTCACGCAGTCAAAATAGTGAGTTTTGAAACTATGTATCAAATTTGTTCACGTTGATTGCATGTTAGAGAACGAGTGTTCTAGTCACTCTAAATTGCTTCAAAAGCTTCGTTTTCATCATCATCTTCGCTACTGCTCTGAGACTCTTCGTGATGACGACGATTATTTGATAGTTTGAGAAGTCAGCATTTTGTAGCATTCTTGATCGCAGATGCGATCAGTTCGAGCAGTGCATGAGTACATGCTTCGTCGTCTGATGACTTCATTCGCAGCTGCATCGCGAGCTATTTGTGCCTGAAACGTTTCTAGAGTGCAGATAAGCATTCAGATCTATACGTTCAATTCTGATGTGCATTGCGAGAGTGCTTTCTGCTTTCTGAAGATCATCACGCATCTTTATCATCTTATTGCTCAGATGCAATCTTTGTGCTGAGATTGCATTGATGTCTGCGACGCGTTCTCTGTACTTTTCTCATCGTTGATTTCATTGATCTTTGTGATACTGCGTTATTGCAATGCTATCGCTTGTTGAAATCATTGTGAAGAAGAGAGTGTATCGTCTGCATCTTGACTGTATCTTTGCATCTTCTTGAATGAAGACATTTAGAAGTACTATTTTCTTGATGACGAGTGAGCGAGAAATGACGCGATTAACTCTCGTCAAACGAGCGCGTATTAGTTTGCATGCTTGTCTGATCTCTTGCGTTCAATCGTTGACTTGACTGTGTAGCGTGATCTTGTTCTGTAGCATGTTCATATGAACATGTAGCGAACTCGTGTATGTTTCTGTCTCTAAAGTTTCGATGTTTACTCTTTTGAATGCTTCTGCTACGTGATGCAGAGTTTGATTCTGAAGTGTTTCTAGCCTGCGTTCTTTGCTCGACAGTTCATTTATCGAAAATATGTTGTATACGTTGCATGCAACATACATAGAGCACGATCTCTATGCTAGTTTTCCCCTTAGGCTCGAGAGGTTACTCAGAGAGTTTTCTCGCGACAGATTCACAGTTCAAGGCAAACGAGATCTCTCACTGCTCAGATTTCAACAGTTTACTTCTTAAGCATGAATCGCAGACGTATTGCAGTCGATTTCTTCTCTAATCACATTGACACACGCTACTGTTCTCTCGAGCTATACAGATGATGTCTTCGACTAGAAATTGATTCTATCATCAAGACATTCGAGAGTCAGAGCTCAGTGAAGAGATGAGATTCTTGAAATCGACAGTCGTCGTCATTGTATATCACGCCTTGCAGACGCTCGCTTCGCTTGTAAGACGTGTGACTCATCTGTTTCGCATTATCTGTAGAGATCTTTCTCGTGCAGATCGATCGTGTCTTGCAGAGATGTTCATATGCTACACTTCTAATCAGGCAGCGTAGTTCAATCATTCTCTACTAACTCGCTTGTGTTTCTCTTCTCTTAACGAAGTCTTCTCGTCAGCGTATCGCTCATGTATAAAATGTCTGTGTCTGAACGTCTGTTAGACAATATTAACGAGACTCTCGAGTTTGCTCGTGTTGAACTTAATGAGACTTGTGAGTTGCTCATGTCGTAGTAACAGGCACGCAGTCTTAACAAGATTTATACGTAGTTAGCACGTAGATTTAAAGAATGTTCATGATTCAAGTTCTTTCTGCTAATCATTCTCAACAGATCAAACGCAAGAATGTTCTGTCTCAGTTCTTGTCATCGCGATAACGAGATACTGAATCGAATGATTTTCATAAGCGATTTCTCTCGTAGTTCTGCGTTCTATTTGACTTTCTCATCTGCGTGCAGATTGCTTGTAGCATGCACATTGAGATTATCAAAGTCTGCGCGATCGCGAAAACTCTGCACGCGATCAACGCACAGCGCTTCATCATCACGCAGCGTCTCAATGTCATTCAAACTTTTGATAATCTTTAGACTCTACTATAGCTAAACAGTAGATTCATAGTCAGCATCACGTACAGATGAGTTTCATCGCTGATTGAGTTACAAGTAAACAGAAAGAACTGTTGCTTTGTTACATTAATGTTCAATAACTGTGATTAATGTAACTTAAAGCAGTTGTGACTTATTGATTTGTTTATTATATGTTGAAAGCTTCTGTTCTTATGCAAATCTTGACTAATTCTTTCTGCTCTGATCTTACTTCTGTTCAATTACTTGAATCTTATTTACACTTTCTTACTCAGATGTTGCTCAGATCTTGCTCAAATATCTTGCTCAAATTTATTTGTTCTGTTAACATTTGTTGACTTGAGAATCTTCTTGCTCAGATTTTGCTCAGATCTTACTCAGATATCTTGCTCAGATCTTGCTCAGATCTTGCTTAAATTTATTTGCTTTGTCAACATTTGTTGACTTGAGAATTTTCTTGCTCAAATATCTTGCTCAGATCTTGCTTAAATCTATTTGCTCTGTCAACACTTGTTGACTTGAGAATTTTCTTACTCAGATATTTTGCTCAAATATTTGACTCAGATCTTGCTCAAATATCTTGCTCAGATCTTACTCAGATCTTGCTCAGATCTTGCTCAGATTTATTTGTTCTATCAACACTTGTTGACTTGAGAATTTTCTTGCTCAGATCTGAGTTGAGCAAAATATTTGAGTAAGAAGTATATTTTGCTTCTTGTATTTTGCTTCTTGTATCATGCTTCATACTCACGCTGTAATCATATTGATATGTGTATTCTGCTCTGAGTCACTTGTAATCATTGTGTTGTCTGTACTCACAGTGTCATGTCGCTTGTAATCATGATAATCTTCTTCTTTCAAGTTGAATGATGATGATGACTACGTGTTTCTAAACTAAGTTAATCATGTGTGATTTGTTGACTATGACTTCTGATCTCTAACTTATAACATGATTAAGAGTAAATATGAGTTGACTTTGACTTGTGATACTTAACTGATGATATTGCACGACATGATATTGAGACATTTGCTTTAGCACTTGAGAGAATACTTCATAGCATTGCTGTTGTTTGCAGCTATTCAGATACTTCATAGCATTGCTATTGTTTATTGCTATTTAGATATTTTATAACATTGCTTTTGTTTATCGTTATTTAAATATCTCACATAGCTTAAACTTGTAATATTTTTCGACTTTTGCAAAAGATGAGTGATATGCTGAAAGCTTAAACGTAGATTCAGTTCATGACATTCTTGTTCTTCAGAATAAGCTTGAGAAGAAATTGATGAAAGCTTGAGATTTTCTGAGTTCTGATTCAGCAACATTTTCTTGTTTCTGAGTCAGACTGTTTTGATTCAACGCGTTGCGCAATTGTAATTATATGTGATTAGAGTTGATGAATTATTTCTCTTAAAGAAGATTTCAAGTAATATCTTCAACTTGATTTTAATAATGAAGAGATCAACAAAACTCGATTCTGAATCTCTTCATCATATTTAAGCAGAATAGAAAAAAATGCTTCTTTGTCTCAAGAAGTTCTTCTTTCGCAAATGAGAATGATCTTAATTGCAACTTAAGATCTTACTTGTTGAATCATCAATGTAACATATCTGTCTGAAGCTTGAACATTTCAAAGCAATCATTGTATTTATCTAGAATTTTAGCTCAGAACTCTTCTTCTTTAAAAAGAAGACATTCTTCAACTTTTGCAATTGTATTATGAACGCAAGAATTTAAATTGTTCTTGACAGCATAGTATTTAAAGTCAAATCTTGACAGTTAAAAAATTCAGACTTGAATTCACTGTAAATTCAAGCGAACGTTTTTCGTAATTTGAACGAGTGTTTCTTATTAGCTCAAGTGAAAGAAACTGTTGAATGAAAAGATCATTAAAGCTTGAATCAATGATCTGAACTTTCACAATCTCATCAAGTTCAAAAGATTCATCTTTTTAATATCTGTCAGATTTGATGAAAATTTTGTTCAAGACTCAACTTTGATCTTTTGTACTTCATTGATTTGAACATTGTAGAATTGATTGAATCATCAATCATAGATATTGTCAGCAGATTAAGTTAGCTAGTGATTTCAGTGATTGCATTCATGCGAGCTATGTTTACATTCTCATCAACTTCTTCAACTTTGATCTTGATCACGTTGCTCTTGACGTTTATCTCTTGATGTGCTACAGCTGATTTTTTCTCTCGCTTCGAGTCTGTCAAACGAGAATCAAATAGAGTAAGAATTGAAGTAAAAATTAGATTCTTCGTAACTTTGAACTGATTGATTATCTCAAGCAGATCATAGAAAGATAGATAGAGAAGTTCAGAGTGAAATTTGTTCAATCGCAGAACATTGAGTGAAAACTTCACTTGATGCTTGCTGTCTGATTTGTCTCTTTTCTTCAATAATAATTTAAGTGAGTGATTTGAGAATTATAGAATTGAGACTAAATTTTTAAAGAAATGAAGTATAATCATTCAGATCTGAGAACAAAGCTTCTGTTGATAGAATAGTAAGATGTGTATATATATATATATACAAAAGAGAAGAGAAGAGCGAACGAAGTTGAAGTGAGTGAAGAGTGTATGCGTGAAAAGAAAGAAAAAGAGAAAGAGATGAAGAATGAATACAGACTTTTTATCAATGAGATGAACATTCATGAATGAATGCTTGAAAATCTTTAAGTGATGAAGATTTTATTCACGCATGCAATTTTCTATTCATTGATAACGAATTTAATTCTGTCATTTTGATGATAGAATAAACTGAAATTGAGATGTATAAATTGAGTATTTCACGAATAATATCACTCTTCAACTCATCTCAAGAAATATCATTAAGTTCTACGAAATATCAAGTTCTAGATTCAAGTCTCTGAAAATTAATGATTTTCTTTCTGTTTTCTTAAACATTAATGAATAGATTGTTTTCTTGCTGTTTTCTTTCTATTTTCTTTCTGATTCTTTCTTATTTCTTTCTGTAATGATCAAGAAACAATCACGAATTAAATGAGAAATGAATATCATGAGACTGCTTACGACATTCTCATGAGCAATTAGTAGAAAGCAGAGATCGAGATCTGAATCAATGATAAAAAAGTTGAAAGTGTTTTTCAAGTGTACATACAGATGTTGTTTTGACTTGTAAATAAAGATCACAAAGACACACATTTTACAGTATCTTTCTACAAGTACAATCATTGCATGTATTTATTGTTTGCTTTCTCTGTTGCTTCTACAGCTTTTTATATTGCATCTGTACTCTATCTTTCAGCAATGTGACTTAACAAAACATGATCTTTAATCATCATAAGATTAATCATCATCTTTGATCAACAGCTAAATCAACTTTGATAGCAGCTTAATCAGATGAGATATGAGTGCTTCATAACTTGTGTTATCATTGACTCGTTGAATTCAAATAAATGCTCATATGCTTAGTCATTGATGAGATTTCTCTACAAGCATTGTAAATCATAAAGATAATCAATCTTGTGATGATTAAAGAGATACAACTCATCTTCAGATCTACAGTTAAATTTATGATGATAAAAGTTTAATCATTATGAGTATGAAAACTAGTGTTTTAAGTATTAAGCTTGACTCATCAAGTCAGTTAGAAGAAGACTGTAACTTCTTTTTAATATATTTACTATCTACTATCTATTTCTGACAGAGCAAAAACATGCAAAGCTGTGAACTCTGAAAGTCATTAAAGATCTTATAATTGATACATCTCTTACAGCATGAGTTGAGCAGATCAGATCTTGATGATTTGATTTATAAAAGTATTAAATCTGAGTCAGATCTGAGCAAGATGTTGATGATTTAATCTATGAAAGTATTAAATCTAAGTCAGATTTGAGTCAGATCTGAGCAAGATGTTGATGATTTAATCTGTGAAAGTATTAAATCTGAGTCAGATCTGACTTAAATCTGAGCAAGATGTTGATGATTTAATCTATGAAAGTATTAAATCTGAGACAGATTTGAATCAGATTTAAGCAAGATGTTAATGATTTGATTTATGAAAGTATTAAATCTGAGTCAGATTTGAGTCAAATCTGAGCAAGATGTTAATGATTTGATTTATGAAAGTATTAAATTTGAGCAAGATTTGACTCTTTGAGAACGTGACTTAGCTGATCAATTTTTGTGCTTCTTGCATATCTTATACTTCTCTTGACGTTTTTGCTTCTTTCACTCGTCAACGATTTACTTATCGCTTGTCATGAAGTTCAAATCATAAACTGTGTTATATTGATCTCAATCAATGAAATTATTGATGTAAAATTTGATGCGCGTCTGATTTGCAAATACAAAATGTGCATTGCAAATTATATGCAAAAGATTGTAGAAGCGACGAAAGTCTAGAAGTCTTGAATTTTGAGACATATTTGATGAAAAGTTCTTCACTTCATGCATGTCATGCATTGAATGTGTAACTTCTCTGTTTATTCAGCGCTTTAGTTCAAATAGCATCTTTGTATATCTTTGTGATCATCTCTTGAAATTGAGTCACTGATGATTAAGCATAATGATAATAATCTGTACTTGTTCTACACATTTTTCACTGTTTTTCATTGACTCGTTGTTTTAATAGTCTTTCTTCGACTTAAATTTCTGTACTCATACATTGTTTCTTCATCATGAGATTTCTTTACATCAGCTGAGAGTGTCATTCTTCTTGATGATAATATTTACAGATTTCTTGATCTTTTTCTCTTCACTGTATCTTTCAACAATCAAGAAGAACATAAAGAATTGCAGTTTTGTTGATCAAGACTCACTGTTGAAGTAATCACAGTTGATTGATGTTGCTGAAGTCTACATATGATTAACAACAATCTTGCTGAAACGTAGATAATTTGCAGCTTTGCTTCTTGTCTTTAGTGCAACAGCTTTCTCTTTCATACTTGAGATGTTCAAAGTCTTGTTGACAGCTTTCTTCATGTTAAGAAACTGCAAAGCTTCGTCGTAGATGACTTTATTTGCGATGTTCAATGTCTCTTTCTTTCTCAATATTCGCTGCATCTTTCTCAGTTTCTGACGCAGTCAATGCAATTCATTCTTAATCAGACTATTCTCAACTTTAGAAATTCTTCAATGCTTTTGCTCTTGAATCATCAAGCACTTGTCAAGATGTCACGTAAGTGAATTGTAGTTCTTCACTTCAAATTTACATGCAATGCATTTGTGAAACATTGAGTTCAAGTTCTTTGAATCTCTGTGATTTTGAGTACGATAAAAGCAAAGATTTAATAGTCATTGAACAAAAACTAATGCATTGATTTTAAACATGCTTAGTCATGTATGCTCAAAAGTGCTGTGATGAAAATCTCTGTTATTGAATTACATATTTAGAAAGATCAAAATCGTCTTCATGCTGCTGCTTAAATCATATCTTGAATCAACGGCTCATTCTTTTGATTATCACTATTCACGCTATTTGCATTTTCTGACATTATCATCTCATTCTTGACTGTTCAAAAGACATTTACTGAAAAGTCAGTTTTCTTCTTGCACTTCTCTGTCACAATTCTTTTAAAATCAATTCTTGAAAAGATAATATAATAGTAGACTTTGTTAGAGTTGCTTTGTCAATATGCATGCTTTGAAACTTGCTTCGCTAATTTGAGTTTTTGAGTAAACTTGCAGAGAATGACAAGTTCAACACGCTGAAGATTTACGCTTTTACTCATAATATTTGCAAGATTGATGAGAATGTCTGATTAATCATTCTGCTTAAGATCTTCTGCGAAATCTCTTTCTAGCATGAAATTGAATCGAGCTAATGCTCTTTGCTTGATCTCATCATGAAACATTCTTAATGTGCAATTAAATGTAGAATGTTCTTGAATAAACTATATCATGAAAGTTAGTGTCTGATACAAAGAAAATGAGATAACTACTGAAAAAGAAGCACAACATCTGATATTTAAAGCAGAAAAACTCAAAGTGATGATACACTTACTCATTTCATGATCAAAGTCATCTTAAAAAAGAACAACATAATTAAAGTTGATTTGTCAATAAGTTCAAAACTCAGCAGAATCTGCATGATTGCTTGAAGCTTAAGACAATTTTGAACAAGTTCTTGATAAACGTTGACTAAAGAGAATGTTGACAGCATTCAATCAATGATTCAATTCATGCAAGCTGTTTGAACGTTGTCATTCATGAAATGCATATCTAGTTTCTTGTCGTTTATGAAAAGTCATGACAAATTATTACATACTTGAAGCATTCTAGCTTTATCAACAATCTTGATAATCTTTATTTTCATAAATCTCTTGTTCTTCTTCTGAAGTCTAGAATTCTCATCTCACTGCATCTGTAAATGTTCAAGATCTGTCAAAGCTTGACTCTTTCACTGTTAAATCTGTGCTTGATATTATTCAGCGTACTCTGTAAGAAATTGACACGTAGCTGTTCTTGATATCAGAGCATTTAGTTTCAACAAACAATCATTGAATCAATGACTTTCTTCATGATGATGAATTAATGCATTAAGCAAAGCTGTCGCGAAGTGATCAACAGCGCTGCGCGCTTCTTGAATTGTTTGATTTAACTCACTATCTCTCTCTTTGACAATGAGCTTGATGAATTCTTTTAGACACGTGAAATAAAGATCGAAAAGATGATGGTTTGAATTATTTCATGCAGATGACGAAGTAATATTGAGAGCATCAATGATATCTGAAGAGTCAACACTGATCAGCGTGCTTAACATTGACATAAGTCAGAAGCGTTGTGAAGATCTTTCATCTTTCATCTGTTTTAAGTCTTTTCAAGAACTCACTTGCATGTTTTTGACATTGTGACTCTTGTTGACACAAGCGAAGTCAACGTGCATAGTACTCATTATAATCTCTTTCTTCATTGTCATTTTTCTCTTTATTCATTTTTCAACGTGAATGCTTGTAAATTTCTTAGAAATTCGCGTGTGATAAATCTTTCAGATTGATACAATTCAGATGAAAGTACTTTCTTTCAAAGATTGTTCATAATAAGTCTTTAGTAATGAATTTCAACTCATTGATCATTTGAGATTAGAATTCATCAGAGTTTGAAGCTGATTCTTTACATTTCATAAGTTAACATTGTTGAATGATAAGAATTTATGTAGTGACAGAACTTTGATGTCAAGAGCTTTCAAATTAACATACTTGTTGATCATTGCAAATCACTCATTAATGTTAAAGATCAACACTATAAAGATGCTGAGTTCATTGATAGATTAATTATGATGTAGTTTGCACTCAGACTTGCATGAACATCAAGCGAATCACTTTCGATCGATTTTAGATAGCGAATAAACAAAGTCATTGAATGCATCTTGAAAACAATGACGTGAAATATTCAATTCTTTCTTTCATTCTTTTCAGATCTCTCTTCACTTCAGTCAGAGCTGCATGCAAAACATGATGATAGCAAGTGCTTCAATGATTTACAATTGAACAACATTAGCTACTTAAGCAACATTAAGAATGAGCGACTGTATCTTGCTTAATCTCATTTCATCTTCGATTAATTCTTCATACAAATCATCAGCATCATTGTTCATGCAAGCAATGATCAAGACTAGATGCAATTGTCAATGAAATATTGACAAAAGAAGATTAAGTAACATTCATTTGACAAAATCTTTGATGAATTTAGAAGATATGAATATCAGATGAGTCAATTGAGCTCATGATTTCTCTTTGAAATGCTCACAAAGCTGATTATTCTGAGTAGTTAGTACTTTGAGAAAAAGATGAGTTATATTATTCATGTCAGAGAGCAAAAGACTAATCATTGATCTCAATTCTTTTCATCATTATCTTCATCACTATTACTTCTCTTCAACTGATTGCTTAAATCATCAATGAGAGAAGATGATGTTATCATAATCATCACATCTGTTTCTATAATTGAATCTTTTGAATCATTTGCATTCATGTGCTTCAAAATGCTTGTGCTTGAGACAAACTCATCATGAAAGAAGATATCATTTGTGAAGTTTCTAGACTTGATTCACTTTCACATAACTTTGCTATTGAAAGAATTTGATTCTGAATCTTTCATACTATTGATTTGCATATGCTTCAACTCATCTGAACAAAGAAGTCAGCGAAAAGCAATAGAAAAAGTGAACACAATGTTGTATGCTAATCTTTGATATTTGCAGAGCATATTAATAACTTTGTATAATGATGATTGAACGAGAAAATCATTGATATCACGACGCTTGAAAGTTGATTAACAGAAGAGAGAGTTATTTTCATCACTGTTTCAAGATTAGAAAAAAGCAGAAGAGACTTTAAGTTGACATATCAAGCTCATTCTGACTTCAGACATTAATCTTGAGGAAATTTTGCGAATGATTTTGCTGTGCAATGATTGCATTGTGCAGATCTCAATTCAAAGCAATGTTGATAATATTCTGAGAAACTTTGTAGAAAATGCAATGTTTATCATCATCAAGAAAGATATCACTTGTCTTAATTGACTGAAGAAATAAGACGAAGATGATGTCTTGAAGCTTAAGAGATGAGTCAGATGTTGCATTGAACAGTTGCTCAGCGAGTACTACATATGACATGAATCATATGCTAAGTTGAGATGAAAAGATTGAAAACTCAAAGTGTTCAAAACTTAATGAAGAGTAATGTGATAACACTGTTGATTTTACAAATAACTCAGAGTTAAAAAGACTTGAGTGAGACTGAGATAATGATGTTGATGATTGTATAGAAGATTCAGAGTAGAAGAGACTTGATGAAGATTGATGTGAAGATGTTGATGATCATGACAAAGATAAAGAAATAAAGATGAGCATGATGAACATTAAAGAAAGCTTTTCAAAAATTAGCTGAATGATCTTGAGTTTTCATTGCTTTGCAGAACTTTTCTCTTACTTATACTCTTTTGTCAGCGTTGCTCATATATGTGACAGCTCTTTGACACAAACGTCGCTTAAAGATAGAAAAATTTATAATCTCAATCTCATTTGCGAATTTTGATTGAAGTCATTTGATCATTTTCTTTCATTTGAATCTCAAAAGTTTGCAAGAATTCAATTCATTCTTGAATGCTTTCAAGAAAAGATCGTGTTTTTTCAGCAATGTGATCATTCTGTCAAAAAAATGTTTGATGATGTTTTCTTGCAATGAGTATGCTGACTTTACATACTCTTGACTTCAAGATTTGAGATTGACGTTATAATCAAAGTTGAACTGTGAGATTTGAAGAGTCATATTGTCTAAGCTACATGATGAGTAGAAGAATGATCTAGAATGAGATAAGTAATTAAAGATTGATGAGTAATATGAGATGAGATGAAATGATGAATGTGAAGTGAGAGTTAACTTTAATTTTGTTTGCACAAAATGCATTTGTGTATAAAGAAAATTCATCGACTAAAAGTTAATGATGTGCAGTCACATGATTTAAGACAGAATATTTAATACTTTCACAGATCACATCATTAATATCTGACTTAAATTTCGCTCAGATTTAATACTTTAACAGATCAAATCATTAATATTTGACTTAAATATTTTACTCAAATCTTGCTCAGATTTGATACTTTTACAAATCAAATCATCAACATCTTGCTTAAATCTGAGTTAAATCTCGCTCAGATCTTGCTCAAATTTGATACTTTCACAGATCACATCATCAACATCTGATTTAAATTTCACTCAGATTTGATACTTTAACAGATCAAATCATCAACATCTGACTTAAATATTTTATTCAAATCTTGCTCAGATTTGATACTTTCACAAATTACATCATTAACATCTTACTCAAATTTGACTCAGATTTAATACTTTCATAAATCAAATTATTAATATCTTGCTTAAATCTGAGTCAGATCTTGCTCAGATTTGATACTTTCACAGATTAAATCATTAAGATTTAGCTTAGATTTAAGCTAAATATCTGAGCAAGATCTGAGCAAGAAGATTCTTAAGTTAACAAGTATTAACAAAGCATATAAATTTAAACAAGATTTGAGCAAGATATCTGAGTGAGATTTGAGCAAAATCTGAGCAAGAAAATTCTTAAGTTGACAAGTATTAACAAAGCAAATAAATATGAGCAAGATCTGAGCAAGAAAAGCTGAGTGAAATATGAGCAAGATTTGAATGAAAAGATTGTGACAAGTGTTAACAGAGCAAGAAAATCTAGACAATAACTTGATTAAAAACTTAATGATAAGCAAAATTTAAGCAAAAGAGTGTAAATGAGATTTAAGCAATTGAACGAAGTAAAATCAAAGCAAGAAGAATTAATCAAGATTTGCATAAAAACAAAAGCTTTCAACATATAATAAACAAATTAATGAGTCATGATTGCTTTAAGTTACAAACATATATATTTTGCTTTGTATCATCAATAATCATCATGTCACTTGTACTCACTGTGTTGCATCATCTGTAATCATGATGTTGCTCATATGTATATTTTGCTCTCTGTATTCTGCTGCTTGTCAATCATACTTATGCTGCAATCATATCAATGTATTTTATTTCATGTTATTTATAATCATTGTATTATTTATAATCATTGTATTATTTGTAATCATTGTGTTATTTGTAATCATTGTATTGTCTGTAATCATAAAATTGCATCATTTTAATCATAATATCACTTATATATATATTTTGCTTCTTGTGTTTTGCTTTTTGTGCTTCTTGTATTTTGCTTCTTGTATTCTGCTTCTTGTATTTTGCTGCTTATCAATCATATCAATGTATTTTATTCTGTGTTATTTGTAATCATCATGTTGTCTGTAATCATTGAGTTATTTGTAATCATTATGTTATTTGTAGTCATAAAATTGCATCATTTTAATCATGATATCACTCATATATATATTTTGCTTCTTATGTTTTACTTCTTGTATTTTACTTCTTATATTTTGCTTCTTATGTTTTGCTTCTTGTATTCTACTTCTTGTATTCTGCTTCTTGTATTCTGCTTCTTGTGTTCTGCTTCTTATATTCTGCTTCTCATATTCTGCTTCTTGTATTCTGCTTTTTGCATTCTGCTTTTTGCATTCTGCTTCTTGTATTCTACTTCTTGTATTCTGCTTCTTGTATTCTACTTCTTGTGTTCTGCTTCTTGTATTCTGCTTCATACTCACGCTGTAGTCATACTGATATGTGTATTCTGCTCTGAGTCACTCGTAGTCACTGTGTTGCCTGTACTCACAGTGTCGTGTCGCTTGTAGTCACGATGTCTCATCACTCATTTCATGCTTTCGCTCATATTCAATGTGTCACTCAATACTATCATAGAACAATGCATCTACACAGTGTAGATTGATCTAAAGATTGTACTACAATGTACATTACTAACTACGAACATCAGATTATCTAACATCTATGAGGTGAATTTTGAATTTTGAGGTGGATTCACGACTTCGCTCGCCTGACGTTCACATCTGAGATTTGAATTATTTCAGTTTGCACGATACGGTCTGTCGTAAACACTGATATATATACACTCTCTAGATTTCTGAACTCGACAAGCCCTCTCCTCACTCGGAGTTCTCAACGAAAACAGTTGATACTGTAGATTTCCCAAAGACCGCACCAAAACTTCTTCTACAATACTATGCAGAAGTTACCTACCTACAGTATATATGTTTCGTCCAGGAAAGTCTTCCGTTGGCTCTCGCGCGCGTTTGTTTAGAGAATCGCAATAACCCATCCTCATCCTCATCCTTCCTCCCCCTTTGCTTTTCCTATACTGTAGTAAGGTATGTAGTAGTAGTAAAATGAAGTATGTTGTAGTAGTAGTAGTAGTGGTGGTGATGGTGGTAGTAGTAGTAGTAGTAGTAGTAGTAGTAGTAGTAGTAGTAGTAGTAGTAGTAGTAGTAGTAGTAGTAGGAGTAGTAACCCCACGTGTGTGTGGAACAGGGGACCGACCACACGCACCCGGTTGCAGTATGAAGATATTGGGGTTTTTCCTGCGCAACACGAGTATCCGGTCTGGTGTTCCTTCTACGGTAGTCTCGCAGACCATGGGATTCTTTCCCGTGTGCAAGGTGTCTCGGGGGATTGTCCTGTATTGAAACCAGCGAGCATCGCAGGGGGTATCATCAAGTCGTGGGGTGGCAAATACAAGGCTCGCGTCGACGGTCCGAAGACTGCGTGCGTAGGTGGATGGGCGTACCAAGTGCAGACGAAAGAGTGTAAAGAAGCTTTGCTGTTTTATGAGACGGACAAGTATGAGGTGGTTAGGTGTACCATTGCGATTGATGGAGGGATGGAGGAACTGAAGGGGTGCACGTTTAGGTTTGTCGATTCTTCGCAGCTATCGTAAGGGACGTCGCCGCGGGAGCACTCCTGTGTTGTCGGCTCGTACGACGTTGCATGTTCGACCAATGGGCCTTTGGCTTTCGATTGCTTGGTTATTGAGAATGCGAGGGATGTTCTCAATGCCAGACGGGGCTATACATTACTCTGCGCGGCTTGAGCGCATGCAGGATGCAATGAAAGTCATGTGCAATTGTGCTAAGCTTTGCTATCTTTTAGAAGAGTCTATATTTAGATTGGATACCTCAAGTTGAAAACTATTAACAGGACGATATCTTGAAGGCTGTCGACTTAAAAGAAAACGTGCGACGAACTTATGGTATTCATTAGGGTGAAGTTTCTAAGGAAGCTTGATGAAAAAGAGATTCAAAGAGATTCCCTCTCTGGATAGCAGGTTCTTGTCTGAGCTGCGGTGGATCAATGAAAGTTCGACGCCTGAAGCACAACCTGCAAGACGAAATACGAAAGACAGTCCTTATCGACAAGACTTACTTGAAAGCTATCTGCTTCGTTTCGAAAACCGAATGACCAGCTAGACAGTGAGGCCTAGGACCCCACGTGGCTAGGGTTCGAAGTCGAAGAAACTTGGAAAGTGCACATCAAAGTTGTGGAATGAATCAACATGAGAAGAAGAGGAAAAGCCAGTCAATGACAACGGTTAGAAGAGGTGGCGGTTTGGGACGATTGACGCATTCTAGGTTCTTCTTTCTTTACTTCCCCTCGGCCTCTATGCTTCCTTCGCGTCAGAGCCCAATGTAACGGGAGTATGCACTTCGAACATGTGGGCTTGAGAAGCGTGGTATCAGTCACTAGATGAGAACCTCCACTTCTGACGAGACAGTGTGTACTCTCACTAGCTAGTGGTCTGTAGTCTGTACGCACACGGTTTGTTTGCTGGCTTTTGCCTTCGCCATAGTGAACCTCGGTTCCCGCTCGCTAGGGCTTTGCTTACCTTAGCATTGGATCTGAATTGGGTTCTGGGCCAGCAGTCCTTTGGTCCGCTGCGTCTCACACTTGGAGGGCAAGCGTAAGGTAAAGTACCTAGTGAAGTACCTTACCCAAAGGTAAGGTAAGGTACCGTGGTACTCCGTACCTACTGTATGGAGGAGTAAATCGCGGGGTTTGCTCGGAATCCGGGGTATTTATCTTCCGAAAACCTTCACTCCAAAATGAATGACTTGAATTTCGAGCTTTCCCTCGGAATCCAATCCAATTCAATCTTCTAGAGAAAGAAACTGGAAAAACCAATTGTCTTACTCCTTTGCCGTATCTGCTTCCAAGATGTCGGCGTCGGGCTTCCCTAATCTCCAGCCGGCATTGACTATTCAGGTATGTGACGTCCAATTCCATTTAGAATATAGAGGCCGTCACTGATGGAGTGCAATTGCAGGTCACCATCGATGCTCCCATAGGTGTTGGTAGGTTTACAGCCCTTTAGGGCCTGCAAATGGCTTTCAGTGACGCGCGAAACCCCCAGGGTCTGCATCCAGAGGCACCGCTCTTGCCGTGGTGGTATGTCATCATCTCCTCGTTCAACCTCTTCCTTTCTCGGGCTCCAAAGGAGCTGACAAAATCCACAGCCAATGACCGGCGGCACCATCAAGTCCGAGCCCGGTTTCTCTCCCTCTTTGGACGCCGAATTCGTCGGCACAGGAAGCGATTACATTCACAACGACCCGAGCGGAAAACACATGCGACTGAATGCCCATGGCGTTGTTAAAGATAAAGAAAATGGCGCGATGGTGTATGTGAACTATTCCGGAGTTGTAGACATTACACCAGAGCTAGGGGCAATTCTTCAGGGACACGAGGATGCGAAGTCGACGGAATTTGGGAACTCTTGTAAATTGACCTTAGACCTTACTACTCCCGCTTTCTTTCTCTTACCACTAGTCTTGCTGACCATCATGCCCAATTTCAAGTCATCGAGATACGCTTCGAAACCGGTGACGAGAAACTGCAGGCACTGGAAACAGGGACGTTCGTCGCGGCAGGAAGGTTCATCTATGAGCATGGCAAGCCGGTTATTGTGGAATACAAGATCAGCAAGGTAGTCAAAGGTAGTCATTAAGTGGGCCTGAGTTTGTGGTCTGGTTCGTATGAACGTGGTAGCCAATCATTGTAGGAAATTGTATAGCTGTTGTGGATAGCAAGAATCGTCGATATCGCGTTTTCGCAAACATTATGGTTATGTCAGCCCTCTCGAACCGTATTGGCTCATGTTTGAAATTGTGTCTTCAAGAGCGTGACTGGTCCAGTACACAGAAGAGCTTCGTAGAAACTTCCAAAATTTGCATGGGATATTTGGAGGTTCCAATCGCGACACTCTGCGCTCTCCTTGCAGCTGTGTATTCGACAAGCAGTCTGCAGCAAGTCGACAAGGGTAGATGCCGTTCGAAGCATCTTACCAAAGAGACGAGATCTCTGCGGTAATGGTGCAATGTCATCGACGAAGCCCGTGTGAAGTAAGTGTCTCTTCCTGCTCACTGCAATTTTGCCAGCTGATCTTTTGCTCATCCAAGAAGTCTTTGTTCCTCTCCATCCACGATTCTTTCGGACCGCAGAACTTCTTCCGTATTATCCGTCTTGCCGCTCCACCTCCATCGCCAATTGTAGAACGCGACCTTGGCCCGTATGTTCGCACACCTCACTTTCCATCTCTTCCACAATCTCTTTCCTTTTGCCCAGTGCACGAATAACGCGATTGCCCATCCCCAACTCACCAAAGCCAAAGTACCCAGTATACTAACAAACACGCTCAAGAACGTGA
>JAABUV010002947.1_pt1 | contig 22276 bp, 32 predicted proteins | sample 5559971 | NCBI WGS metagenome assembly JAABUV01 (sample SAMN10711881, study PRJNA513362) | rock metagenome | isolation source: Antarctica rocks | place: Antarctica: Victoria Land, Knobhead nord | collected 2015-12-19
TGGCGGCCGCGCCGGCCGCTGCGCCAGGGCCGTCCGGCGAGCCCGCTGGGGGCGGCGCCGCGAGCGGCGGCGCCGGGGCCGGGCCGGCCGCGCGGCGCCGGCGCCGCAAGCGCGCGCGCATAGACGAGCTGGGCGCCGGCGCGCTGCTGGCGCACCCGCTGTTCGCGGCGCTGGCGGGCGCGCGCGAGGGCGCGGGCGCGGTGAGGGCCGCGGCGGCAACGGCGGGCGGCCTGGAGGGCGGCGAGGCGGAGGGCTTCCCCGCGCGCGCGCACGCCGCGCTGGAGCTGTGCGAGCGCCACCTGGCCGCGCTGCGCAGCCAGCTCGACCAGGTGAGCGGCTCGTGCTCGCCGCCGCGGTGTCTCCACGGCCCGCGCGGCTGCTGCGTGCATACTGGCTTGTGCGCGCACCCAAAAATGTCTGGCTCGTGCAGCGTAAGAATAAAGCAAGGGCGTGGTGGGCAGCTGCATGAGCGCCCAACAGCTGTGCAGCCAACTGCAAAGCCGTGCGGGCCGGGTGGGAGTGTGCACGGGTCATGCTTGCTGGCAGAGCAGGCAGGGGATGCCCGTGACCGCCGCCGGTCACTGTGCCGACCACGATCCGCAACCGCGCCGGCTGAGCCGTGCCCGCGCGCGCGCGCAGCCGCGCCTGGCAGGCCGTTCCGTCCGGCCGCAGAAGCGCGCGGCGGCGCCGCAGAAGCGGCCGCGCGGCGGCGGGCGCGGGCGCGGCCGCAGCCTGCTGGGCCCCGGCGGCGGCGAGCGCGGCGGCGCGCTCGGCAAGCGCCGCCGCGGCGACTACGACCTGCACGAGATGGTCGCGCCGGCCGCCGGCGGCGGCGGCGGGCCGCGCTTTGTGGAGCGCGTGCAAGTGTGCCCTGATGGATCTCGGAGCTCAGATAGGGCTGTGTCCCTTCGCCCCAGCAGCAGTACGCCCTGCCGACTGTGTAGGCATTCGTCGGCACCGGTGATCAGCCCTTGGCGGTGCGCAAGCTGTGTTGGAGGTTTGTCCACTGCACGCAAGACCCGCCCAGGTCTTGAGTCAGTCTTACATCAGGTGTGCTAGGTCTTTTCTTTGCTGTCTGGTCCACATAGCCAGCTCAGTACGGCCTGGCCAGTGTGTCAGAATTTAGTCTGCGCCGCCGCACTGCGCCGCCGCTGCTTGAATGCACGGTGTGATGAGTGTGTCTGCGCGCGCGCAGAGCCAGCCCATCGCGACGCCACAGGTGCGGCCGCTGGCCGCGGGTGAGGTGGCCGCGCGGCGCGTGATCATCGCATCGCTGGCGGCCAGGTCATCGCAGAGCCCGCGCGCCAGCCCAGACCCCGGCGCCGCGCCGAGCCCCGCCGCCGCGCCCGGTCCCGCCGCCGCCCCCGCTGCGGAGCAGCACGCGGGCGATTGTGCAGCTGCTGCAGCACCAGCGGCGGCGCCAGGCGGCGCGGGTTCCGGCGGCGGCGGCGGCGGTGGCGGGGCCGCGGCGGAGGCGGAGGCGGAGGGCGGCGGCCAGGGTCCAGGCCAGGGCGCGAGCAAGGGTCCCGGCGAGGGCGCGGACCCGGTCGCCGACGGCTGGGCCAGCGACAGCAGCGGCGAGGCCACAGACGACGAGGCGTTCGCGGCGCGGCACCAGCCGGAGGAGACGGCAGAGTACATCCGCAACCGCGTGCACAAGGGTGCGCGCCTGGCCTTGCCTGCTTTAGGGCTGCAGGGTCCACAGGTGGTGCACGGGCGGTCCCGGGCGCGTGTGTCAGGGATGGACAAGGTGGCGTGAAGCAGGCGTGTGCATGCGTATCAGCACGACTGCAGGTGTTTAGCTTCGTCCAAAACTTGGGCACAGGAAGGGCGTGCTCTGGGCGGGCTCCTCCAGTGGCCGCTGTCACAAGCCTGGCCGTGGCCAGATATGTGTCGTGCTGCATGGGTGCTGCCCAGGTATGGGCGCCTCATGTGCTGTTGCTTTGCGCAATTTGCCTGTCCATCAAAGCGCGCCTCCTGACGGCTGGTTCCTGGCGCAGACGGCAAGGTTCAGCGGCGGAGCGGCGCCGTGCGCGGGCCGGCATCGGGCAAGGTGGCGCAGCAGGCAAGCGGCGCGCGCGACGCCGCAGCCGCGCCCACCGCCGCGCTCATGCCGCCCCCGCCGCCGGTCGCCGGGGCTGCCAGCTGCAACCCAAACCCTGTCGCGAAACCCGGCGTGGTCGTCGCGCCCACGACGCCCGCTGGCTCGCCCGGCGCGATCGGCGCGGCGGACGCCGCCGCTGCCGCCGCCGCCGCCGCCGCGCCGCTGAACTTCAAAGGCGCGCCGCTGCGCGTGCCGCCCACCGCAGCTTTCCCCGCGCCAGGCTGCGGGGCGCCAGGGGCGCCCGCGGGCGTGGCCAACGCTGACCACGCCGCCCAGAGCGCCGGTGCAGCTGCCGGCGCGGCGGCGGTGGGCTCTGAGCATGGTACGGAGGGCGTGCGACCGGCCACGCTGCAGGGCGCACAGCCGCCCTCGACGGCGGCGCCCGCGGGCGCGCCCGCTTCGCCGCCGGCGTCGCCGCCGGCCAAGCTGGGCCGCGGCCGGCCAGGCGGCGGGCGCGGGCGCAAGTCCGGCGGCGCTGAGCGTCTGGAGAATGGCGGCGCGGGCGGCGACGGCGACGCGGCGCCCAAGCGCCGCGGGCGCCCGCCCGGCACCACCAACCGCAAGCGCGACCGCACCAACGCGGTGCCGGGGCCGGGCCGCGGGCACCGCGCGCCGTCGGCCGGCGCGCGCGCGGCGAGCGCCGGGCGCGCCGGCGGCGCGCGCGGCGCTTGCTCAGGCTCCGCGAACGGCGCCTGTTCTGCCGGCCCCGCGCCGCGCAGCCTGGGCTGCGCGAGTCGCGCAGGCGACGCGCGGCTGGCTGGGCGCGCGCCAGGCAGCTTCACCGCATGAGTCCCGGCCGTCGTCCGGGACGCGCGACGTGCTTCCTGTGCAGTGTGGCAGCACGGGCTTCACATGTGGCTGGGCTTTGAAGGCCGCAGCAGGCTGGCTGGCCGGGTGTGCATTGGAGCTGCGCAGCTGCGTCTGCCGTTGAGTGCTCGCGGACAGAAGCGGCGCTCCTGGGGCTGCCGGCGTGCTCGGTACCAAATGCATGAGGTACATACAGCAACAAGTGATTTCGGCTGGGCGCACAGGGGGCTTCCTTCAGGGTTTGTGGGCTCGGCGCCGCCGCGGTAGGTCTAGGGCCCAGGCGCCATGTGTGAGCAGAGAGGTGTGAGCGGGGCGCATTTTTGCTGTTTCTTGTGGCCTTCTTACGGCCCGCCTAGGCGGTGTCCCTCCGTGCACGTCTTCTGCTTTGCTGTGCAGCCCAGCCTCGAGTCAGAGGGGGCCATGCAGTCTGTGGGCACGTGGCGCTGCTGCGCACGGCAGGTGTCTTGAGTGGACTGCGTGTGAGGTGGCGTCGGGGCTGTATGCGTGCCAAGTGCGCACTGCCTGTCTTGCTGTGTAGCCGCGAGGCGCGTGTAGCATGCCGCAGGCCGGTTTTGGAGTGCGTTGCGGCGTGTCAGGAGGGTGTATCTTAGGGTGGTAGTCCATCGAATTAGCCTGCGCGCCGCCGTGCGCGAGCGAGGGTCTCGCGCGCGCACGCGCGTGCGTGCCGGCAGCGACCAGCTGTGCTGGTGCCAATGGGATTGATGTGTGGTGGGCGGGACTGATGGCTCTTTAGTGTGCTTTTCAGGACACAGCATCGCTTCTTGTGTCTCTACTTGCTGGCATGTAGGCCACCGCAGGCGGCCAGCGAAGTCGGGGCCTGCGCTGACAGGAGGCACCGCAATGCAATTATGCAAGATCTGGACCTTAAGCCTCTAAAAGCACTGTACCATTGCTATCTCCCTCTGCTTGCACTGTGCCAGACATGTGACACACACGCAACTTGTGCTCTCTGCCAAGGCCGGCGTTGTGACACAAGTTGTGCGCCCTGGCATGCAGACCCGCAAACAGAGCATGCTGCGCCACTGCACAAGGACAAGCCCTCTACTAAATTGGTCAGGCATGTCATGTGACATTACTTTGGGGCCAGCCTGCGAACACGCTTGAAGCCTGGCACGGCCCCCACTGGGTCTGGCGCGGGCGGCGGCTGCAGGTGCAGCGCGCCCTTTCCTCCTGGCGCCCTCACCTGCCCCCGGTCGTGACCCTGCTGGTCCCCCGTTTTCTTTGCAGGCTTGCCCACAACCCCACACAAGCCATGCCCAGGGTACGCAGCCATGTTGGCCCCCGCATGCACGCCTGCGGCAGGCTGTGCTGGCGGCGGCGCTCGGCTTGCCCCCGTCCGGCCAGCGGCGGCAGCCACCCGCTCCGGTACGCTCTTCTCGCAGAGCTCCTGCGTGCACGCCATTCTTGCGGACTCATGCGGCTCCAGCATGTACAGCATCGCGTCCGCTCAAGCAAGGTCCGTTTCCAGGGTCGCACAAGAAGCGCGCAGCAGCTGAGCAGAGGCGCGCCTTGAGCTTGGCGGGCGCGCCGCTCGTGTGCGCGTATGGCGAAAATGGCTGGCAGGCCAGCGTGGTGATGGCGGAGCGCACGCGCTGCAGGGCGCTGGCATCCACGTCCTGCACCGCCTCGGGCGCGGGCTGGTCCGGCAGCAGGAGCTCCTCCGCGCACACCACCCTGCTGACAGCTGCAAACCGCTCATGCATGCGTGCGAACATATCTGCAGTAATCTTCAACAAGAGGCATATGCTGCCTCCAATCTCTTAAGTCTGGATAGAGGAGCCCCGACTCGCTAGCATGCCATGTTCGTGACCTGAGGACACAGCAAGTGCAGCACTGCCGGGTGACGGGGTGAGGGCAGCGGTGAGGGCGCGCGCCGCCGGACAAGCAGGGCGCAGGCTTCGCCCTCCGCCGGCAGCAGCAGGTAGCAGAGCTGGAAGCTGCTCTCCTGCCGCGCGTCAAAGTCGAAGGGCGCCTGCGCGACCAGCGCCTCGCTCCGCTGCCGCAGCACCTGCGGCAGCATGCGTGCTCATGCAGGCTCCTGCTACCGCCTTCCTCGCAACTTGCAGACACACACGCGTGCAGCATGATCGACCAGTGCAATGTCGTGCCTGACAGAGCGCGGCCATGAGCTGCTTGTTGACCTCGGAGGCCTCAATGTCAGTATGCATGCTGTCGTCAGGCAGCAGCAGGTGAGGCACCCCAAACAGCACCGCCTCGCTCAGCTCCTCCACCTGGCACGGCGCACATGCTGTGACAGCTGTATATTGACGGAAGAGAAGACATGGAACATGCGGAGGCCTGTACGCTCAGGTAGATTTCTTTGCATAGCCACACCTTCACACGCTCCAGGACGTCCAGCACAGTTCCTCCTGCAGATCGCATGCCGTGGTGCGGAGGCACAGTGCTCTGCAACGCTGCTGGACGCGCCAGGTGCAGCAGCGATGTCGGCCCGACGCGCACGACAGATGGCTCAGGGTGGCAGTCGGCAAGGCGCAGAGCCGCGCCGCTCAAGCTGCACGTGACCAGGGGCAGCCCACGACCTGCCCGTGTGTGGCAGTTAGTGCGCTTGTAGACATGCAGCCACCATGGCAGGTTAAAATTGACTGACCCTGCCTGCGGAAGTGCTTGTTATTTCGATGTGTGCCCTCATATGTAAGTGCATGCCATTGCGCAATGCCTGCTTGCGGGCCCGTACCATTGGCGGCCTCTCCATCCACAGGCATGCTGTGGCATGGACAGACCGTGGCAGGGCGCAGGCGTCCGTTGAGCGGCAGCACCTCCGCGTATGAGCAGCATGCAATTGTGAGCGGGTCGCCGGCACAGGCAGCAACGCGCAGCGTGACGGCTGCTTTGCATGTTGGTGCAAATGTGTGCCACAGCCACCGCTGGAACAGCTCCCGCACAGCCCACGGATCTGCATGCAGGGCGACTCGCGCATCATCCTTGCAATGAATCCAGAGCACCGCATGCATCAGCGGCATGCCACTTACCGCATGCGGCGCAGCTCGCCGAGCAGTGCTCGAGCGGCGCCATGGCTGCCGCAAAGTGCGCCAGGTCTGTGCAGGCTGCTGCGGACTCTCCAGGCAGGTGTTGCAGCAACGCCGTGAAATTGAGCTGGTAGCCGCGGTGCCCGGCTTCCTGCAGCACACTGCTTAACAACTCTGGAAATAAAGGCTTGGATCACCACATGCTGTTCTGCAAGCATGCTTGCATGCAAGAGCCTGCAGACCTCTAGCAGTTTGGTCAGCGCCTCGCTCGGTTTGAAAGCATGCGCGAAGAGGTGTATGGAGACGGCTGCCAGCTGCGTGTTGCTGTACAGGTGGCGGAGCAGGGAGCCAAGAGCAACCTCTGCATTCACCACGATGGTTGTCAGCACTCATGCTCTATAAGGATCAGCACTCATATGCGCATCGCCAAGCGGATGGTTCCTGTGTTGTGATGGTTTGTCTGCCCAGCAGCAGATGCTGCTGTAGCTTTCAGCTTCTGTGCGGCCTGCAGGAAGGTTCGCAGCTCAAAAGGTCCGGGCCGATGAAACATCTGCGCCGCATACAAAACGCTTGCTGTGTTACCATACTAGCAACTCCAGAGCAGAGCGCGTAACATACATCCGGTGTGGTGAGCATGTGAGCGCAAGCGCATGCCTGCAGCTGTATGCCAGCAGGCTGGGCAACCAGCTGGCAGACAGCCACCTCCGCATCGGCACAGCCGCTCAGCGTCAGCTGGCTTGCAACCACCGCCAAGACGTCCTTTATTGTTTGTACGAGGCACTCTTCCAGCTCGCCAAAGAACAGCACCTGGAGCCCGGGGCTGCTTCCTTGCACAGCCATTACATCTCGTGGCTGAACAACAGCCTGGTTCTACATATCACTCTGATCCAGTCGCTCACCAAAACTCACGAGGCTATGGACCTGTCCAGGCCAGCTTCACCCACAATCACCCTTGCATGCCAAAATGGTGCTCTGCATGTGCACTGGCCCATGCATCCAATTGATGCAAGCCTGCATTCAGAACTGCTACATGCACAGCACGATTAGCCCAGCAGATGCACCTGCAAAACACACAGCAACATCACAGACCACAACTCATGCCAGCCTACAGAGTGTTGAGCTCCGGGTAGTCCATAAATATCTCATCTTTGGTGTAAGAGTCTGACTCGTCCTGCGGCGTCCACAGGAGTTCCATAGCCATCATCTGCGCGAGCAGAGCCAATCCGTCACACCAGGCGAAGCTCCCTCTGTACGCACGATACCCAGGACAGAAAGTGCCAGACATACTCTTTGTGCTCATCCAGACACAGTAAAGGATACATGAGTAGGGTCTGTGCCTGGTCCTCGCGCACGCCGCCCAACCTGTTGAGCGCCGTGACCAGTTCCTCCCGACTCGTGATCTTTGGCAGTTGCAGCTTGCCCTGCACTGCCACCAGCAGCGTAATGACGATGAGCTCCTGCATGCCATCGCCGCCGCTCCTGCAATTCATACGGACATGCTCAGTCACTGACGGGACACTGCTCGCTGTGCGCCCTGCGCATGTCTAGTACACGCCGCAGCATAACCTGCCGCACGCACCCACTGCGGGAAGGGCTCTGAGCAGCAGCAACACGCAAGCACAGCAGCATGGCCTTCAAGCGCAACAAGGGGACAGCCAGCAGCATTTCAGCCGCACACCGCGACATGCGCTTGGACCGCGAGCGGCCGCCGACGTTGACCAGCGTCTCTTCCTTGAACTTGCCACGCTCCTGCAGGCTAACCTCGTTGAACGCCTCCTCGCCAGCGTCCAGGCCCGCCTCTTTGCGCACTTTAGCCGCGCCATACACCGCGTACTCTGGGTTGCGCAGGAGCGCCAGCACCGCCTCTGCCGCTCGGTCGCAGGTCAATCTTAGATGTTGGGGACCACTGGGCTTGGGCTGGGCACAAACACACAACGCTAATCAGTACACTTCTTGACCCGCTCCACGGCCTGACCTTGCGCTGTTCACCAAGCTGCAACCAGGCACATTGAAAGGCTGCTTGCTTGTCTGCCTGGGGCACTGGGGGGTGGTACTCCACCACAAAGCCGCAGGTCAGCCATAGCAGACATACTCACAGCCGGCGGGCGACACACTGTGCGCAGGCGCGAGACAGCCGCACACGCGCAGAGGGATGCAGACGCCCGATCAGTGCCGCACCCTGCAGCACAAAATGCAGGCCCTCGGGCGTGGTGGTGTCCGCGCGGTCTGCCAGGCGGTCCAGCTCGCGCTGCAGTGAGCGCGCAGAGCCCAGCAGCGCCACCTGCAGCTTTGCAACCGACACGCGCTCCCCGCCTGCCGGCAACAAGCGCTGCTTCAAAAAAGGCACTGAGCCAGCCATAAGCAAGTGCTGTGTCAATGGCACACGCTGCACACGCCTGCACCCACACTGCTCTGAGCATATGCACGCCTTTCGAGACAAGCCAGTCCTGGAGTTTGTATGCTACAAACCCTGCCAGGTCTTCCTCCTGTCCTACTAGACAGCGCATGACTTGGCACCACGTTGGGCAATCCCTCGCCAGGCTGTTGCACTCTGCTGAGACTGTGTGCAGCGCCTCGTCACGTGCTGCCGTCCGCTCTGCAGCGGAGGGCGGCGCAGCGCACCCGCAAACGTGTCGCTGCCGCCGCTGTTGAGCGAGCTGATGACCTGGAAGGCGATGACGGCCAGCACGCCCAGCACGAGCACCTCGCCAAAGCCGATGCCGCCGCCTGTGGCCACCGCGGGCGCGCCGCCGTACCCGTACCCGCCGCCGTAGCCATACCCGTAGCCCCCGAAGGGCACCACGCCCCAGCCGAGGGCCGTGGTGCCGGCGCCGCCCAGCGCCGGCGCTGAGCGGCTCCTGTGAAGCAAAGCGTATCAGTGGGTGTACTGTGCGAGGCGTGGCCATCATGCTCTGTCTTGAACTTGCTAGCTGCGCCGCCATACAGCGCAAGGCGCCACTAGTTGCTGAAAAACACTCGAGCCCAGAAATGGACCCACCCGTCTCCTTACAGCCGCAGCTAACAGAGCCTGCCAGCTGCGTGGCTCACAAGTACATGACATCCACAGCCCTGCCGGGGCATGCACAGGGGTGAGCACGCAGTGCGAACAGCCAGCCAGAGCGGCCTGGCACAGAGGCTGCCCTCGGCTGCACGCACCCGCTCAAGCCGGAGCTGAAGGAGCCTGCGCCACCATAGCTACGCGCCGCCCCGCCGTAGCTCCGCGCCGCGCCGAACGAGCTGCCGCCCACCCGGCCGCCGCTCCGCGCTGCCAGCGCTGGAGACGCGCTGCCCAGGGCCTGCAGGTGCGCACGTGTGTCGTGGGGCGACTCCACAGGCCTTGCAAAAGTGCTGAGCTGGCCGCCGCACCATGGGCCGGCGCTGGGGCTGCCCTGCCCAGGCGCTGCAGGTCCTATCAGGGACAACAAGGAACTCAATACACCACACACCTGGTCCGCCGTCTTTGCACCAAGTAAGCAGGTCAGCAAAGAATTCTACGAGCACATACAACAAGACACAAACTTAACCTGCTCGCTTTCAGCGCCAAGCAGTGCCAGTATCACTGCTGGCCTGCCACAACACGGGTCAGGGACCGCACCAGGCCGACTGCGAGCGTCGCCACCGCCAACCCCTTGGCCACGCTCACCAGCAGGTTGTGGAGAGGATGCCTGCTGGTGCCAGCCTCCGCCGCGTCCGCGTCCGCCTCAGGGCAGGCCACAGAAAGCGCCTCAGCCACAAATGGCGCCTCAGCTGCGTGGTCCGGCCTCCTGGCTGCGCAGATGTGCCGCCTCCTGCTCTGCTCCCTCTCTCCTCCACACAATGGCTGCACGGGTGCTGCAGGCGACCTCCTGAGCGGCTGCCGTGTGCAGTGACGTACGCATACCGCTGTCCTCCAGGCAGGAGTAGGCAGTGAAAGAGCTACTGGACTGCTGTGCATCACTGTGCTTGTGCTGACAGGCATCTTGCTATTGTCACACAGACTCGGTCACGAGCCTCAAGGACAAAGTAGATTGACAACCAGCTGTTCTGTAGACAGTGGGCTGTCTACTAGACAGCACGCCCAGAGAGCAGCTGCTTGACACCCTATCTGCCAGTAAAATTGCCCATAAATAAATAATCTACACTTTGCCCATCACTAATTGATCTACTCTACACAGTTCTACACAGTTTGCAGCTTCATTGCTGTTCTTCACTTTGCGCTGCGTCTAAACAACACTGCGCCTGCAAGCAGACAGGCGTAATAACACTGCAAGGACTCACAACACACGGGGAGCCTGACTACTTCAGGCGCTCCTTGCGCCACTTGTGGACGACCCCGCTCCCCTCCACCTCGTGCGGTTTCAACTTCCGCTTCGTCCCCTTGCCCTGCAGCGCACAGCAGCCGCCATGCAGAAGCTGATGCAGGGCCTCAGACAAAGGCAGAGGCAAGCAGTTGGGGCAGACGATAACAGGCATGATTGCACAGGCGCAGGGGCAGCACGTGCATGGCCTGCATCGCAGCGTGTGCGGCATACCATAAGCTGCTTCTGCAGGGCCATGCGCGTGGCCAGGCCCCCCAGCTTGGCCTGCCGCTGCTGCCGCTGCAGCAGCTCCTTGTATGACGCTACTCGCCGCCTGCGTGCGCAAGCCGCATGGCATTTCAACACGCGGGCTCCTGCTGCCAGCGTGTTGAGCCCCACGCATGAGCTGCAACGGCGCCGAGCTCATGCATGAGGATTAGACTTAGACCTCAGGGAACATGACAAGAACGTGTGCCAGGCTTTGAAATGCGCCTCAGGCAGGCCCTAAAAGCATCCATGTGCAGCCGCCAGGCCGCAGCGCTCACCGCTCCGCCCGCGCAGCAGGCTCAGCCGCTCCATCGCCGTCGCGCACGCCGACCACCGCCGCAGCGTCCTCAAGCTGTGCCCTGCACAGCCCACCAGAAAATGGTTATGCTAGCCTGCAATCGAACGAGTTGACCCGCTGCTTCTACGGATGACACTGTTATACAGCCTCCCTTGAGAGCCGCAGCTAATTACGCACATGAATTGCCCTGCTTGTTAGGCCACTCAACCGACTGAATATATAGGTCACCTCCCGAAGCACACTTGCAGCAATCGCACTAATAACGCATTGACCTGCTGTGTCGAGCTTGCGCGGTGCGCGCCTGCGCGGCCGGTTGAATGTGCGAGACACAAGCTCCGCGGGCGTGTCAAAGTACTCGTCCGGCCGGAACGCGGCGGCCTCCGCCTCGCCGTCCACAAACACGGTGTGCCGCGCTTGCGCCGGCGCGCCGATGCAGTGCAGGCTGCCCCGCAGCCGCTCCACCTTCTGCGCAGGCCCCACAGAACAGGAATATCAGTGTGTATATAAAATTCCTCAAGTATACTGCCATTGTTTTCGGGTTTGCTCAGCCACTGGAACAGCAACAGGGCTCAGCAGTGTGGGGAGCAACGGCTTGGGAGCAGTGGCATACTCCTTTAGTCCCCGATTTGCTCAGCCAGTTGAACAGCAGCAGGGCACCGCAGTGTGGGGGCCAGCAGGCTGGGAGCAGTGGCAGGCTGGTGAGGCGCAGCGTGCGCCGCGGCGCGCCTGCGCCTCCGCCTGAGCCTTGAGCGTGATGTAGCTCGCGTCCTGCGTCTTCATGAGCCGCAGCTCCTCCTGCGTGTACTTGTTGGCCTCGGTGGAGCTGCACCCCACCGACGCCCGTCAGACGCAGCCCCAGTGAAGCTGGCCAGGCGCTGGCCCGGCGCCAGCGCGGCGCCTGTGCAGGTTTTGCCGCGACGCGCCTCTTTGTGTGCACGCCGCCGCGCGTACGCGCTTTCTCCATCGCGAAGTAGAACTCGTCCGGGTTGCGCTCCTCCGCCTTGCGGCGCAGGCGGCGCAGCGCGTCCTCCTTGCGGTGGAAGTCGTCCGCCCGCTCCTTGTAGTCCTTCTTCTTCTCCAGCAGGCCATACTGCCGCCGCGCCGCTCTGCGCACGGCATAACTTGCCGTCGGCCCGCGCAATGGGCTGTTTGAAGGGGAGCAAACACGCAAGCTGTCTTAATAACAAGAGCGCCGTCGGGCGCTCACGGCTGCGAGCGCTCTTTGTGGGTCTTGCGCTTGACTGCATTTCGCAGCGACGACATCCTGCCTGTATTGTGGGACTGCTGGATAGCAGCTGCGCAGCGCCTGCAGGCTCTGCCTCCAGCTCTCGCTCACGGGTAGCCACCTACGGCCACCTGCCCCGGAGAGGTATGCTCAGACAAGGCTGGGAGGCTGTTCAGGCACTGCAAACGCTTATAATTTGACAGTAAGCAGTCACGGCAGGCAAGTGTGACGCAGTACACAGAGTGCAGACCGGCAGGGCTGGCGAGGGTTGCCGCCACACCTGATCCTGCGCTGCCTTCAACCTTTGTGCTAACTGATACCAGACGGTCCTCTATCACTTGGAGGCGCGCAGGCAATTGCAAGGACAGCGTGATGGCATACCGCTGACCCGCCGCTGCGAGCGGCAATACATATAAATCAGGCCATGGCCTTTGCGGCCGCACAGCAGCCGCAGGCTGTTGGTCGGCCGTGCCCAGCACAGACGCGCAGTCGTGTGCATTCTGCCCCCCTTGCTGCTCATGCGTGCTCGCCGGCGCGCGCGACAGCCAGGCGACCGGCGCACGCACTGTCAGTGTGCTGCAGCCGTGTGCAGGATGGTGACGAGGCAAGCACCAGCGGCAGCGGCAGGCGCGGGGCGGATGCAGGCTGGCTCAGCGGCCTTCCCCAGCCCTCAGCCGCTGCCGTGCGTGCTGGCGGCGTAACCGCGGCGCTGTTCGCCGGCTGGTGTGTGCTGCCAGCTGCGCTGCCGGCGCACGCGTTGAGCAGCGGCAGCGGTGGCGGCGGGGGCGACCAAGGCGGGGGCGGCGGCGGCGGCGGTGGAGGCAGCGGCGGTGGCGGCGGCGGCGACGGGCACAATGTCGTGGCTGAGCTTGCAGCGGATACCGAGGAGGCTGAGGCGGACGCTGCAGACGCCGACGAGGCTGCCGAGGAGGAGGAGGAGCTCGGCAGGTGCGCGTGCTGTCCTGTGCCCGAGCGCAGAGCCTGCTGTGGCCAGAGCGCCTGCAAAGGCCGAGGGGTGCTCGAATACAATGCATTGTGGTGCCCCTGGTGCATCGCTTCGAGTAGCAACAGCGTGGCGCTTTGGTCTCCTGCTCACGTGAGCACGCGCCGCTCTATTTCTGCCCGCCAGCAAGCCACTGTAGTGGCAGGAATGTGGAGACCGGCAGTATGGCAACAGTGATGCTTTTGAGGAGTCTCATCAGTCATGCTCGGACTGCTTCGTGTACCGTATGTCAGTAGCGACCTGCCTGAGCTGTCGGCGGCCAGCCATGCGCCCCGCCGACGCCCACGGGGCACGCGGGCCGCGCGCAGCGACGAGGAGTACGAGACCGACGAGGAGGGCGAGGAGGAAGGCGAGGGCGCGGGCGACGCGCCCGCGGCCGGCGTAGCGGCCGCGCCCGCCGCGGACGGCGACGAGGATGACCTGGTCGACGACGGCGACATGCCCGAGCTGTCCTCGGGCCAGTTCTTCTGCCACGCGGTCCGCGCGGTGGGCCTGCCGGAGGGCCCCGGCGTGCCGACCGAGGTGCGCCCCGCCGAGCGCGGCCTGGCGCCTGTGCCGGCTGCATGCGGGGCAGCCTGGGCGGCTGGCTGTGCCAGGGCGCTGGACGCATGTGCACATTGGGATGGGGCCACTGTAGTTGTCTGCGGTCCATCGGGCGTCGGCGCTGCTCGTCAGGCTCCTGCCAAGCCCGGTGCGCGTGCGCTTGGGTGTGCCAGGTGGGGCGCAAGCGTGACCAGACGCCGCCAGGGCAGCTGATGGTTGCGTGGCAGAGACCCGCGACCTCTCTGGTCATGGGTCCGGCCTTGTGGTGATGCGGTGATGAGGTGCCCAGAGCGGATTTTGAGCGGCCGCCGCTGGTGCGCAGGAGGAGCTGTTCGCGGGGCTGAACTGCCAGCCGGGCTTCGTGTGCACGCGGACGGAGCTGTCGCAGGACCTGCGCACGCTGCTCGGCAGCGGCCTGTTCCAGAATGTGGACGGCCGCGTCACGCCGTCCAAGAAGGCGCGCGCGCGCCCAGGGCTGCGCCCGGGCCCGCTGCATTGCCGGGCAGGGACGTGCACATGCTGCACCTGTGCGCTGCGCTGCGATGCGCACCTCGCAGCGGCGCGGCGCACTGCGCGGTGACCCGGGCGACGGGCGCGTTGCTGCCGTTGCAGACGTGCGGGACAGAAACGCGCAGAGCGCGCAGCGCGCGCCAGGCGCCTGCCTGGCCGGCGCGATGGCCGATGCAAGGATACAGCAGCGCACCCCGCGTGGGAGGATAGAGTGCGGGAGGATTGTGTGCGTCCATCCCTCGTGGGGCATGCGGCGGCCACTCTATTCTACCCTTCGCGCAGCGCAGGACATAAAGTTCGTGCTGGATTTCACTTTCAGCAGGTTGCTGTGGAAGCCGATGACCAGCTTCACCGTCAAGCACCGGGCAAGCGCGGGTCACAACCCTAATCCTAACCGGCGGGCGCGGCGCAGGACAAGAAGAAGTTCGTGCTGGAGTTCACGTTCAGCGAGATGCTGTGGAAGCCGATGACGGGCTTCACCGTGAAGCCGGGCAAGACGGCGCGCGCGGGCGCGCGCCTGCTCATCCCGCCGGCCGAGGTGGAGCGCGTCATGCGCGAGGTCGGCCCGCTGCCGGGCCCGACCGGGCTGCGCAAGCTGGCGGCCATCAAGTCGATCGTCGAGGGCTGGTGCGCGCGCGGGGCTCGGGGCCTCGCTGCGTGCGGCAGGCCGCCTTGAGCGAGAGCACCGCGCTCAAGGCGCGGATCAAATCGATCTAGCCTCGTGGACTGGTAGGCAGTGCGGCCACATCTCGCATTCGGGAGGAGGGGGGGTGCGCTCGTGAGGTCGCGCAGTGACCGCATGCCAAGTTGCAGGCCTGAGTACGGGTAACCACACGCATGCCATGCGTGCAGACACCAGCCGCGCTGCATTACCGCAAAGGGCGCGAGCAGCGCGGCCGCGCGCCCGGCCGCGCCTCGTGCCGCATGGGCGACGAGGCTCAGCGCGGCCGCGGCCGCGCAGGTACCAGAAGCGCGGCTACGTCTTCGGCTACATCTCGCACTTCGAGGGCATGGAGACCGGCAACATCGTGGCGCGCGTGGTGGAGGGCCGCGTGAACAAGGTGCAGGTCGTGCCGGTGGACGACGAGGGCATCCCGCGCGTCAACGCCGGCGAGATCAAGCCCGACATCATCCTGCGCGAGCTGCCGTTCAAGGCGCGGCGGCCCGCGCTCGCGCTGCGCAGGCCCCCACCTGGTTCCCTCCGCTGAAGGCTGTGCGCCGGGGGTTTATGTAAAGCTGCTCGGCAAGGCGCGTCACCCTGCCTTTGTATGACTTAGGCCCTGCAATGGGTGTCTCGGCGAGGGTTGCTGTGGATGCTGAGGCGCCCTGCATCACCTTCCGGAGTCCTTGAGGCGCGAGAAGAGACGCGCGAGGCGCATACACCTTTGCGCGCGGTCTGCATCTGTCAGCCGTCCTTCCCAGTGTGGGGGTGCATGCGTCAGTGTAAGGAAGCATGTAGCCTGCTTTTGAGAGTTCGTGGCGAGCGTCGATTGAGTTGCGGACGCTCGGTGCAGGAGGGGCAGCTGTACAATGCGGAGGACGGGCGGAAGGCGCTGCGCGACGTGTTTGCGCTGGGGCTGTTCGACAACGTGCAGGTCTTCCCGAAGCCCAATCAGCGCGATGAGGCCAAGGCGCGGCCGCCCTCACGAGCGCAGGGGGCAGCGCGAGATGCCAGCATGCACATGCGGGCGCTGGCTGTCGGGGCAGAGATGCAGGGCGCTGCATGTTCACGACATGCCGTGCGAATGCATCGTATAACAGCAGCTGATAGAGAGCTGAGAGTGCTGCGCTGTTGCTCAGCTGATGACTTGCGTACCAAACTGGGTGTACGACGTGGGCGGGCTGCTTGTTCACAGTCTTTGCCCGCAGCGCCTGCTCGCTGTGACATGGTCGGCCCCTTGCTGTATCAACCCACTGCATGCGCACTCTGGAGTCACCCTAGGCAGCCACCCGGCGGAGCTTGATGCTGCGCCGCCGATGCCCATGTAATGGGCTGCCGTGCGTCTACAAGCCATGGGCCAGCCTGGCGGGATCTGGCAGTGTCTGGCCAAGCCCTGTCAGGGTTAGGGTAGGGTTGGGGCTTGGGAGGCAGGGGGCGGCAGCGATGCCGCGCCGGGCGCCGCAGGTCGACGTGGACGTGATGGTCAAGGAGCGCCCGATGCGCACGGCGGACCTGGAGTGCGAGTGGCAGGTCGCGCCGGGCGACAAGGGCCGCCCGGCGCTCGTGTCGCTCGTGCCGGGCGGCAGCCTGACCTTCGAGCACCGCAACATCGCGAAGCAGGCGCGGCAGGCGCGCGCCCCGCCCAGCCTCACGCCGTATAGCCGCGCCGGGCGGCCGCGCCGCGCCCCGCCGCGCAGCGACCGCGCGGGCGTGGCCGGCGCGTGACCTCCGCTTCACGCGCGTCAGGAGCCTCCCTGCATGCTGTGACATGTGCCTCTTCTGCCAAAGGGCTCTTTCGGCAGGGAACGTGGGGCTGGTGAGACATGTAGGGCGCATTGCAGGGCGCGGCGCTCTGCCGCCCCCCGAGACAGCATCTGCTGGCAGAACTTGGGGCTCGGCTGAAAGCCCTGCGCCCGTCCGCTGCGCAGGCGACAGCGAGCGTGACGGCGCACTAGAAGTTGGCTGAGAGCCCTGCGCCCGTCTGCGGCGCAATCGTCGGCGAGCGTGGCGGCGCACCTAGAAATTGGCTGAGAGGATTGCGCGCGTGCGCGGCGCAGGCGACGGCGAGCGTGACGGCGCAGAACTTCCTGCAGCCGGCCGACGACCTGGGCTTTCGCGTGGACTACAAGCACCCGTACCTCTGGGGCCCGGCCGACCGCCACAAGACCGCGCTCAACGCGACCGCCTTCAACTCGCGCAAGATGTCCGGCGTGTTCACGCCCGGTGCGCCGGCTGCCCGCGCTGGCTGCACCGCCGTGCCTGGAGGCCCAGGGTGCAGGCGTCACAGAAGTCGCCGTGTCGAGTCAATCTGTGCAGTGAGCAGAGGTGCTGATCAGTCTTTGCACGCCGCAATGAGTGTAGTCATGCATTGCAGTGAGCAATCCGTAGGGGGTTTTTTTTCTGCGTGCACGTGCGCACTACAAAAGAACACGCCAAAACGAAGCCAAGCGAGAACAAAGCGCCGGCGGCCGCTCTGGTCCCCGGCGTGCACAGCTCCGCAGCAGCAGAGGGCATGTAATGACGCTTGCAGAGCGTCCAACAGCATCGCTCGGAAGGCGCGCACCCGTCCACTCTGGCGCGCGCGTCCACACCCTGGCGCCGCACTTACAGTCTGGCGCGCGAACCCATGCTCTTACGCGCGCGCCCACACCCCGGCGCGCGCGCGGCAGGGCCGGGCGGCGAGGAGGTGCCGCCGATCTTCGTGGACCGCGCGGGCGCCAAGGTCGCGCTGCTGCAGCAGCAGTCGCGCAACAGCCGCTCCAGCGTCGGGGCCGTGCTCGAGCAGGTGCCCGCCCCGGCTGCTTGCCAGCGCTCGCCGCGCGGCGGCGCGCTGCCGTCTGCGCTGGGCGCGACACTCATCAGACGACCCATGCTTGACTGCTCAATAGCGGGGCTTGTCAGGGCACCTGCACTCTAGTAGCAACTGAGCTGCACAGGCTTTCAACCACTCTGCTGCAGTCCTCTATGAAATAACCTGCTGCGCTCAGGCGGTGCTGCTGCGCGCTGACAGCTTGGACATGATATTGTTGCACTCAGAACTTGTAATGACATACCTTAACACGCTCCTCATGCACAATTTGAGGTTGCTGAGTGTGAGGCGGCATCCTGCCGGCGTACTGCGCTGCCAACCATGCTCGGGCCTGATTGAGATTCGCCAACCCAACGTGAGTGCACTATATGTAGAGGTTGACGCGCTGTGGGGCCGGCGCGCCAGGTCACGACGCGCGACGAGTCTGGGCAGATGACCGCGCACGGCGTGAAGCAGCTGCCGACCGGCATGATCGCGCCGGACGGGCCGCCAACCACGCTGGGGCCGTCCGGCCGCGACTGGGTCGCCTTCCTGCAGGGCAACGTGACGCGCGACGCGACCTACTTCGTGAACGGCACGCCCGTCGGCGCGCGCGACATCTTCCAGGCGCGTGCCCCCTCGCGTAGCGGCGCCCTTTTGTCAAAGGCCGGTAGGGCTTGGCGGGCGCTGTCTGTCCGGGCCTGCGCCCTGCGCTGCGGCCCCGCTGTCCGGCTGCCAGGGCGGGCTGGCGCTTGTGAGCCCTGCCATAGCAGGCCGCGCAGCAGGGGCCCTTCCTCACTTAGAAAGGTAACGTCGGCCAGGGCGTGCGGGTGGGGCCGCATGCCTGAGGCAGATTGGGGGTCCGGCGAGGCGTGCCACATCATGCGCGCGGGCGAGGGCCGCCGGTGACCTCGCGCGCGGCGCGCCGCGCGACATCCAGCAGCCTGTCTTAGTTACCCATGCAGCCCTGATGTGCTGTGGCTCTCTGGGTTGGTTGAGCAGGCGACATGCCCAGCACTCTTGCGCCCGGTCGCTCTCTGTGCTCTGATACGCGTAGCGTCCTAGATACATAGTATCATGTCATCTGCACCTGCAGCAATGCGCATGCGGCCTTGTGCTCCCATCAAAAAGTCATCTAGCACACAGCTGTAGAGGCCAGCGGGACCCAGCGCAGGCTTGCACACAATCTCATATGACATTGGGGAGAAAACAGTGCTCGGGTACTTCAGGAACAGAGATGCTTCGCCTGCACGGAGCGCGCCAGCAGGGCTGCCGGACCTGCGTGCGGGCCAGGGTCTGGCAGCAGGCCGCGCAGGGCCCCCGTTGTCCCAGCGCACGGCTGCCCCGCTGACATTGACGCACGCCCCGGCGGCCGCGCAGGTGGACCAGGGCCTGGGGATCGGCACGGGCTTCCCGCTGTTCAACCGCGCGACGGCCTCGCTGACGCGTTTCCTGCAGCTGCGCGAGCCGCCGCGCGGCAGCCGCAAGCCGCCGCCCGTGCTCGTGGCGCACGGCCGCGGCGGCGCCGCGCTCGGCGACCTGGCCTCCTACGACTACTTCACGCTCGGCGGGCCCTACTCGGCGCGCCCGCACGCCGCCCCCCGCTTCCCTGGGCAGCGCAGCGGGGCTCGCCAGGGACGGCGGCGTCGCAGCTTCCGTGCCGTCAACGCGCACGGCGGGCTGGCCCTGGCGCGCCGGGCGCCGGCGCTCTGGCCGCCCGCGCTCCTGTCAGTAGGATGCGACTGCGCGACTGGCGCCAGGTCCCCTGCCGGCGCCCGCCCCTCCTGCACGCGCTGCACGACCTGACCATGCCCGTGCGACAGGCACCGTTGTTGATGCAACGCCGTGCTGCGCAGAAGAGCGCCTGCGCGCCTGGCTGAGCCCCAACCCCATATGCGGCGCAGGTGCGCGGGTACAACGTGGGCGAGCTGGCGGCGTGCCGCAGCTTCGTCGAGGGCGCCCTGGAGCTGCGCCTGCCGCTGCCGGTGCGCCCCATTCTGCCAGCCCTGGCGAGGTGCTGCAGGCGAGCGCGGCGCGGCTGCAGCGCGCCCCGTGGCGCACTCCGCGCGCGCGCCTGCCGTCGCCGCTGAGCCGCGCATGTTGAGGCTTGCGGCGAGAGCTGCCAGCCCGGGGCTGTTCTCGGAGCGCATTTCACATGTTCTACCTACCGCCGGGGCCGCGGCCTGCGCCTGCAGGCCTACCCTACTCCACCCCACGCAACCATACCCCCGTTGGAGCCGCGCAGGTGACCAGCAACCAGGTGTACGCGTTCTACGAGTTTGCGACCGACCTGGGCTCCTCGCGGGCGTGCCGCGGCAACCCCACCATGTACTTCCGGCGTGCCGGCGGCGGCAGCAGCCTGGGCGCGGGCCTGAAGCTGGGCGCCGTGCGCCTGGAGTATGCGACCGACCGCAACGAGGGCAAGAGCACCATGTTTGTGCGCTTCGGCGAGCGCTTCTGATCCTTAGCTGTCCATAGGGTTTGCGTTGTTGCCAGCAGCGGCATGGCCGTGTCTGCCCTTGCAGCTGCTGGTGATCTGGGGCCCGGCCCGGGCGGCTTGCGCCTGGGAGGCGTGGGAGGCGTGTCCGCCAATACTGTCATGTGAGGTCATGGGCTCATTTGTGGCGGCTCACAGCTGCCCATTTGCATGCTGCCGACTGCCAGGGCTTGCATGGTAGTGCTGCAGGCGAGCCGCGGCATGCCGTCAGTGGACTCTCTGTCAGGCAGAGTGAGGTGTGCGGGGATGGCCAGGCGCCAGGCTGTGGGGCATGCAGCTTGACAGTCGCCCCCAGTTTGCTCACTGGCAGGACATCCTTAGGCCATCGTGTGACACTGTCATGATGACGGATGTGCGTGTTGCGCTCACTGTTGCCGTGTAAGGCATGCATGGACATCAGCCCTTCCAGAGGCCAGGTGTACCAGAATCAGGGAGCAACGGCGTATGCGCTCGCGTAGTATCCGAGTAGGAGCCGACAGGCGACATACAAGCTCGCAACCTGTCACACCGCCCGGCGCCTGAGAGCCACTCCTACAATCGCCCCACGCTAGATGGCTGACGGCCCACTGAGCGTGAGGCGCCTATGCCCTATTTACAACCCATACATCACTTAGAACCCGCAGCAGACCTAACAGTCGGGACTCTGGGCAGTACATACCTTGATAACCAGGGACACATGCACGTCAGTTTACACAGTGCTATGCGCCTTGTCGGCCTGTCGACGCGCCTCTCAAACCCTGCGCTCTGCGACCCGGCTACCTCTCCCGCGTCCCATGCCAAACGAGCATGCCGCAGCGCAAGCACACAGTCCCACCGCACCGGCCCGCAGGCGCTTGGCAGCACATGGCGCCTGCGCAGCAAGCGCGGCGCCCTGCGCCCCCGCCGCGACGCGCGGCGCGGCCGCACTTACGCCGCGGCGCCACGCTCGCGCCGCCACAAGCTTGCAGCAGAAGCGTTGCTGCGCGCACGGGTCGCCGCGCTTCGGGCCGACCGCGGCGGCGTGGAAGCTGGCCGCGCTCACGCCGCGGCGTCGCCCTCCAGCTCCACGAACTTGCAGTAGGAGCGCTGCTCGCACGCGCCGCCGCGCTCCGGGTCGAACGCGGCGGTGTAGAAGCTGCCGGCCAGGCTGGCGACCACCAGCGCGGCCGGGCCGGGGCCAAACCCGACAATGCTGCGCGCGCGCGCGGTCCCTCAGAGGGTATGACGTGTCCTGGTATGGGTGTCATGTGTTTGTCACATGGCCAGATAATTAGTTGCCCAGCGCTGCGTTCTAGGGGCTGCCAGCGGCACGGCATACGCTGCTGGCCAGGCTGGCATGTCCCTGCCGGGGCGCAGGCTGCAACGCTTGCATGCGCTTGGTCATATATGTGTCACAGCTGCAATAAATGTATGAGCGTGCGCTTGAGACAAACACATTGTCCTATGCTGCTTGACCTAATAAACAGACGTGTCCATGGTTTTGCCAGCCCAGTCCCTCTCACAGCTCGCTGCAGTGTGAGGCACGCATCATTCCTTTGATCTGATGCAATGAATTGCTGGGGAAGGCCAAAGCGAGTGGGCACCTGCGGGTCTCCTCCGGCAGCCGGAACTGCGCAAAGGACCGCTCGGACGCAAAGTAAGGCACTGGCAGGATCGCCTGCGCGGCACGAGCACAAAGCGCTGACATATACACAAAGTGGTTGCACAGCGACCAAGTCTCGCAAAACTAAGGCTTCGGATGGCCGATGGACATGCGCTGAAGTGCACACGCTCAACAGCACGCGCTCACACCCACCATGGGGGAGCACAATAGCGCGTGCTAACAGAGCACAGGCTTGTCCTGGCAGGAAGGCATGCGCAACAGCACCACACACTGGCAACATAAATGCATGTATTCAGGGGTCTGGCCACAGCAAATGCGTGGGCCGCCGGGCAGCGCACGCTGACAAACGAGAACGCGGAGACCGGATTCCTGAGCGCGCTCGCGTCTGCGGGCGCCGCGCTGCCTCCTCCGCCGCCGCCGGCGCCGCCGCCGCCCGCGCCGGCCGCCGCGTCCGCCGCGGCGGCGGCGCCGGCCGCGCCGCCGCCGGCGCGACGGCGGTCGAGCGAGAAGACATGCACGGTGCCCTTGTCGGACGACACCGCCAGCCACTGGGCGCCGCGCGAGAAGGCAATGGAGTAAATGCACGCCGGGTCCGCGCCGCGCCGCAGCTCCTGCCCGGTTCAAACACGCCATTGGTCGCCCGGGTCACAGCAGACCACTTGTGAGCCGACGCAAATGTGGGCTCAGAGCGCCTCGTCAGCGGACG
>JAABUV010002949.1_pt1 | contig 22272 bp, 14 predicted proteins | sample 5559971 | NCBI WGS metagenome assembly JAABUV01 (sample SAMN10711881, study PRJNA513362) | rock metagenome | isolation source: Antarctica rocks | place: Antarctica: Victoria Land, Knobhead nord | collected 2015-12-19
GCGAGTTCATGACATGACGAGCCAGATGCGGGAAATCCGCACGTCTGGATCTGTGGGAGCCCGAGGAGAGCAATCTCCCCGGGCGACCCGGCCCTTTATCGCCCGGGTCCGGCGGGCTGCGTGGCGGAGTTGGGGAGGGGCATGGAATCGAACGCGGATGGCTATCTGGGTAGGCATGGGTAGGGCGTTGGGGATTTGGGCGGGGCTGTTCGGGGCGTGAGCAATTCAGCCTCCGTTGCCACACCCGACACACCTCGCGACCTGAACGGGTCCGTTGACGGCGAGGTCAACTTTCGACCCGCAGGTCGAGAAGTCGGATTTCCCGCCCTTCTTGGTCGGGTTCGCAAGGTCAATCAAATCTTCGCAATTGACAGGTGGCCACTATCTGGTATACTTGGTGATGTGTCTTTGACAATTCGTGATCGTGGGTTTGGGCAGGGAGGGGACTTGGGTTCGACTCCCAAACTGCTCTGCTGGACGATAATGTTCGTCGCTGTAACTGCCGCCTTGCGTCTCGTCAGCCTCTGTCGTTCTTCTATTCCCCCTAACTTTAATCCCCAGGAGGTGATCTTAGCAATGAGAAGCTTCGTTCGTAACAATTGGTTCCACGCCACTTTCGAGTCGGCCTGGGCTATTCAAGCGAGCATTTGCGCCGGTGCGATCCTCTCTGCCCAAGCCCATCGTCACGATGAATCCACAAAACTGGCTGCTTAGCTTTCTGAGCTGGACGGTGAGGCGCCCCTTGTGTCCGTTTTAGGTTAGTTATGAATTTTCGTACTCGTCTTAGCACACTCGGGGTCAAGTCGTGATCGAGGAATTTCAAGTACCTTGTTAGCCGGAAGGTCGATATCTTTTGGGCTTGACACGACTTTTGGGTGGTACATTGGACCACCTACGTACGATGGATACTTCGCCCTATCCGCCTGGTAACGCTGCGTTTAATGAAGCTTGACTCCCCACCTCCTGTGTTCGAAGTGCTCTTCGAGGGAGACGAACTCTACCCCGAAGCGATACCCCTGCGCGCCCTGTCTGACTCGCTTGCCGCGATCCAACGACTCGCTTCTGGTGACAAATCCTCTATCAGTGAAGAAACCGATCAGGAGGAGCAGGAACTCGACCAAGATCCCCAAGACGACTCGCTCCGTCTGGTAGGAATCGAGCGTGGCTCGGCAAGGTATTTCGTTGCCGGCCCGCCCCCCACCTCGGCAATCCAACACCTGAGGGCGGTTGGTAAGTTAATCAGCCATCCCGGGGATGTCGAGGCCCACGACGATTATATGTTGTCTCCCCTAGAGCGGCTCAGTGGTGTGGCTCGGCGGCTAAACTGCACCATTACTCTCAGGGAGCCGGGGGAAGATGGGGCGGTACTGGCTAAGATAGAGCCTGTCTCGTTCGAGAATATTTCCAAGACGCTCCTCGTCGCCAGCGACACCTCGTTCACTGGCAAGGTAGTGAGGGTTGGAGGGGCGACCGCCCTGCGTTGTGGCCTTCGCGTCCCGTTCCAGCATCGGCTTCTGATCTGTAAGGTCGAGAATGCCGACATCGCCAGGAAGATCGGGGATTGCCTCTATGAGGATATAGTGGTCTTCGGCAGCGCTGTCTGGTTGAAGAACTCGTGGCGCATCTACTCTTTCACGATCAAGGACATGCAGCAGCCTGTCCAGGGCTCGATCGTGGAAGCGATGGAGGCACTTAGGGAAGCTGGCGGGAAGGACTGGGATCTCGTGCAAGACCCGGCGGGCTACCTAGACGAGGTCAATAACGACCGGTGAGCACACCCACTCCTACCACGATCGTGCCGTTCGGCGCGTACGTCGCCGTGGATACCCAGACGCTAATCTGGGGTGGTTTGCGCAAGGGTATCCCAGGCTTGCCCCCTTGCAAGGCGGAAGATGCCGACAAGGAGAAGCGGGCCCACCTCCTTCTGTTCGATCTAGACGAAGCGAAAGCGAAGCTAGTGGTCCCGAGCGTGGTTGTGACCGAACTCCTACTCCCTATCAACGAACAATTCCACGGCAGCTTCGTCGCGGTCATGTCGCAGCGATTCCACTGCCCGCCATACGACTTACCCTCAGCGGCTTTGGCTGCGAGACTCTGGCAGTTCGGGCATTCGCTCCCTCCGGAGGAGCAGAACACTCGCACGGCATTAAAGGCCGACATTCAAATCATCGCCTCGGCCAAGGTCCACGGTGCAAGGTTCTTCTATACCGATGATTGGAAATGCCGCAAGCTGGCGGAAAAGGCTGGCCTTGTCGCTAGATCGCTCCCGACCCATAGCCTGAATCTTTTCGCTGGCCCCGATGCCGAGGGGCAGCCAATCCTCCCCTAGAAAGCTACGCGTAAGTAGGTTGGGCTGGGTTCCAAACGGGATGACGAACCGCCTCCCGTGGACGTGACCACCCACGGGTACCACGCCCGCGTCACCGACCGGCGAAACGGGTGCGCTTCGCACTCGGTCGGAAGGCTCGGGTAAGCAACTCGCCTATAGTGAGCGAAGCCCGCCCCCGACATCTTCCTCGAAGCCGCCCGCCGCCTGGGCCTGGACCCGTCGGCCTGCCTGGTGATCGAGGACGCCATCGCCGGGGTCGCCGCCGCCCGAACCGCCGGCTCGCGTTGCCTGGCCCTTTCCACCTCGTTCCCGCGCGAGAAGCTGGCCGGAGCCGACTGGGTGGTGCCCGACCTGTCCGAGGCCCCCCGCGAGGTGCTCGACTGGTAGGGTCGGGGACGGCCTTTCCGCCCCGATCAGGGCGTCTTGACCTTCCGCCGGGGCGGGGGCTTGGGGATGGTCTTCCAGCCCGGGGCGTCCTCGGCGACGGCGGCGGTGGCCTCGGCGGACGCCTCACCATTGACGGTCTTGAGATAGGAGACGGCGGCCTTGACGAGGAAGGCGTCGAAGGCGTCGGTGTCGATCTCCTCGAAGGCATGGGCGGTGAGGATGACCTCCTGGAAGGCGCCCTTGGGCTCGCCGAAGGCGATCCGGTCGGCGTCGCTGAGGACGGGGCGGGAGCCCTCGTGGAACGGGGCGAGCTTGAGCTGGGCGGCCAGGGTCTCGGGCTTGAAGGCGTTCCGCTTGACGGTGAAGCGGAGGGTGACCACCCACTCGTGGCCGGTCTGGACCTGGAGGAACGGGGGGGCATCGGGGGCGGGGCTGGGGACCCTCACCACGGCCCGCTCCGACCAGTCGGCGGCGGGGAAGCCGCCGATCTGCTCGACCCGGTCGACGACCTTCTCCAGGATCCGGCCGTCCCAGCGGGCGGGCTTGCCGGAGCGGCCGACACGCTCGGAGGTGTGCCAGCGGCGGCCGTCCTTCTCCCAGGGGGCCTGGGCGGCGTCGGGACCGAGGTGGTCGCGGGCGGCCTTGGTCTCGGCGATCGCCTTCCGGGCGGCGGCCTTGGGGTCGAACCTCGGGCGCTCGGCGTGCGGGCCGCCGGCGAGGATGGCTTGGAGGATCGCGCCGGTGAGGGAAGCCTCGGCCTCGGCGATCGACTCGGGCGGACCGGCGACGACAACCTCGCCTCCCTCGTCGCCGGCCTCGGGGCCGATGTCGATGACCCAGTCGGCGGTCTTGATGACTTCGAGGTTGTGCTCGATGATCACGACCGTGTTGCCCAGGTCGGCCAGGCGGTGGACGACGTCCAGGAGCTTCCGGGTGTCGTCGATGTGGAGGCCGGTGGTCGGCTCGTCCAGGACGTAGAGGGTCCGCCCGGTGTCGGGCCGGGCCAGCTCGGCGGCGAGCTTGACGCGCTGGGCCTCGCCGCCGGAGAGGGTGGGGGCGGACTGGCCCAGCGGGAGGTAGCCGAGCCCGACGTCGTGCAGGGTCTGCATGATCTTGCGGATCTTGGGGACGCCGGCGAACAGGTCGAGCGCGGCGTCGACGTTCATGTTCAACACGTCGGCGATCGTCCGGCCCCGGAATTTGACCAGGAGCGTCTCGGGGGTGAACCGGGCGCCGTGGCAGGCGTCGCAGGTGACCCAGACGTCGGGCAGGAAGTGCATCTCGATCCGCTTCTGGCCGGCCCCCTCGCAGGCCTCGCACCGACCGCCGGCCTGGTTGAAGGAGAACCGCCGGGGGGTGTAGCCGCGGACCTTGGACTCGGGGAGCTTGGCGAACAGCTCGCGGATCAGGTCGTAGGCGCCCGAGTAGGTGACCGGGGTCGAGGTCGGCGTGCTCCCCAGCGGGTCCTGGTCGACGCTGATGACCTTGTCGACCAATTCCAACCCCTCGATCGAGTCGTGGGCCCCGGGGGTGAGCCGGGCCCGGTGGAGCTTCCGGGCGGCGGCTTTCCAGAGGATGTCCTCGACCAGCGAACTCTTGCCCGAGCCCGAGACGCCGGTGACGGCCGTCACCAGGCCGATCGGGAACGACACATCGACATTCTTGAGGTTGTGGTGCCGGGCCCCGCGGATCACGATCGCCGGGCCCCCGCCGGCTCTCCGGTTGGTCGGGATCGGGATCGCGGCCCGGCCGCTCAGGTACTTGCCGGTGAGCGAATCCCTGGACTTCTTCACCTTCGAGGGCGGGCCGGCGGCGGTGACCTCGCCGCCGAGGTCGCCCGAGCCGGGGCCGAAGTCGATCAGGTGGTCGGCGGCCTCGATCACCTCGCGGTCGTGCTCCACCAGGACCAGCGTGTTCCCCAGGTCGCGGAGGCGGCGGAGGGCGTTGAGGAGCCGGGTGTTGTCGCGCGGGTGGAGACCAATGGTCGGCTCGTCGAGGACGTAGAGCACGCCGGTCAGGCCGCTCCCGACCTGACTGGCCAGGCGGATCCGCTGGCTCTCGCCGCCGGAGAGGGTGGGCGTCCCCCGGGCGAGCGTGAGGTAGTCGAGCCCGACGTCGACCAGGAACTGGAGCCGCTCGCGGATCTCGCGGACGAGGTCGCCGGCGATGTGCTTCTCGTCGGCTCCGAGATCGAGCCCCTTGAAGAACCCCAGGGCCCGGCCCAGCGGCCAGTTGCCAACCTGGTCGATCGCGTGGTCGCGGAACCGGACGGCGGCCGAGTCGTCGCGGAGCCGGGCCCCCATGCAGGCCACGCAGGGGACGTCGTCGACCATCCCCTGGAGCTTCTGGCGATACAGGAACGAGACCCGGGCCGCCTCCTCGATCGCCGGGAAGAGGCCCTTGTACTGGACCGAGAACCCGGGCCGAGCCCCGTCGGCGGGGACGGCGAACCAGGCGTCGCCGGAGCCGTGGAGGATCGCCCGGCGGTGGCGGCCTTCGAGGTCGTCGAAGGGGGTGTCCAGGTCGATCCGCAGCGCCTTCGCGATCGCCTCGATGATCCGGGCGAAGTCGGGGTTGGCGGCGAAATCGGGCCAGGCGATGACGGCGCCCTGGCGGAGCGACCGGCGGCCGTCGGGGATCAGGGCGGCCGGGTTGGCCCCGTGCTGGGTCCCCAGCCCCTCGCAGACCGGGCACCAGCCGATCGGGGCGTTGAACGAGAAGTGATGGGGCGAAAGCTCCTCGAAGCTCCGCCCGCAGCCGTCGCAGGACCGATGCTGGCTGTAGCGGTCGACCGGCCATCGGGCCTCGTCGGCCTCCTCGCCGACCCGGACGACATGGACCACCCCCTTGCCCAGATCCAGGGCCGCCTCGACCGAGTCGGCCAGCCTCGACCGGGTCTTCCGGCGGACCACCGCGCGGTCGATGACGACCTCGACCCGGTGCTTCCGGCGGTGGCTCAGCTCGGGCGGGGCGTCCAGGCTGTGCGAGGCCCCGTCGACCCGGACCCGGGCGAAGCCGGAGCCCCGGAGGTCGTCCCAGAGGGTCGCGTAGTCCTCGTTCTCGCGGCGGTCGACCGGGGCCATCACGTAGACCTTGGACCCCTCGGGGAGGTGGAGGATCTTCTCGACGATCTCGTCGGCCGTCTGGGTCCCGATCGCCACCCCGCAGCTCGGGCAATAGGGCTGGCCGAGCCGGGCGAAGAGGATCCGGAGGTAGTCGTGGATCTCGGTGACGGTCCCGACGGTGGACCTCGGGCTCTTGCTGGTCGTCTTCTGCTCGATGCTCACGGCCGGCGAGAGGCCGGTGATCGACTCGACCTTGGGCTTCTGCAAGGGGGCGAGGAACTGCCGGGCGTAGCTGGAGAGACTCTCGACGTACCGTCGCTGCCCCTCGGCGTAAAGCGTGTCGATCGCCAGGCTCGACTTGCCCGAACCCGAGGGCCCGCTACAGACGGTCATCTTGTGGCGGGGGATGTCGACGTCCACCCCTTTCAGATTGTGCTGCCGGGCCCCCCGGACCGCGATTCCGGAGAGGCCCGACTCCGAGGAGGCCCGCGCCGGCCTCGCCTTCTTGCCCTGGGCCCTCCCCCTGGCCGAGGGCGGGGGGCCTTCGAGGATCCGCTTCAGGGCCCGCCCGGTGTGGCTCTCGGCGACGGCGGCGACGGCCTCGGGCGTCCCCTGGGCGACCACCCGGCCGCCGCCGGAGCCCCCCTCGGGGCCGAGGTCGATCACCCAGTCGGCGGTCTTGACCACGTCGAGGTTGTGCTCGATCACGACCACGGTGTTGCCCAGGGCCGTGAACCCGTGGAGGACCTGCAAGAGCTTCCGGACGTCCTCGAAGTGGAGGCCGGTGGTCGGCTCGTCCAGGACGTAGAGGGTCCGGCCGGTCCCCTTCTTGACCAGCTCGCGGGCCAGCTTGATCCGCTGGGCCTCGCCGCCGGAAAGCGTGGGCGACGCCTGGCCGAGCTTGAGGTAATCCAGGCCGACGTCGTGGAGCGTCTGGAGCATCCCAGCGATCTTGGGGACGTTGGCGAAATGTTCCAGGGCCTCCTGGACGTCCATCTCCAGGACGTCGGCGATGCTCTTGCCCTTGAACCGGGCGTGGAGAGTCTCTCGGTTGAACCGCTTGGCCTCGCAGACCGGGCAGGGGACCCAGACGTCGGCGAGGAAGTCCATCTCCAGCCGGTTCGAGCCGTTCCCCTCGCAGGCCTCGCACCGGCCGCCAGCGACGTTGAAGCTGAACCGGCCGGCTTTATATCCCCGGGCCTTGGACTCGGGGAGCCGGGTGTAGAGGTCGCGGATCAGGTCGAACAGCTTGATGTAGGTCGCCGGGTTGGAGCGCGGGGTCCGGCCGATCGGGGACTGGTCGATGTCGATGATCTTGTCGAGGTGTTCCAGCCCGTCGATCCGGTCGTGGAGGCCGGGCTGGGTGATCGCCCGGTTCAGGTCGCGGGCCAGGGTGTCACGGAGGATGTCGCCGACCAGCGAACTCTTGCCCGAGCCCGAGACGCCCGTGACGCAGACGAGCAGGCCGAGCGGGAACGAGACGTCGACGCCCTTCAAGTTGTGCTGGCGGGCGTTGACGACGGTCAGGCGTCTCTCGGTCGGTGGCCGGCGGAGCTTGGGGACCTCGATCGCCCTCCGGCCGGAGAGGTACTGGCCGGTCAGGCTGGCGGCGGCCCCGGCGATGTCGGCGAGCCGTCCCTCGGCGACGACCTCGCCCCCCTTGACGCCGGGGCCGGGGCCAAAGTCGACGAGGTGGTCGGCGGCCCGCATCGTGTCCTCGTCGTGCTCGACGACGATCACGGTGTTGCCGACGTCGCGGAGCCGCTGCAAGGTCGCGATCAGGCGGTCGTTGTCGCGCGGGTGGAGCCCGATCGAGGGCTCGTCCAGGATGTAGAGCACGCCCACCAGGCCCGCGCCGACCTGGCTGGCCAGGCGGATCCGCTGGGCCTCGCCGCCGGAGAGAGTGGGGGCCGAGCGGTCGAGCGTGAGGTAGTCGAGGCCGACGTTGATGAGGAAGCCGATCCGGCCCCGGATCTCCTTGAGCAGCTCCTCGGCGATGATCTTGGAGAGGGAGTCGAGCGGGTCCGCGGCGTCCTCGGGGGCGAGGTCCGGGGCGGGCCGGTCAGCCAGGGCGTCGAAGAACCGGGCGATCCGGCCGATCGGCAGGTTCCCCAGCTCGACCAGCGACTTGCCGCCGACCCGGACGGCCCGGGCCCGGGGGTTGAGCCGGGCCCCCTTGCAGTCGGGGCAGGTCACGCTCCGCATGTAGGGTTCGAGCGTCGATCGGGTCGGCCCGCCGCCGCCGGCCTGGAACTTGGCCAGGAACTCGTTGGCGATCCCCGGCCAGGTCTCGGAGTGGGCGAGCCGCTTCCCCTTGCTCGACCAGTGGTAGACCAGGGCCCGGTCTCCCAGGCCGTGGAGCCAGGCGGCCCGCCACTTCGGGTCGAGGTCACGCCAGGGGCCCTTGAGCATCGTCCCCTTGGGGGGCCCGCCGGGGTCGGCCTCCAGGTTGGCGGCGACCCCCTCGAAGAGGTGCCGGCGCCACTTCCCCAGGGCGCTGACGGGCCCGAGCGGCTCGATCGCCCCCTTCCAGACCGAGAGCGACGGGTCGGGCACGAGCAGGTCGGGGTCGAAGTCGTGGCGGACCCCCAGGCCGTCGCAGCTCGGGCACATCCCCTGCGGGCTGTTGAAGGAGAAGAGCTGGGGGCTGGGCGGGTCGAAGCTGATCCCGCACCAGGAGCAGGCGTAGTCCGAGGAGAGGAGGAGGTCGGGCTTCCCCTCGGCGGCGACGATCACCGTCCCCTCGCCGAGCTTCAGGGCCGCCTCGATCGCCTCGGCCAGCCGGGTCCGCCCCGAGGGGCCCGCCTTGAGCCGGTCGATGACGACCTCGATATTGTGCTTGATCTGGCGGTCAAGCTCCAGGCGGTCGGTCAGGGCGAAAATCTTGCCGTCGACCCGGGCGCGGACGTAGCCGGCCTTGGCCAGGTCTTCGAAGAGATCCTTGTATTCTCCTTTCTGGCCGCGGATCACCGGGGCGAGGATCGAATACGCCTCCCCCTCGGGGAGCTGCATGACCCGGGCGACGATCTGCTCGCGAGTCTGCGCGGCGACCGGGCGGTCGCAACGGGGGCAGTGCCCCTGGCCGACCCGGGCGTAGAGGACGCGGAGGTAATCGTTGATCTCGGTGATCGTGCCGACGGTGCTCCGGGGGTTCCGGCCGCCGGTCTTCTGCTGGATCGAGATCGAGGGGCTCAGGCCGTCGATCCGGTCGACCTCGGGCTTGGGCATCTGGCCGAGAAACTGCCGGGCGTAGCTGGAGAGGCTCTCGACGTATCGCCGCTGCCCCTCGGCATAGAGGGTGTCGAAGGCCAGCGAACTCTTGCCCGAGCCCGAGACGCCGGTGAAGCAGATCAAGGCGCCGCGAGGCAGGTCGATCGAGACGTCGCGGAGGTTGTGCTCGCGAGCGCCCCGGATCCGGATATCCGTCGTGGCCATCCCTGGGTGTTCCTCGTCTGCGTCGGACCCTGGTGCGGCCCCGATCCCGGAGCTCCGAGAAGGATACTATACACGTGTCTTCGCCCGCTGTCCAGGACGTGCCTGGCCGGCCCGACGGCCTGGGATCTGGGCTCCCAGGCGGCGAGGCCGTCACCGGGCCGGGATCCCGGCATCACCGCGTCGGGGGTGTCGATGGGCGGGCTCGGACATCCGGACTTATCAATTCTGTCGAATTCGGGCTCAAGAGTCTTGCCAGCCAGGTCGAAGAGAGATACGCTTATACCACACCCTTCCGTGCGAGAAAGTCTCCGACCAAGGCGTTCCATTCATGGGTCGAGGTTGCGTGCGGCAACCGCGCTCGCGGTTCCGTCTCACCATCCTGATGACGGTCCTGGGACTGGCCATGGCGGCCATCCTTCCGGCCGTCCGGTCCGCGCCCGGGCTGTCCCGGACGTCCCGGCGGGCCGAGGTCCCGATCGGACTCGCCTTCATCCCCGCCGACGCCGACGAGTCGGAGCCCGATCCGGCCGATCCGGCGTCGGGCCTGAAAGTCGGGCAGGAAGGGAACGCGGGCGATCCCGAATCCTCGGCCGAGGAGCCGCTCCCCGCCGACTGGATCTCGATCCGCTCGTCGAAGGGCCGGGCGATCCGGGAGGGCGCGTCGGCCTATGGCCACTCGTCGCCCGGGTCGAGGCGCCCGATCCGGCGAATTGCCTTTGCGACCGGCGCGCCGCATGTCGGCCTGCCGGTCCGGTTGTGCCGCCTGCTTTTTTAGCGGGCTCTGGCCTGGATTCGAGTCCATCGCCGCCGACGTCTCCCGCCCGGAGGACGTCGCCTCCTCGTCGCCCCCAAACCCGGGCCCAACGCCGACCCCGAGCCGGCCATCGGGCCCCCGTCGCCTCCTCCGGTCCTGTCGCGCCGGGGTCCAATCGCGAAATCACCACTCTCCACAGCGATCCGTTCCGATAGGAGTCCGAGACATGGCCACCACGACCGCTCACGATCCGAAGAACGACCCGGAGTCCGACCCGAAGCCCAAGCATCGGGACGATTACCAGCACCTCGAAACCCTCGACCACCTCGGCCTGGTCCGCGACCTCGAGGACAAGCTGACCCCGATCGACGCCCTGTTCAATGCCAAGGAAGCCTCGCCGAAGCCCAAGGGCGAGCCGCGTCACTACCTCTGATCCGGGGATCGGATCCCGAAGTGATGGATCGTGCGGGCCGGTCGCCCTCCCGGAGGGGGACCGGCCCGCGATCCTTTCGATTGGACTTGGCGGGCCCGGGGCCGGACCTCCCGAGGCTCCCCGGTCAATTCTCAGTCCTCACGGCCTCGGTCCGGTAGTGGCGGCGGACGGTCTCGACGGCGTGACGCCATCGCGCGGAGGCGGCGGACCGCCAGGCCGGGTCGCTCCGGGGCCCGAAGACCTGGCCGCCTTCCTGGAGCAGGGCGGCGGCGGCAGCCGGTCCGGGCCAGAGGCCGACGCCCAGGCCGGCCAGGAGCCCGGCGCCCAGGGCGGTCGACTCAGGCTGGGGGCTCCTCCGGAGCGGGAGGCCGAGCAGGTCGGCCTGGAACTGGAGGAACGGGTCGGACCGGGCCATCCCGCCGTCGACCCGGAGGTCGCCCAGGGGGACGGGGAGGTCGGCGTTCATGGCGTCGATCAGGTCGGCGATCTGGAAGGCGACGCCTTCGAGAGTCGCCCGCGCCAGGTCGGCGACCGAGGTGGCCCGGGTCAGGCCGAACAGAGTTCCCCGAGCCTCGGGCTCCCAGTGCGGGGCACCCAGTCCGGTCAGGGCGGGGACGAACAGGACGCCCGAAGCCGGGTCGGCCCGCTCGGAGAGGCGGTCGACCTCGGGCGCCGCGCCGACGGCCTTGAGGCCGTCGCGGAACCACTGGACGGCCGCCCCGGCCACGAAGACGCTCCCCTCCAGGGCGTAGCGCGGCGGGCCGCTGTCGAGCCCGGCCGCCACGGTCGTGATCAGGCCTCCGGTCGAGGGCACGACCCGGCCCCCGGTGTGGACCAGGAGGAACGCGCCGGTCCCGTAGGTGCACTTGGCCTGCCCCTCCTCCCAGCACCCCTGGCCGACCAGCGACGCCTGCTGGTCGCCCGCCACGCCCCGGATCGGCAGGCCGTCGGGCAGATAGCCCAGGCCCCGTGTCTCGCCGAAATCCCCGACACTCGGGAGGATTTCCGGCAATATCCCGCGCGGGACGGCGAAGAAGTGACAGAGGTCGTCGGCCCAGTCGAGCGACCGGAGGTCCATCAGCAGGGTCCGGGAGGCGTTGGTCGCGTCGGTGACGTGGCGGGCTCCGCCGGTCAGGTGCCGGATCAGGAGGCTGTCGACGGTCCCCGCGGCGAGTTCGCCGGCCTCGGCCCGGCGGCGGGCCCCGGGGACGTTGTCGAGCAGCCAGGCGATCTTGGTGGCCGCGAAGTAGGGATCGAGGACCAGCCCGGTCCGCTCGGAGATCCAGGCCCGTCGGTCGCGGTGCCGCTCGCAGAAGTCGGCCGTCCGCCGGTCCTGCCAGACCAGCGCCGGGCCGATCGCCCGGCCGGTCGCCCGCTCCCAGACCACCGTGGTCTCGCGCTGGTTGGTCAGCCCGATCCCCGCGATCCGGTCCGTGCCGATGCCCGACTCCGCCAGCGCCCGGGTGACCAGGGGACCGACCGAGTCGACCAGGGCGTCGGGGTCGTGCTCGACCCAGCCCGGCTTCGGGTAGGTGGGCGGGACTTCGGCCTGCCCCTGGCCGACGGCCCGGAGCCGGGAGTCGTAGGCCACGACCCGGGTGCTGGTCGTCCCCTGGTCGATCGCCAACAGGTGGTCGCGTGCCATGGTCTTGCGGGCTCCGGTCGCTTTGATGAGAGAGGCCCCGAAGAGTCGAGCCGGCATCTTACCGCGCGGGCCGGCCGCCCGCGTTCCCGTGATCCTCGAACGATCCCGAACCCTCCGGAGCCCCGCCAATGGATCCCGTCCTCATCCCGATCGTCGCCCTGCTGGTCCCGATCATCATCGTCCCGACGGCCCTGGGGTTCCGACACGCCCGGTTCCTCCGCGAGGTCGCGCACAAGGAGCGGATCAAGGCGATGGAGCTGGGCCGGGAGCTGCCGGGGGATCGATCGGGGTCGCCGGCAGCCTTCGCCGCCGCGATCGGGGCCGGGGTGCCGATCCTGGCGATGCTCTTCGCCTGGCTGGCCAGCCCTCAGGTCTATCGGAGCCACTCGGAGCAGATCTGGGACTGGGCGGCCTTGGTCGGCCTGGCGGGCCTGATCTCCGGGTCGATCCTGGCGGCCCGCCTCGCCCTCCGATCGAAGGCCGCGGCGACCGATCAGGGGTCGCTCAAGCCGGACTACGACCCCGACGCCTATGACGTGGTCGGCCGCCGGGGCTGATCCCACCGCACGCCTTGAAATGGGTTCGAACCGGCGAAATCATCGGCCTGTCAGCCCTGGCCGAACGACCCGACCACGGCGGGATGGGGGCCGAGGCATGATTCGCGTGCGCTATTACACATAAGGAGTTACGCAGTAGTGTTCGTCTGTCCGCGGGATCCGGTTAATTCGGCGACTCTGAAAACGGCCTGGAAAGCCCAAAGGTCCCAAGTTCTCAACGGCTTGACGAGTTATCAATGACATGCGTCCACTACTGCGTAACTCCTAGGGACTACAGGAAACTTGGCGGGTAACGGATATTGCCTGCGCCGCGGTTGAACCCCACCGCGACAAGCCCGACGCCGCCCAGAGTCCCATCAGGGGCTCGATCGGCAGGTGGAACCGGGTCGAGACGATCGTCAGGGCGTGGAACGTGGCGATCAGGGCCGCCGTCAGGAGCGTCGGGCCGAGACTCCGGCGGACTTCGGGCCGGGCGACCAGGAGTCCCAGCGTCGCCAGGGCGGTCAGGCCGAGGTGGCCCACCCGGTAGATCGCGCTCCGGGTCTTGGGGTTCGTCTCGTCGAACAGGACGAAGTAGCGGAGCCTCCGGAACGAGAGCCGGGCATAGCGGCCGGGCTCGGCCCGGAGGTCGGCCAGGGCCCGGCGGAACAGCCGCCTCGACCGCTCGGGCTCGGGGACCGCGCCCAGCTCGCGGTAGTCCTCGGGGGTCAGGGCGATGTCGTCGAGGTAGCCCGCCTCGTGCCGGGCCTCCCAGAGCGCCGCGTTCCACTCGCGGAGCCCGCCCGGACGGCGAGCCAGGGCCGCCTCGACCGACGCCCGGACCACCTTGTCGGTCCCCTCGCTCAGGGCGCAGTTCCCCTGCCAGAACGCATAGCCGAACGAGCTCTTGATCGGCACGAATTCGCCATGAACCCGGGCGTTCCGGGCGACCCAGGGCGCGACGCAGAGCGCGGCCGTCGCCCCGACCGCCGCGACCAGACGGGCCGACCGCCGCCAGCCCTGGCCGCTCGTGATCGCCCAGGCCATCCCCGGCGTGACCAGGACCAGAATCGGATCGGCCAGCGCCAGAAGCCCTAGAAAACCCCCGGCCGCGACCGCGTCCCGCCCGGACCCCGTCCGACCGGTCCGGTAGGCCCAGGCTAGCGAGGCCACCAGGAGGCTCGCCGCCATCGAGGCCACCTGGACGTGCGTCGCCGCGTAGACCAGCGTCGGGTGGACCGCCGCGATCAGCCCGGCCAGGGCCGCCACCCCGCGCCGCCCGGGGGCGACCTCGGCCGCCAGGATCGCCACGAGCCCGACCAGGATGCCCCCCAGCGCCGCCTGGCCTAGCTCCAGGATCAGGAGCGCCCGGGGGGTCCCGACCCCCACGATCGCGTAGGCCCCCGCCACCACCATCGGGTACAAAGGGGCCTGCTGCGACGTCGGCCCGTCGGCCCCGAGGAACCGGACCGAGAACCCCCGGCCCGCCAGGAGGTTGGCCGCGATCTCGCCGTGCTCGTAGGTGCTCTGCGGGACGGTGTGGCTCTGGAGGACCAGGACCGCCGCCGCCCTCGCCGCGACGGCCAGGACGATCAGCCCGATCAGGACGCGGCGGTCTAGCATCCGCGCCGACTCCCTTCGATGGGAAATGCGCCGGGAGGGCCGAGCCCGCCCCGGCCGATATCCTCCTTGCGGCCGGGATTGTGGCCGGGGCGACGCGATCTGGTCAAGCCCCAGTCCCGGGCCGGTCCTGGGGACCCTCCGATACGTGCCCAAACCGTACGAGGCGACGACGAAATTCCTGGTCGAAGGCTTCCCCGCCGACTGGCTGGCCTTCGCCGGCCTCGGGCCGGTCGGTCGGGTCGCCGTGATCGACGCCCATCTCTCGACGATCACCGCCGAGGCCGAAAAGGTTCTCCGGGTGGACGGGCCCGAGCCCTGGCTGGCGCACGTCGAGTTCCAGACCAGCCATCAGGCCGGTTTCCCGCGCCGGCTTCTTCGCTCTAATACGCTCCTGGACGACCGCCACGACCTGCCGACGAGGTGCCTCGCGGTCCTCCTGAGGCCCGAGGCGGACGGACCCGACCTGTCGGGCGTCTACCGCCGGTCGCTCCCTGGGGGCGACGAGTTCCTGGAGTTCCGGTACGGAGTGGTCCGGGCCTGGCTCCAGCCGGTCGAGTCGCTCCTGACCGGCGGCCTGGGAACCCTGCCGATGGCCCCGGTCTCCGACGTGACCCGGGAGGCGCTGCCCGAGGTGATTCGCCGGATGGGGGAGAGGATCGACCATGAGCCGGCCGCGACCTCGGGCTTGCTCTGGTCCGCCACCGGGATCCTGATGGGCCTCCGTCACCCGCCCGGATGGATCGAGGACCTTTTGAATGACCCCGGTCGCCCCGGCCTCGGGGGGTCGCTCGGACGGCCGCGAGGTCAGGCCATCTGGCAGGCGAAGGCCCGGGATCCGGCGGCGACCCGGACGGCCTTGCGGCGTCTGGCCTTCGGGGCGGCCGGGGTGGGGGCGGGGGAGTCGTCGAGCTTCCGGACGGCCCGGAACTCGATCTTGCGGACCCATTCGCGGGTCACGCCGAGGCGGCGGCCGACCTCCTTGAGCGTCATCGGGGCGTCGCCGCCGAGGCCGAAGCGGAGCAAGACGATGGTCCGCTCGCGGTCGTCGAGCCGGTCGAGGCGGCCGAGCAGCTCGCGGCGTTCGTCGGCGGCTTCGAGGGCCGCGTCGGGGGCCTCGCGGTCGTCGCTGGCCTCGTCGGGCGACCAGCCGTTCTCGTCGTCGCCCCCCTCCAGGCGGAGCTGGCTGGCCAGCCGGGCCCGGTCGACCAGGACTCGCTGGGCATCGGTCAGGCCGAGGGCGATGGCCACCTGATCGAAGCCCGGGGCCCGGCCCAGCTCACGGCAGAGCGCCCGCTCGACCTTGCGCCATTTCGAGAGCAGCGTGACCATGTGGGCCGGCAGGCGGATCGTGGCCGTGGTGTTGGTCAGGGCGTGGCGGATCGCCTGCTTGATCCAGTAACTCGCGTAGGTGCTGAACCGGGTGCCAAACCGGGGGTCGAACTCCTCGGAGGCCCGGATCAGCCCGAGGTTCCCCTCGCCGATCAGGTCGTCCAGCGACATCCCCCGGCCGACGTATTCCCGGGCGATCTTCACGACCAGCCGGAGGTTGGACCGGATCATCCGCGACCGGGCTTCGCTGTCCCCCGCGGCGATCGCCCCGGCCAGCTCGCGCTCCTCGGCGGCGGTCAGCAGCGCGTCATCGCGGATCTGGCGGAGATAGAGGTCCATGCCGCCGGCTTGGTTGCCGTGGGATTCGGTCCGGGTCATCGTTGTGGGCTCCTGTTCCGCGAGCTTGGTCCCCCGACTTCGGGGGCGTCGGGCGGCGAGACCGCCGAGGACCGGGACCGATCGCACCGGGCCGGGCCGACCGCGAAAGAAGGTCGAGGCCCCCGGTCCGTTCGTCCTAGTTAATGCGTCCGGCGTGCGGCCGATCCCCCGGGGGCCTGCGGGGCTTACCCCCCGCCGGGCCTGGCTCTCGTCGTCGACAACCTGGTTGCAAACGCCCCAAGAAACGGCGGACTTTTTCCGGATAATCGTTGTTGAAGCCGATTTTGTCCTATCTTGGTCGCCGGGGCAGCCTTCCACCGGCCGCCCGAGATCGCCCACGGATCGAAAGGAATCGAAGCCGCCCGAGATGCCGAAAATCGAAACGGACGACGATTTTTCCCTCGCGATGACACTGATCCCCGCTATAATAGCGGTTGCCATTAAAGCTTTTTTACACCGGCCAAGGGGTTTTCCTCCCCCGGTGATGTCGCCAAGGAAGAGGCTGTTGAGCGTGACACGAGCCTCGGCGAGGCCCTCGTCGTCGAGGGCGTGACCCCCCCGGAGGTAACCCGGCGATGGACGACGCCGACTTCGCCGACCTGATCGATCGAGCCAGGGCTGGTGACGACTCCGCGATCGCCGCCCTGCTGGGCCGGTTCGAGGCCGACGTCCGGACGATGGTCCGGATCCGGCTGCCCCGGTCGCTCCGCAACCAGTTCGATTCGATGGACTTCGTCCAGGCGGTCTGGCAGAGCGTCTTCGCGGGCGGGGGCGAGGATGTCGGTTCGTTCGCCGACGCCCGCCAGTTCCGCGGCTACCTGGCCGGGGTGGCCCGGAACAAGGTCTACGAGGAACATCGCCGCCTGACCCGGACCAAGAAGTACGACCTGGCCCGCGAAGAACGGCTCTACGTCCGCAAGGGTGAGCGTGACGTCCCCCTGGAAGTCCCGGCAAACGACCCGACGCCCAGCGAGAACGTCCAGGCACGCGACCGCCTCGGCCAGTTGGTCCAGGGCCGGACCGCCGAGGAGGTCGAGATCGTCGACCTCCGCCGCCAGGGCCTGACCTTCGAGGAGATCGCCGGGCGGCTCGGGATCGGCGAGCGGTCGGTCCGGCGGGTGATCGAGGCGATCCGCGAGCGGATGGAGGCCCAACAATGGCGATGAACCCCCGGGCCCGCCGCCGATCCGGCGCCCAGCGGAACTGGTCGGGCCCCCGGCCCCCGGCGGCGACCGACCCGAGGCGCGGGCGTCGCCGCCCGCCCACCCCGTCGCCCCGCCCCGTCGAGCCGTCCGAGGCCACGGCCCCCCCGACGCTCGACGTGATCCTCGACGACTTCACCGAGAGCTGGGAGCGGGGCGACCGGCCCCGGGCCGAGGCGTACCTCGCGCTGCTCCGGCCCGCCGACTCCGCCGAGCTGATCTACCACGAGTTTTGCCTGGCCGAGGCGTCGGACCTGGGGCCCGACCCGGCCGAGTACCTCGGCCGCTTCCCCGAGCACGCCGGGCCGCTGGGCCGGCTCTTCGCGCTCCACGGCGCCCTGCCTGCTTCGCTCCTCCGGGCCTGGGCCGAGCCGACCGACCTCCCCTCGGCCGGCGACGAGATCGGGCCGTATCGCCTGGTCCGCGAGCTGGGTCGGGGGTCGTTCGCCCGCGTCTTCCTGGCCGAGCAAGCCGACCTCGACCACCGCCTGGTGGTCGTCAAGGTGTCGACCCGGGCCTCGGCCGAGCCGAGGCTCCTGGCCCGGGCCCGGCACGCGCAGATCGTCGAGGTTCTTCGCCACGTCGCCACCGAAGGCGGGGACCTCCACCTGGTCTGCATGCCGTTCCTGGGCGGCGCGACCCTGGCGGCGGTCCTGGACGCGAGGCGGAAGCTCGGGCGTCGGGCCCGGACCGGCCTCGACCTCCTGGCCGACCTGGACCGCGCCTCGGCCCCCGAGTACCCCGCCCCCGGGATCTCCCGTCCCGCCCGCGAGGTCATCTCCGGCCTGTCGTACCCGGGGGCCCTGGCCTGGGTCGTCGCCCGGCTCGCCGAGGCGCTCGACCACGCCCACCGCCGGGGGGTGGCCCACGGCGACCTGAAGCCGTCGAACATCCTCCTGACGGCCGAAGCCACCCCGATGCTCTTCGACTTCAACCTGGCCGTCGACCGGCTCGACGCCAGCCGGCCCGGGCCGGCGACCGACGCGGGCGGGACGCCGGCCTACATGGCCCCCGAGCGGCTCCGGGTCGTGGCCGGGGCCGGGGAGGTCCCGCCCGGCCGGGGCCTGGACCTCCACCGAGCCGACCTCTACGCGCTGGGCCTGGTCCTCCTGGAGGCGCTGACCGGCCGGGCCCCCGAGGTCCCCCGGGTCCGGGCGGGCGGCCCTCGCGAGCTGGCCGGGGCGCTGGCCCGGTCGCGCCGGAATCTCCCCGGGTCGCTCCGGGGCCGAAGCCCGATCCCCCGGTCGCTCCGATCGATCCTGGCGAAATGCCTGGCCCCCGAACCGGCCGACCGCTACGCCCGGGGCGACGAGCTGGCCGAGGATCTCGACCGCTGGCGGGCCGACCTCCCGCTCGCCTTCGCCGAGGAGCCCCGCCGCTCCGGCCTGGCCCGGCGGGCCCGCCGCCGGAGCGCGGCCCTGGTCGTCGGGGCCCTGACCCTGGCCTCGGCCCTGGTCGTCGGGTCCGTCGCCTCGACCATCCTCAAGGGGTCCCGGCGCGACCAGGCCCAGGCCAAGCTGGCGATGATCGAGGACCGGCCCGACTCGGGCGCCTTCGGGCTCCGCCCCTTCGCCCACTGGCGGGCCGACGACGGGGAAGATCCCGCCGTGAAAGCCGCCCGGCAGCTCGCTCGCTACAAGGTCGCGACTGATCCCGACTGGCGGGACCGGGACGACATCCGCTCGCTCCCGGATCCCCAGCGCGAGAATCTGGAAGCCTGGCTCTTCGAGCAGATCCTCCGGCTGGCCGTCGCCCTGCGCGACCGGCCGGATTCGCGGGGCGACTGGGCCCGGGCGCTGGACCTGGTCGAGCAGGCCGTGGCGAGGGTCCCGCTGGCGCCGCTCCGGCTCGAACGGCTGGCGCTCCGGGCCCGGCTCGGGCTCCCCGAGCCGGAGGCCGCCCCGCCCGGAGCCCCGAGCCCTCCCCGCTGGCTGGAGGATTACCTGGCCGGGGTCGCCGCCGAGCCGCTCCACGCCCGGGAGGCGCTGGGCCACTACCTCGACGCCCTCCGGGGCCGCCCCGACCTGTTCTGGGCCCACTACCGGGCGGCCGTCGTCGCCTGCCGGCTCGACGAGTTCCCGGTCGCGGCCGACCACCTCCGCCAATGCCTGGCGCGCCGGCCCGGGAACCCGGTCCTGCACGCGCTGCTCGCCTCGACGCTCGATTACGTCGAACGCGACACGCCCGAGCCCTTCCGGCTCGGCTCGATGGCCGAGGCGCTCCGCGAAGCCGACCGGGCCGTGGCGCTCGCCCCCGACTTCGCCGAGGCCCACGGCGTCCGGGCGATGCTCCGGCAGGCCTCGAACCAGGTCGACGGCGTCCGGGCCGACTCCGGGCGGTTCGGCCTCCTCACGCGATTCGGGGGGCCGGCTCGCGAGATGACGCTCCGGGCGAGCCTCCCGTTCCACCCCGGTCCCAACTATTCGCCCCACTCGGACTCGGTCAAAGCGCTCCTCCGGGAGGCCCTGGCCGCCTCCGACGACCCCGAGGCCCGGACGCTCCAGGCCGCCGGGATGGCCTGGGACAGCCGCCACTCGGAGGCCGTCGCGGAGTACGACCGCGTGCTCCGGGCGGACCCCGACCACCTCCGGGCCCGCTTCCAGAGGGCGACCGAGCTCCGGCGACTCCATCCCGGGTCGGCGATTGAGGAGTTCGCCGCACTGATCGACCACCCGCGCTTCGAGGAAGTCTTCCACCAGCAACCCACGGCCCTCCGGGCGTTCCATTACGTCGCTACCGACCTCCTCGTCCGGGGACGGATCGCCGAGGCGTCCGAGGTCGCCCTCCGTGGCCTGGAACACGTCAACCGCTCCCGATCGTTCGAACTCCCGACCCTCCTGGCGCGGGGCAAGGGCCTGAATCAGCGCAAATTCTCCCCCCGGGGCGAGACCTACTACCTCCTGGCCCGGATCCAGGCTTCGGCCGCCGAGGGGGACCCGGCCCGGATCCCCCTCGTCGTCGACTATCTCGATCGTTCCTTCGTCACCAGCGAGAAGTTCCGCGACGAATGGTATCGCCGGGACTGGCGATTCGACGGCCTCCGCGACCAGATTTACCTCCGGATGAGTCGTTGACCCGAGGTCCGAGGTCCCGGTCAACGCGAGAGCCCGCCAGCCCCCGAAGGCCGGCGGACTCCGCACGGAATCGTCGATCGACCCGGATCAACCCGATGCCGTCTCAGGGTTGATCCGGAAGGCGCCCGGCCGTCTCCCCGCCTCTTGCGGGCCCATCAAGGATCGACCGAGGACCCTCGGTGATGGACGGCGAGGATCCCGGATTCGGGGTCAGCCGAGGGCCGGGACGACCGGGCCGCCCGGGGTGCTCGGCAGGTCGAGGGGCGGCTCGCCGTCGCCGTCGGGCGGCTCCGGGTCCGTCCCGCCGACCGGGGCCGGCGGGGAGACCGGCTCGGGGTCGCCGGGGATCGTGGGGACCGGGTCGGGGGACGGGGTCGGGGTCGGGACCGGGTCCGCGGCGGTTGGGGCGGTTGCGTACCCGACCGAGGTCGGGCTATCCGACGAGAACACGAGAACCGACGAGGTCGCCATCGGGTTGGCCGGGGCGACCGACATCGAGTCGGCCGGGAGGACGACGATCGGGGTCGCGGGCGCCGGAGGGCTGAGTTGCGTATTCGGGACATAGACCTCCGCAGCGACCGGGATGGCGACGATCCCCGACGGATTCAGCTTGCGCTCCAGGGACTCGGGGGCGTACCGGGGATTGCGGTGGCGACGCATGGTGTCCAAGCTCCATTGTTTTTGACTGTGTGAGGCAGGCCGCTCCCCAACATTTCGTGATTTTCTCCGTTTTTTAGTACACAATTTTCGTAAGAGGGATTTTTGTTTCTCTCTCGAAATAATCGCCAAGGCGATCCACCCGGTTCCGGGCGCGCGCACACGAGCCCCCGGGCTCGCGATCGGCCGGGGTCGAGGGGTTGGACCGGGGATGGGTTCAGGCGTCGACGGGGGTCCGCCGGTGGGCCTTGACCAGCGCCTTGACGGCGCAGCCGCCGCCCGACGACCCGCAATCGCCGCAACCGCCGCCCGACGACCCGCAATCGCCGCAGCCGTGGGCTTCCGGCTCGGGCTCGGGCTCGGGCTCCGGGGCGTCACGTCCGGCGGGTTCGAGGACGACGTCGAGGCCGCAGCGGTCCCGGAAGGCCGCGACCAGCCCGGCGGCGTCGAGCCGGTGGGGGCCGAGGTAGTGGAGGACGGTCCGGCCCCGGTCGAGCAGCGGCTCGGCGTCAATCACCTGGAGCGGCCAGTCGCCTTCCTCGAAGACGACCCGGCAGGCTTCGAAGTGGGCCGGGCGATCGAGCCGGGCCTCGCGGTCGCGATCCAGGTCGGCGGCTCCGGCCAATCGGAGGATCGGCGCGAGGGGGGCCTCGGGGTCCGGGGCGGGGGGGGCTTCGGCGAGGACCTCGCCCAGCTCGGTCCCGCGGTGGGTCCGGATCACGACCGGCTGGCCCCGTTCGAATGTCGCCGACTCCGCCGCGAAGCGGCCCACGACGCGGGCCAGGCCGTAACGGATCAGATACGGGCGTCCCATGCGGTTCCCTCCGGGCTTCATCGTCCGCCGGGTCGTGAGAAGGGGGGGGATGGGATCGGGTGGACCGGCCCGCCTCGGGCCCGACCGCCAGTGTAGCGGCTCCCGGCGGTCGGATGCAAGGCGGGGTGATGGCGGAAATCGTTCGACGTCGCGCTCTCGCAACTGCCAGTCGGCACTATAATTCGAGCGGACCTCCCGATCCGCCGCCGGCTCGCGACGGAGTCAGGGCCGGTTCGGAGAGACGGACGCCTCGCCCCCCGAAGGATCCGCGCCATGGGCCGAGCACGCTGCACGTTGAAGGTCGCGGGCCTGGACTGCCCGGTCGAGGTCGCCGCGCTCCGCGCCGCGCTGGAGGGCGGGCCGGGGGTCGGCGGACTCGGGTTCGATCTGATCCACGGGATCCTCACGGTCGACTACGACCCCGAGGCGACCGGGCCGGCCGCCTTGGCCCGCCGGATCGCGGCCCGGGCGGGGATGCGGGCCGAGTTGGCCGGGTCGCCCGAGGTGGCCGGCGGCTGGTGGTCCCGGCACGGGCGGTGGGCCTCGACGGCGGCCTCGGGCGGGGCCCTCCTGGCGGGCGTCCTGATCGGGGAGAGGGCGGGGCCCTCGGC
>JAABUV010002950.1_pt1 | contig 22271 bp, 22 predicted proteins | sample 5559971 | NCBI WGS metagenome assembly JAABUV01 (sample SAMN10711881, study PRJNA513362) | rock metagenome | isolation source: Antarctica rocks | place: Antarctica: Victoria Land, Knobhead nord | collected 2015-12-19
GGCGAGGGCCTATGCAGACTGCTGCAGCGCGCGCGTCTTCTCCGCAATCTGGGCCTGCCGAGCGGACCTGAGGGCGCTCAACGCTTGTTTGCAGCAGCAGTGCGCCCTCACACACACCTCCAGCCTGCAGCTGGCCTGTGTCCTCCACTGAGCAGTGCGGTGTTCTGTCGACTGAGCCCTGCTTTGACACCTGCTTGTCCGACGCGCGCGCAGCACGGGAGCGCAAGCTCTCAACGAGCTGAAGCGCCGGTGGGTGGAGGCGAGGCGGCCTGAGGTGCCAGACTGGGACCAGCTGCTGCGGGGCTTGTAGGCAGCGCGCGTCAGGAGCCTTGCTGTACGTTCCGCACCTGCGCACCTTGTTTGAGGAGCGCCTGAAGCGCTACACAGGCTGCAGATGCGACGCCCGCAGTCTGCCAGGCGCTCCAATGGCAGCCTATCGTAGAGCAGGGTATTGCTGTGTATTCCTATAAAGTGGGAGCGCTGGAGGGTCAGGCATGCCTAGCTCCAGGCGCGGCGGTGGTTTGCCACATGTGTTGTACAAGCATGAGGGGCCTGCATCATGCACCACGTGATCAAGGTGTGAATGCTGACCATGCGCATCAGAAGTATATAACAAGCATGACAGGCACATGACAGGCAATGCAGGGACACGGAGGATGACATTACTAGGCAGGTGTTTACAGTCCTGTTTGCACCTGTTACTGCCGGTCTTCAGATGCTCAGCAGCAGCTTGCACATCACAGGCCCTGCTGGGACCTTTCCCCCTACCACATTCACAGCAGAACGGGCGCGTTGTTTATGGCCCGCTACCTGGGTTGACCGCCTGGTTTAAGACGGGTAGCAATGCCCGCCTCAAACCAGGCGCCCGCCCGCAGCGCTGCGCACACAGTGCCCAAGTTGCCAAAAAAGCCAATTGCGTGATGTGCACAGCCCGGACCCCAGGGTAGAAATTCACTGCGGAGTGCGGCGCTTGCCATGCAGCGAGGCGCTGCCACAGGCCCGGCTGCAAATGCTGAAGCTGCATCCTGCTGCTAAGGCCCCTGAGGAGCGCGCTACTTTGCTTCGGGCCGTGCCACTGCAAAAATAGGTGTCGTTCACCGCTTTATGCTGGGTCCTGACCGTTCGCTACCCCAAACATGCAAGGCAGCAACAGGGTGAGGGCCAAACAGACACGCTATGCGGAGCGTTGGTGCAAGAGGGGTTCCAGCGCTACGGTGGGCCGCAAGTGCGTCGCTAGACATGCTACCCCCACACCCATGACAAGCTTTGTGAGGCTTTGCCTGCATGCGGCATACATTGGATCGAAGCAATACGCCGCGCTCTGAAGCCTGCCGAATGCACGCACACAAGCGCTCACCACCCCTCACAAGGGCACAATGGCCCTGGTTTGGTTCCTCCTCTACATCGCATTTCCTCAGTTCTAGGCGGGGCCGCGTTTGCTGGGACCGGGCGCGCGTCACTCCGCCTTGACGGGCACGCTGCTCTTGCGCCGGCGCGCCTTCTTCCCCTCGCTCAGGCTGCCGGACGACAGCTGGCTGCCGCAGGACATCGCCGACTCCTGCAGGCGCATGGGCACGGCCACCGTCACCAGCCTGCAACATCCTAAGTGTCGTGCTTTCGCAGGGCCAAGCTTTAACCTGCATTATTTTTTTCTCGACTCGGGCCACAAAGTCTGCTTACAAGTTAGACTCTCTCAGCGTTTCCTGCCCAGTGTGTGAGCTCGGCTCAGGCCCCGAAGCTCTCAGCAACCAGTGGTGAGCGCCTGGCGTCGCAGCTATGCCAAGCGGAGCGGACAGTGCCCGAGTGAAAGCATAGCTAGATGAACCAGCCAAGCGTTGGCTACGCACCAGCTCCATCGAAGTCTGCAGGACCAGAGCTGCTGCCGCGGCCGCCTTCTGGTTCTTGCCGGTGCCTGCGCCAGTGCGCTTGTCGTGAGCCCTTCTGCCACCGTACTAGTGCTCAGCAGACGCCCCGCATAACTACGGCCTTGCGGCAAGAGCGTGGTACACCTTCCAACCTGGAAAAGCAAGCGCAGGCAGGGCCGCGCTCGAAAACAAGGACAGGCAATGCAGGGCTCCTGACACACCACCCGCACTGCTTTCCAACCGGACTCGCAGCATGGGAATATTGCTATGGCGGCGCGGAGGGGGTTTGGCTGCCATACCTGGGGGCCGACCCCGCGGGCGCTTTGCGACCGCTGGCGCCAGCGCTGGCCCGTCAAAGGTGGCAGCCTTGGGCGGCCTGCCCCTTGGCCTTTTTGCAGGAGCGGCTTCGAGCGCTGCGGCGGGTGCTACCTCTGGCGCGGCGCATGCCATAATCTCAATCCGCACTGGCTCCCCTTCGCCGCACTTGGCCGCACACATATCGCCCATGCTTGCGCGGCGCCGCTACCCTGCGCCACAGCTGCTTCCTACCCCTGCCTGCGGCTCGGGTGCGTGGGATGTGGTGCACTACTTCTGGAGCTTTATTTTTAAAAATCCAGAAAATAGTAATGCCTACCCTGCCCCCTCATGAAGCCAATTCGGGCAGCACCGGGCTGCAGCAGTGTTGAGTATGCAAAGTGTCGACATCAACAAGGTCATCAGCCAATACAACTATGGATATGCTGTTAGTCAACGCTGATGAACATTGCAGGGCATCACCTTGACGTGCAGTCCACACTGCATGCATGCGTCTGTCAGCAGTACGCTCAGCAGTGCTAACTAACGAGTAAAGCATACAAACACTATGGATGTGTACAGCATCCTGGCAACGGCAGCGCTGGGCGCGCTTCTGGCCTGGGCATTGGCATGTGTCTGCTTTGCAGAGCGCGTGCCAAGTATATCAGTGCCACTAGACGACGGTGCGGCGCCGCAGTTGAGACCTGATAGGCACAGCTGGCTTTGCCACGGGCTGCGCCACATGTGCTTTGCATGCATGCGCAGCGGAGGCCAAGGCTGTGATCGCAAACGAGGCGTACTCCCCTGCCAGCCACCCGGCCAACAAACAGCAGATCCCATGCTACGATCCGGGCAACATGCAGTTCCTGGGCATGATGGCCGCCGACTCCGCCGAGCAGGCGCGCCGTGCGTGCCGGCGCCGCCCCAAGCGCGTCCGCGAACGTCAGCGCTGACTGCAGGCCTGCCGCACAGGTGGCAGCAAAAATCGGGCGTGCGCGGGCGGCCGCAAAGGTGTGCAAGCACGCAACGTGTGGCCTTAAAGTCAGTGCGGGCGCTCTGGCGGTCGCGAGGACCGCACACCTGTCATGCGTATGGCCAGCGGGATACCTGTGTCGAAACTGTGTCGAGTACGTAGCTGTGTGGCTCAGGTCTGGCGGCGGTCCAGCTTCCGCCAGCGGCGCCTGCTCCTGCGCGTGCTGCTCAAGTACATCGTCGACAACCAGGAGACGATCTGCCGGTGCCTCCCGCGCTGCCTGCCGGCACTTTCAGTCGACAGGCCAGCCTGTGCCTGAAGCGCTCATGCCTGTGCCTCCAAAACGCCCTCGCTGCGTGCACCTGCGGCGCCCCAGCTGCAGGGCGCCGCTCAGGGCAGCGGCGAGAGGAGCACGTGGTGCTGCGCCCGACAGCGGAGAGGCGCCTGCATGCGGGGGCCCCGGCCTGCCGCTGCGCGTGGCGGCGCCGCGGCCGGGCGCGGAGCCCGGCTGCTGGCCAAAGCAGCCAACAAACACGCGCATGGCATTGGGTCAATAGCTTACGACTACAATCCATGGGAGACCCAAAGACACGCGCCTGACCGGGCCCGCGGGCGCAGCGTGTCCGCGCGCGACTCGGGCAAGCCGATGGTGGACGCGGCGTTCGGGGAGGTGATGGTGACCTGCGAGAAGCTGGCCTGGCTGGCGGCCGAGGGCGCGCGCCACCTGCGCCCCGAGCGGCGCAGCGCGGGCGCCATGGCGCGCCCCCCGCCGCAGCCCCGGCGGCCCCGGCCGCCCCGATGCGCGGCCGGGCGCGGCGCGAGCCGCGCGGCGCCGTGGCGCGGCCCAGCAGGGCTTCTGATGCACTAGAGCCGATGCGGGCCCCGGGCGGCGCATGCGCGATGACCTCATGCGTCGCACCCCGGAGCTGCGAGCGCACTCCGGCCCAGGAGGCGTGCGGTGGTCTGTCGAAAGGTGCAGGCTGGCCATCGCGGCGCTCCTGTCAGCGCTTGGGCCACGGCGAGCGCGGCCCCTGGATGGCGCGCCGAGGCGCGCGGGGCCGCGCGCGCGCGCAGATGTTCTACAAGGCGGCGCGCGTGGAGTACCACCCGGTGGGCGTGGTGGGCGCGATTGTGCCGTGGAATTACCCCTTCCACAACGTGTTCAACCCGCTCTCGGCCGCCCTCTTCGCCGGCAACGCGCTCGTCATCAAGGCGCGCGCGCCCCCTCGCACGCCAGTGCCGGTCAAGCTTCATGCCGAGGGGGGGTGTGGGGGGAGGGGGGGGTGGGCGCCTGCCTGCTGCGCGTGCAGTGAACGAGCACATGCACGTAGCCCGGTGAGCGCATGGGTCAGCTCCCAGCTGGTAGCGGCCGCCTGCGGCGCGCGCGCTCGACGGCCGCAGCTGCGCACGGCCTGGCTGCGCATGTAAGGCGAGCACGCCGCATGTAAGGCGAGCACGCTGTTGCGCTGTCCCGGGCTTGCTCACGCTCGTCTGTGGACACGCCGCGCAATAAATGAAGGGCCGTGCCAGCGCGACAGCATCCTGCATGTCTTTGCATGCGCTGGACGGCAGGACCAGGAGAGGCGGACCTGGCCTGACGCGCCTGTCCGGCCGCCCGCAGGTGTCGGAGCACGCGACCTGGTCGTCGCGCTACTACGGCCGCATCATCAGCGCGGCGCTGGCGGCCGTCGGTGCGCGCCGCGCCGCTGCAGGGCCCTGCACTGGCACGGCGCCCCAGGCGCCATCCGCCAGCGCGTATGGGCAGCGCCCAGCCGCTCACAGACCCCCCGCCGCAATCACCTGCATGCTAGTGGCAGCCAGGTCTGCTCACATGAGTTTGGTGAAAGGTTTAGGGTTGGGTAGGGCTTTGGGTGAAAGGGCTAGGGTTGGGCAGGCCTGCAGCCAGCGCCAGCCCAGGGATGCTTTCCTGCGTCTACGAGCGGCGCATGGCCTGGTGCGGCAGGCGCGCCAGCCGACCTGGTGCAGATCGTCACGGGGTACGCGGAGGCCGGGGCGGCGCTGGTGTCCGGCGGCGTCGACAAGCTCATCTTTGTGGGCAGCACAGAGGCGCGCCCCGGGAGACTCCTGCCTTCGCACTAGTGTTGCTCTTGGGTAACCTTGGCGCCGCATGCCCTGTACAACAGGCGCCGTGCGGGGTGCCCGCCAGAAGCTCGACCATGCATTATGGGCTGCTGATGAGAAGGCCTGCTGGACTTGCAAGCCCATGCATCTGCAGTACAAAGATGTGGTCAACTGTGATACGGATCTGTCCAATTTCAGGTCACGAAAGCGGACCGCGGGGCCACGCGCGGGCGGCAGGTGGGCCGCCGCGTGATGGCCGCCGCCGCCGCCACGCTGACGCCCGTGACGCTCGAGCTGGGCGGCAAGGACGCGTTCGTCGTCTGCGACGACGCCGATCTGGGCCAGGCTGTGCCCACCGCGCTGCGCGGCGCGTTTCAGAGCTGCGGGCAGAACTGCGCGGGCGCGGAGCGCTTCATCGTGCATGTGCGCCCCAGCCTGCCGCCCTTGCCGCTGGCTGCTGCGTGCGCTCGTGCGGCCGGCCGGCCGGCGTCCGCCGCGCGCTTCGTTGCCAGCGCCGTACACTGCCGCACACATGATGTCAGGATGGTGGCGGCTAGGTGATCATGGCAGCCTGGGGAGAACTTGAGAAGCCTTCGGGCGGGCGCAGGAGCGCGTGCACGACGAGTTTGTGGCCACCGTGGGCGCCGCCGCGGCACGCCTGCGCCAGGGCCCCGCGCTCGGCGGCGCGCCCGTGGACTGCGGCGCCATGTGCCTGCCCGGCCTGGCCGAGCGCGTGGCGGAGCTGGTGGACGAGGCGGTGTCGCGCGGCGCCCAGGTGCGCCGCGGTGTTCAGACCCTAGCGGCACCGATAGGGCTTGCAGCTTGCAGACAAAGCCAAGCGGGTTATAGCCGCGGGACGGATCCGGCCGTCGCGCATGCCATCGCCTCACAGAGCGTCTCACCAGTATTCTCTCCTCTCCCGCGAGCTGGCTTGCTGCAGCACATGGAGGTGATGGCAAGCGCATGGCCGCGTGGCGACCAGCGGCCTGCCGCGCCGGGAGGCGACCGGCGACCGGCCGCGCCGGCAGGTGGTGGCGGGCGGGCGGCTGGTGCGGCAGCCGGGCGGCGGCCAGTTCTACGCGCCCACCGTGCTGGCGGGCGTCACGCCGGCCATGCGCATTTGGCGCGAGGAGGTCTTCGGCCCCGTGCGCGGCCCCCCGCGCACGCCAGGCCGGGCGCTGGCGCTGCAAACTCTGCGCTGATGCGCGGCAAACCCTGCGCCTGCAAGCGCCGCGCTGCTGCCGCCTTGCTCGAGCCCACTGCTGTGAAGCAGATCCGCGTCACATCACGTGCCTGTACACCTCATGCACCCTTTGAGGTCGTGCAGGGGTGCGGTGGAGGCTCGGGGCGCGGCGCTGTGGGTCGCGAGGTGCGGCTGGGGCTGACCCTGCGCGGGGCCAGGTGCTGGCGGTCGCGCGCTGCGGTTCGGACGGCGAGGCGGTCGACCTGGCGAACGACTGCGCATTCGGCCTGGGCTCGGCGGTCTTCTCGCGCAACCAGCGGCGCGCCAACGCCATCGGCGCGGCGCTCGAGGCGCGGCGGCAGCGGCCCCTGCTGGATGGGCCTTACCGCTGACTGTTTCTCCTGCAAGCCCATCAGCTGCAGCATCTCACGCGCGCGCGCGGGCTGCCGCACATGCGGGCTGCAGCCCGTGCTTGTGACACCACCTGTAAGGATTATAGCTCGCTCCTCGCTGGCGCGCTTGCAGCGAACGGGCCTCCGCAAGTCACCCGGTGCCACTGTGCTGCCCCGTGTTCAGGCTGCAGACTCGGCGCCGCCACCAGAGCCGCCGCCCACGCCCGGCGCCGCGCGCCAGGCGGGCATGACGTCCATTAACGACTTTGCGACGACCTACATGTGCCAGGCGCTGCCGTTCGGCGGCGTCAAGGACAGCGGCTTTGACCGCTTCGCCGGCGTGGAGGGCCTGCGCGGCCTGTGCGTCGCCAAGGCCGTATGCGAGGACCGGTGCGGCTGCGCCTGGCCGGACTGCAAGCACTGGAGTGGTGCTGGGAGTGGCGCTGGCTCATGCAGCCGCTGGCCTTATTGCCCTGCGCGCTCAGGCCTGCGGTAGGCCGCTGCAGGGCAGCACAGCGACCGTGCCAGTGGGGCAGGCGGGGCAGGGCGCACTCGCTCGCGGCCCTGATATCGCAGGCACTGACTGGAGGGCGCTGCAGCACGTGTTTCCCGCCACGCACGGGCGGGCGGCGGGCGGCTCTGGCTCGCGCGCAGCGGCGCCGCCGCCGCGCCGGCGCGTGCACGCGCGCCTTTCCCTGACCTGGCGCGGGCACGGCGCAGGTGGCCCTGGCTGATGCGCACGGACATCCCGCCCATCCTGCGCTACCCGGTCGGCGACGGCGCATTCGGCTTCGTGGCCGGCCTGGTCGCAATGTTTTACGGCACGTCGCTGGCCGCGCGCGCGCGCGGCCTGTCCGCCGTCCTTGGCGCGCTGCTGCGCGGGGCGCCCGCCCAGCCCAAGCAGTAGCACTGCGCGGGGCGCATGCTGCAAGTCCTGAGCTTGCCCGGAAGCGCATGCCGGCTCGCGAGGCGACATCTGGCGCTCTGCATGTCATGTCTGGTGGTGCTGATCTGTGAACGTGTTTCTAGCAGGATGCTTCAGAAGGTGGCGTGGTGGTCATGAGCGCTTCACTCGCTGGTGGCTGGTGCTGTGAGAATATCTTGCTGAGGCCAGGGCCAATTGCACCTGCCTTGCAAGTCTGCACATCTTGATGACTGACTACAGTGGTCGTGACTGAGAGAGTGAGAGCCAGGCATGCCAGTGCGTGTCACCAGGACTGCTTGCGGTGCGGTGTGAGTGAGGAAGAAGACTGAGCCAGGGACTGGTCAGCGTCGCATGAAGGCGTCGCAGCGGGCTTGTCCTCTGAAGCCATGGAACACAGACAGCTGATGCGCTGCAACACTGACATTTCACGTATTGTGCATGCTGGTCAGCTCGCTTGTCCTCTGAAGCCATGGAACACAGACAGCTGATGGGCTGCAACACTGACATTTCACTTATTGTGCATGCTGGTCAGACCTGCCGCATGCACTCTGCGTCAGCATAAGCTTCCTTGCACGACACGTATGAAAACACAGCCCGAGGACAAAATACCAAATAAACCATGACGCTGAAGTGCCAGCATGTCAAGCTCACCACACTGCAAACAGAAGGACCCAGTCGTCAGGGCAGACTTCACCTACCCCCAGCAGTGCGCAACCATTGCCTCAGCCATCCCTGTGCACTTTCTCCGTCTCTAACACCACACCAGCACGCTGACCAGAGTCGCTCGTCGAGCACGCCGCCCCGGCAGCGCCCCGCGCCTGCGCCTGGGCGGCCGGCGGCCGGCCCGGCGCGCCGCGGCCGCCGGCCGCGCTTACGCGATGCCCTGGCGGCGCTTGTAGTCGGCTAGCGTGAGCACGCGCCGGCCTGCGGCCGCGTACGCAGGCCCCGACCCCGGCCGCCAGCCGCGGCCCAGCAGCCGGCCGGGCAGCGCGTGCCGCCGGCCGGCCAGGCCCAGCAGCGACAGGTCGATGTTGAGCTCCAGCTCGCCGGTGGCCGCATTCTCGACCGCGCTCGCGGCGGCGGTGGCCGGCGTGTCGGGCTCGGCAGCGTCGGGTCGCGCGCCGCCCGGCGCGCGCGTCGCCACGGTCAGGCCTGGCGGCGCTGCGCGCGGCGCGCGGGCGCGCCTCAGTCATTGTGCCAACGTATCAAAACGTGGCCTGTGCGACAGTGCGCAGCAATAGCACAACATATTTACCATAATCAAGCCAGCTCCAAACTGGCACACGGGTACCTTGTCAACTCAACGGGAGCGCGGGGACAGGTCCTTTAAATTCGTAACAAGTAAAAAATTGCGTGTGCGCACCGCCGGCGCCGCCCGTCTTGCTGACGTCCCAGTAGTTGACGACGCGCGTCTTGCGCCGCTGGAACACGTCCTCGCCCTCGGCCGCGCCGGCGGTGCCCGGCTTGGCGCCGGCCTGGCCGCCCGGGCGCGCGCCGACGTTGCGGAACGCGTTGTCGAAGTTGGCTGCCGCGTTGCGCTTGTTGATCGCGCCCATGGCCGCGCCGCGCGTGGCGGCGGCCGCCTCGCCGCGCGCCGCCGTCTCCGCCTCCAGCACCTCCAGCGCGGCCTCCGCCCTGCGCACGGAACAGGTTAGAATTTTAGGGTAGAATGTCATAGTACAGCAACGATAGACAGAGTATGCTTGAGTTACATACATGCAGTTGTTGAGCGTAGTGCGAGCACACTTTGGGAGAGCACATTAACAGGACAGGACCCAAAGCATACAGCTTGTGGCTGGCAACCATACACATGCCGCACGTCTTGTACTAGTTTTCCGCACATGCGTCATTACGCACACGCTTCCTGCCTGCCGCAGTGCAAGTATTAGGCAGGGCGGGGCTGCGCGCGCACTCCGCCAGCTCCTCGGCGGCGCCGCTCTCGCGCGCATGCTCGCGCAGCCGCAGCAGTCGCGCCTTCTCGGCCGCGCGGTTGCGGCCGCCGCCGCCGCGCGCGCGCTTGGCCGCCACCATGCGCGCCACGTCCTCCGCGGTGTAGGTGTAGCTGCGCGCGGCGCGCCCGGCGCCCCGCTCGACCCCTGTCTCTGGGCTACGCCGCGCCTCACAGCCCGCCTCCCCGAGCTCAGACGGCGTAGCCGCGCTGCTGGCATGCATGCCGCGCCCTCACTGCACTCGCTGGTACGAGAGCGGTGCATGTCAGCCTGGCTCGCCGTTGACGCCAGTCAAGGGTGGACACATAGCGAGACAAGAATATAACCTACCCTAACCCTACCCCGAGCATGGGGGCGGGCGCACTTCTCGGCGGCCTTGAGTCGCTTAACGGCCGTGTCCACGTCGGCCAGCGACAGCTGCGGCCGCTCGTCCTTCTCGCAGCGCCGGTGCCAGCCCGCAAAGTGGCCCGCGTCCAGCGTGTGGTTGGACACCTGCGCGCCCGGCGGTATACGGTTAGGCCTTCCCCAGGGCTGCATGCAGATTCGACCCTAACTCTACCTATCCCTATACATATACCTAACGCAGCACAACCCTGAGGGTCTTGCGCACCTCGGTGGAGTGCGATGCGTGGGTTTCCATGCGGTGGTTCCCATACCACATGCTGCGCCGCCTGCAAGAGTGCTGGAACCGGGTTGCAACGTGAGGTCGAGAGGCAAGACTTTCGCGCAGGGCTTGTGAGCGCGCACCAGGCGGATGGGGACGATCTTGTGCTGCGCGCCGGCGACCATGTCCAGCCACTTGCTGGTGGTGCGCGGCTGCGCGCCCTTCTCGTCGCCCAGCGCGTACGGCGATGTCAGGGAGCCAAAGTCCCGGTCCCTGCGCGCAGCAGCACATGTCTCGCTCGACGCAGCAGGGTGCTCACGGCCCGCACGGCCGCGCCAGCTGCATGCCCCAAACAGCCCATGCCTACGGGGTAGAGTGCTGGCCTTGTGTGGTTGCAGCCCCACATACCATCTCAGGTGAGATGGTGTAGCAGAGCTGGCGCGTGCACAGAACGCACAGCAAGGCCATGGCGCCAAGCGCCCAAATCATATGTGTGAGGGCACTGCGTAGCGCCCAGCTCGATCTCCGCATACGCCGCGGACGCATTTCCGCTCGCCCGCCCCGGGCGCCGGCGGGCGCGGGCGCACTTGTACACGCCGGGCGGCCGCTCGACAACGCCGGCGACCACGGCCATCATGTAGCTGCTGCGCACGGCCACGCGCGCGGCCGCGCCGACCACCGCATCCTCGAAGAAGGGCTCGTTCAGCCACTTCTCCAGCGAGAAGCGCCGCACCTGTAGGAGACCACGCAGGTTAGGTTTAGGAGCTGTGGTATCATGATAGGGTAGGGTAAGGGTGGACGACAGGCAGAAGGCGGAGCCATGCGCCGGCCGCCGCATGGCTTTGAGGCGGCCGCCGGCGGCGGGGCGCGCTGCCGCGCAGCGGCCAGGGCATGCGCGGGCGAAGCGGCGCACCAGAGCAGCCTCGCACCCACTGTAGCAGGCGTGACGGCCCTGCAACGCCGCACGACTACACATGCACGGCCGCCCGGCAGCAGGACGCGCCCGAGGCTCAGGACAAGCTCTCCCGCCCTCGTCCCATGGTCCGCATGCTGGCAGGAGCCAGCGGTCGGCAGCTGGCCGCTCCTGCCCTCCCCGTGCCAGCCGCTGGCAAGAGCGGCACTGGCCAGCTGTGCGCGCTGGCGGGGCGTGCGGGCGCAGGGGCGCCAGCCCCCAGTCTCACCTGCATCTTCAGCACATCCTCGTACGCGGCCTCCTCTGGCTCGTCCGCCTATGCCCGCACACCCATGTCACTGAAGGACAGCGAAACTCTGCAACACCAGTCTGCGCGTGCCGTCAGGCCTCCCGCCCCTGTGATGCGCGCGCCGCTCCTGTCGTCGTACACACGTGCTATGCAGAGCTGGGCGGCATGGGGGATCGTAGCTCAACCGCTGTTTGTCACAATATCAGGAGCAGCCAGCGAGCAAACTTGGTCGCACGTGGGCCACCGTGAGGGATGCCTGGTGTGGAGCCGCACCCCCAGCAGGCGCGCGTCTTCATCGGCGTCGTCGTAGTCCCGCTCAAAGCGCCGCTCGCGGCCGCCGTCGCCAAACCCTGCATCACCGTCGTCGTCACCATCGTCGCCGGCGCCGCGCGCGCGCGGCCCGGCGTCCGCGTCGCGGCGCCGGTCTGGCTGCGCGCCGGCGCCGGCGCCGGCGCCGCGGCCGGCGTCCGCGTCAGAGTCCGACTCGCTCAGCTGCGCCTCCTCGTCGTCGCTCCATGCGTCCTCCGCCTTCTGCCTGCGGGCGCGCCCCGCAGGGTAGGGTTAGGTCGCTGCACTCAATGCTGCGCCGCTGCCCCTGCATCAACGCTGCCTGGCAGCAGCCCTGTCTCGAGGCCCGGCACGCCAGCGTGCTCGTAAAGGCTCGGCGCGCGCGTGAGGCGCCACGCACGCACGCCCCGCAAGGCGCATCCCGCTGCCCGCGGCCCCTGCCGCACTCACCCGGGCCCGACACGCGAACCTGCCGAGCACGCATCGGCGCACCCGCGACTGCAATGGTTTCAGCAGGCTGCCGTCGCACTCGCGCAGCAAGCAGGGCGTCTCACTCAAGAAGCTGTGCCCGGAGCCGAGAGGCGGCGCCTGCTGGCACAGCGGCGCGGCGATCTCTCGAGCTCAGCAGACGCGCTGGAGCCTGAGACTCCCCAGGCCGCACAGCGCGCGCTGCAGAGCGGCCCACCGGGGCACACCGCTTCCGGCTGCGCGCCTTGTCGGCGCGCGCCTTCTTGGCCGCCAGCTCGGCCAGCGCGCTCTTCTTGGCCGTGTCCGGCGCCTTGACGCGCGTCGACGCGCGCGCCGGCTCGCCCGCCTGCGACATTGCCCCCTCGCGTTGCAGGGGGAGAGGCGCGAAGCGGGGAGCATGGCGCGGGTGCGCGCGCTTGTGGCACATGCATGCGCAGTGGCGAGACAAAAGCTTTGGGCCACAGGCACTGCGGTGCAAAGCGACACGGCCCCAGTCAGTTTGCTAACACTGGTCTAATGCGTTAGCGACCCATATCTGACCCAAACCACGGCACGTGCACCTGCGGACTAGGTTGCCAGAGCACAGGGTAAAGGCTCGGCCTCTGCGGCAGCCGCCGCGCGTGTCGCACGCCCCACGCCGGCGCGCGCGCGCGCGACCGCGCGCCGGGACACAGGCGCAGGGTCAGGGGCGGGGCCGGCGCGCGCCTGGTCCCGGCGCTGCGCCTGCTGCAGCAGGCGCGCGTTGCGGCGCGCCTCGCGCCGCCGCTCGCGCGCCTCGCTGCGCTCGAACAGCTCCATCTCGCGGTCCAGGTCGGTCATGGCGGCCAGGCGCGCGCGGTCGTCGTCGTCGCCGTACAGGTCGGAGCCGTAGCCGTCGTCGTCCTCGTCCGCCTCCTCCTCTGCCTCCTCCTCCGCCGGTTTCTGGTGCGCGCGCGCAGCGGCAGGTCAGGGTAGGGTAAGCCTGCCCTACCCAAATAATCGTGCAGGTCGGAGCCGTAGCCGTCGTCGTCCTCGTCCGCCTCCTCCTCCGCCTCCTCCTCCGCCTCCGCCGGTTTGTGGGGCCCGCGCCGCAGCAGCAGGTTACGGGAGGTAACCCTACCCTCACCCAGGTCACCGTACTCGCTGCCTGGCCCAGCGCCGCACGCTTCAGCGCACAAGCAGGCGCTCCACTGAAAGCGATGGACGGGCGAGGGCGAGGCGGAGCAGCGGCTGCAGGCCGGCCCGCGCTGCCAGCCGGAGCTGACCAAAGCTAAGCCCGCAGGCCTGTGTGGCCTGTCCTAGCGGGGCCGCTGGGACATGCTACCACTGGAAGTCGGCAGCACATTCTCGGGCCCCTGCCCTGCACTGTGAGCAGCCTGGCACACGCCGCGCGGCACAATATCGCGCTTCGAACTCCGCGCCGTGCACCAGACTGCACGCCTAAGCCTCAACCTGGCCACACAGCTGCTGCCGCAGAGCTGGCTGTCCTGTTAGGATGCAAGCGGCCTCCCTCAGCCAGTGCTCCCTCAGCCAGTGTACAGCAGTTGAGCAGGAGCACGGCCTGCAAGGAGAGGCGAGGAGCTCAGCCGGAGCACAGCAGGCCTGGACCTGTGCAAGCCAGCGCGCAGCGAGCACCTTGGCCGCGCGTTTCTTGAGCGGCGCGCGGCCGGGCTTATGCGCGGGCGGCCGGAACGCGCCCTCCTCCTCATCCTCGCCCTCCCCGGAGTCGCCCGGCTCGCCCGCATCCCCTCGCTCGTCCTCGCCCGAGTCGCTCAGCGCAGGCCGCGCGCGCTTGCGGCCGGCCGCCTTGGCAGAGCGCGGCCGCTCCGCGGGTTCGCTGCGCCCGGCGACCTGCCGCAGCGGCACGCCAGTCACCGTCTTGTGCTCTCCAAGCAGTTTGCTCCGCGCACTTGTACAGCAGTCCCTCGCTGGGACGCGTGCAAAGCTTACAGAGGTCAGAGGTGTTATAGCTCTCAGCGGTCCATGGCAACCTCTCAACCATGAGCCTAGTTGCTGCCTGCACACAACCAAGCTCTGCGACTCCCCGCTACCTGCAGGAGCAGGTCATCCAGGTCATCGTCCATGTGCGCTGATGCCCGGCGGGCGTAATGCGCAGCGTCGCTTAGAGCAGTGTATGAAGCGACCCCGCGTCCGCTTGGCGCCGCTCAACGAGGCGCCTGGACACGTCTGTCCAGCCAACGTACAGGCCCTGAGTCTCTGGTGGGACGTCCCCCCCGAAGTTGCTGATGTCCAGCATTGCCAGGAGAGGCCGCTTGGGAGTGGCCGTGGGTCGCCCGACTGAGTGTCGAGAGCACGGCCTCGTTGAGTAGGGACGTTCATCAGAGCGCGCTGCCCGTGAAGGGTCGATACACGCCTGGCTGACGGTGGCACCCGCGCAGCAAGGTTGCCACGCGCCTGAGGAGTGAGCGCAGATTGCGGATCGCCAAGGCGCCCGGGGCAATGCTTGCCGCCAATAGCCCGGCGTGCACGGCGCCGCAGGCTGGAGTGGCGGGCGCCGGCGGCCCCGACGCCAGAGGCCCGGGATCAGGCGAACGTGCGCCAGCGCCCCGCTCGGGCGACGAGCAGCAGGTGAAGGGTTGCTCGGCCCGGGGCAGGGCAGGGCAGGACTGCCTGTATGATCGGGCACCCCAAATCACCACTGGATCACCCAAGCGCAGGACAGAGATCGTAGGCCCCGAGGGGCCGGGCGCATATGTAGTCAGCATGCCCGTCGTGCTGCCTTCCAAACATAGTACCTGCTGCCTGCAGTGTCTGTGAGCAGGCGCGCATGCAGGGTCGCTTGGATCGCGCCGAGGGAGCACACGCTCTGCATATGCATGCATCTTGCGCGCTGACCTGCCTGCTCGCCGCTGACTGAGGGACGGGCACCTGCGCCCACCCGCGCATGCACCGCCTGTCCTGGGGCCGCGCCGTGAGGCGCTCAGTACAGGGATCGTGTCCAACACGCTCTCCGCACGCCATGCACGCCGCGCTGGCCGGCCCGGCCGCGCGCGCGCCCCGGCAGCGCCGGCCCCGACCCCCAGGATCCCGCGCGCCAGGCAAGCGCCGGCCTGGCCAGCGCGCTGGAGCGCTGCGAGCGCTCGAGCGCGGCGGCCAGCAGCGGCCTGGCGGCCGCGCAGAGCGAGCTGGAGGCGCTCCAGGCGCTCGTGCGCGGCGCGCCGCCCGGCAACAGTGAGTGGATGCAGGCGCGCGCCCCGACGACGCGGCCCCGTGTTGCGGCCCCTGCGCGCGCGAAGGTGCCTGCGCAAGCCTGAAGAGGCGCCGCGCCCGGCACGTGCGCGCGGGCGCGGTCGCGGTCGGCGCGAGCGCAGGAGCGATTGTGAGCCTATGTATCCGCCTAGGCCTGTGTGGGTGCTGTGCTCGGCGGCAGCGGGCGGAAGCACGCTTCCGCCCGCTTGAGCGGCCGGGCAGCTGCCTTAGATTGCCGCAGCAGCGGCCGCGCTGGGAGCGCGCAGGCCTCCCGGCGGGGCTCCGCCCCACTCTACAAGCGCCTGCCTGTCGCCGCGACGCCCGCCCACTGCCCCACCAGGGTGTCGGCGCCACCCAGTAGTGGCCCGCCGGCCTGCATTGGAATGGGGCCCTGCCCTATCCCTGTACATACCCTGGCGCCGGCGACCCAGCCGGGGTGCGCTGCGCCGCAGGCCGTGGAGGGGCAGCTGGTGACGGCGATCTCCTTCGTCAAGACGCTCGCCAGCAACCACCAGCAGGAGCTAAACTTGCTGCGCTGCAAGGTGCGCGGCCCGGGCCGCCGGTCCGCGCGCCCAGCGGCGCGCGCTCGGCACAGTGCCGAATGTCGCGGTGCCGGTGACATCGCGGGGCCGGTGACACGCTGGCGTTGCGGGGCCGGTGACACACTGTGCCTCAGCCTGAGGCCTAGGCCTCGAGCCTATACCTCGTACGCTCTCTCTCTGTGCGCGCCGCGGCGGCGCATGGCCGCCAGCCTGCTGCGCAGCGCTGAGGGTGCGGTGGCGCGGGGGCTCGCGCAGGTGAACCAGCACCAGCTGCAGCTGTCAGACCTGTGCGCCCCCCCCCCCCCCGCCATACGCTCCCGGATGTGTGTGTGTGTGTGTCATGTCAGCAGTGGGGCGACAGCATAACTGGCCACGAGGTGATGCGATATCCGGCTGCGTGTGTACGGACCGCGCCTTGGCGACATGGGAAATGCACATCATGCATCCGTCATGCACAGCCTGCGCATGCTCACACCTGCCCTGCTGCTACTCTTAGCACATGAAGCAACCCTGCTGCTGCTGCCACACGTCCTGGGCGTTCACACAGACCAACCTCTGTTACCAAAGGTGGACGGAGACATCTCCCGCTCCAGCGCCCCGGCCGCCCCGCTGAGCGCATGCAGCGCGGCAGGAGCGAGCAGCGCGCCCGCGCCGCGGCAGCGGAGGAGGCTGTGGCGATGCAGTGCGATGAGCCCGCAGACGGCGGCGACACTGTGTCGGCGACGGCCGCCGCGCAGGCGGCGCCGCCGCCGGCAGCGTCGGGGACGCCCGCGCACAGCGCGGCGGCCGCAGACCCTGCCCTGCCAAATACTGACCCGCAGCTGCGCGCCGGCTTGCGCCCGCGCCGCGCCGACGCGGACCGGGGCCGCGGCGCGCTCGGCGGCGCGGCCGGCGACCCTAGCCCTAGCCCTGCTGCGGGGCTGCCCCCGGTGCAGCCGCTGGACACGTCCGGCGGCCGCTCGCAGGCTCCGGCGGGCGCCCCCACTGAGCTCATTTGCGCGGCGGGCGGGGCCGGGGAGTGGCCCAGCGAAGGCGCGCAGGAGCGGCCGCACAGCGCCCACGATGCGCCCGCCCACGCCGGGGGCCGGGGCGGGCCGCCGGGCTGCGCCTGCTCGCCCCACCCGGGCGCCGAGGGGCCGCAGCCCAAGGACGAGCCCGGCGCGAACGGCGCCGACGCGCGCCACGTCAGGCTGAGGCCCGGTGAGGAGCCCGATTTGGCATGCCACGAGCCCGGCGCAGCGTCGCCGGACGCCTCGGAGCCGAATGAGCTGCGCGCCGCGCACGCGCTGTGCACGCTGCTGGGCGTCCGGCCGGAGCCCGACCCGGCGGATGCGGCGGCGACGGCGGCGCCGCCGTCCAGCCCGCGCGCGCCCGCGCCGCTGCCTGCGCCCGCCCGCAATGGCACGCCGCCGCCCGCGCGGCGCTCCGGCCGCAGCACGCCGGTGCCCGCGTCGCCGCTGGCCGCGCTGCACCTCAGAGGTGGGCACGGGCCCAGCCGCGCCTCGCCCCAGCCCCAGCAGGGCCCGGCGCAACCGGCTAGGTGTAGATGGGGCAGGGTGTGTCAGGTTTGGGAAGGGACATGCGGCAGGCAGGCGCGCAGGGTGTGGCCGCTCAGCGCGCCTGGCGCGCTGCTGTGTTGGCAACGGCAAACATGCCCTGCGTGTTGCCGTGTCGGCGCCGCGCCTGCTGCTCAGGGGCTGACCCGCTGCGCGGCCGCGGCAGACACGAGCGTGGGGCGCAGCCCGCTCGGCCGGCGCAGCCCGGCCGGCGCCGCCGCGCTGCCGCTGTTCACTGGCGGCGCGCACGCGGCGCTGGAGGCGGCGTCGCCGGGCGCGGCGACGCGCGGGCGCGCGCGGCTGCCGGCGCCCGCGGCGCTGGCGGCGCTGGGGCTGGGCGCGACGGGGCCCGGGGCCGACCGCCGCGCCGGCGGCGCGGACGGCGCAGCCGGGTCGAACGCGGAGGCCGGCGCGCGGGAGGGCCTGCGCAGCGAAGGCCTGGGCGGCGAGGCCGGCGCGGGCGACGGCGCGGCCGGCCACGACGCGGCGGGCGGAGACGGCGGCGCCGGCGCCGACTTCTTTGCGCCGGCGTTCGTCAATGGCGCGCCTCCACACGTCATAGGTTCACAGCCTCCAGGAGTGCGCGTGGGCGTTTCTGTATCACAACCGCAGGGCGATCGATGCGCCAACATCTTCTGCCGGCCGCTCGTTGGCATGCATGCAGCCGCCCACATGCGCGCTCCCAGAGACTCTGTGCTATGTGCCTGCTCAGAACCGTGTGGGCGTGGAGCCATGCGCTGGCGGGGTCGCGCGGAGCGATTGAGGGCGTGGTGGAACCCTGCGACCTGCCAGCGTGCCGGCGGGGCTATGGTAGACGCTGCAAGGTGACCGTCCAGTGAAATACTGAGCGGCCGAAATCCCTGATTAAGCGCGGCGGCGTGCGCGCAGGGCTGCGCGCCGGGCGGCGCTCGCAGGAGCACCCGCCCGGCGGCGCCGGCGGCAAGCGGCGCGCAGACGGGCCAGCGGGCGGGACGACCAAGCGCGGGGTGTCCGCCGCGGACGGCGACGCGGCAGCGGACGCTGCGCCGGGCGACCGGCGCTGCCTGCAGTGCGGCACGCAGGTGCGGGATGCGCATTTTGTGAGTGCTGTGGTGAGGTACTTGATCACGAGCTTTGTGGTTGTGCGATGCGGTGCTGCGTGCGTTCTTATGCACGCGCGCCTGCGTGCTCATGCGTTCCCCCATGAGGTGCTGTTACAAGAGCCTTCCATAGTACACCAGCAGGCAAGATGCGTGCTAATATATCACATGGTGCAGGAGACGCCCCTGTGGCGGCCCGGCCCAGCGGGGCCCAAGACGTTGTGCAATGCGTGCGGCGTGCGGTACATGAAGGCGCGTCGGGCGGGGTGAGAGGGCGTCGTTGGGGTGGGCGCAAGACAGTGCTTGGTCACATGACATGCACGGCCTTGTTGTGGTGCGCTAGCGTGGGGCGTTGCAGCGGTCGTCGTGTGCTGGGTGTGCACAGCAGGTGGCGGTGTGTTGAACATAATTGTTGTCTGTTTGGCAGGAATATGACTAGAATAACAGTGTAGGTAGGAGCAGAGTGATGCGCCAGTTGCGCCTGTCAAAGCCCGCTGTCCGCGGAGGGTGAAATGGACAGGAATGTGGGTGTAGCAGGACGTGCGTGTTGCGCACACTTGGCACATGCACATCAGTATCATGGCAAGCTAACCAGCCAGACCTGAGCTTTGCAGCGATACCTGGAGCTTCGCGGCATGACAGTGCCTGCCTCTTCACATTTTATGTTACACAGTGCTGAGCCATGCGTTGCACTGAGCATGCATTTCCTGACGCCTCTGTTCCCGCAGCAGTGACAGCCCTCTCGAGAGCGAACCCCATGCGTGTACGCGACCTGCAAGGCACCAGCTCGCTGCTGACAGTGCCAGCTCAGCACTGCACGCCGCCAACTCAGGCGCGCGCCCGCGCAGCGAGAGCGCCCGGCGGCTCCCGGCCCGGCCAGCATGCCCTGGCGAGCGCGCCCGCCATGGCGCAACCCGCACGCGGCCGCGTCAGCCCGTCTGCTCGAGCGTCGCCGCGACATCCGCGGCAAAGTCGGCCTTGGCGCTGTCCAGGCCCTCGCCCGTCTGCGCGGCGCGCTGCAGCGCGTTAGCGCGCAAGCAGGCTACCAGCCGGCTGGGGCCGTCACGTGACCGGGTCCTGGTGGGTCAGCGCGGCGGCGCTGGCTTGCCGGGCTGGCGCCGCACCGCGCCGCAGCTCCAGCAGCGCCGGCCGCGGCCAGCAGGGCCCTGGTTCGCAGACGCTCTTGTCTGCGGCATCGTCCCGCAGACACAGACGTGAGACTGACAGCCTCAGGCTGTGCTCTAGTACACCAAAAGAGCATATGCGGACGCGCGCCCACGTCGGGGACGCCCCAGGCGACACACCACAGACAGGCCACCGCGCGGCGCACACTCGCTCGGCCGCCCCCGCCGCCCGCGGGCCGGGCCGCGCGCGCGCCTGCAGGCGCAGGAAGCCGGTGACCTCCAGGGGCACGCCCGCCGCATCGGACGCCTGCCGCAGCACGTCGCGCACGCGCAGCGCGGCGTCCATGACAAACAGCTGCTCCACCAGCGCCGCGTCCTCCAGCCACTGCGCGGCGCCCGGCGCGCCCTATAAAACCCTACCAATAACCTAAATATATTGGCGTCCATGACAAACAGCTGCTCCACCAGCGCCGCCGTCCTCCAGCCACTGCGCGGCGCCCGGTGCACCCCCCGCCGTCGACCCCGAGCGCGCCGGAGCTTGCCTGGCCAGCTCAACCCCCACGACGACCCTCCCTTGCTTCTGTAAGTCTAACACAGCCGCTGACCTAACTCCAACTCTAGAGCGCCACAGGGGGAAAGCAGCTTGCGTCGCGGCATACAAGCGAGTGGGCGCGAGCGTGCGCGGCCACTGCGCGCCCCTTGTGCATGTGACCACCGTGCCTTGTGCATGCAGGCATGCCATGTGGATGCGGCCACTGCGCGCGCCTTGTGCATGCGGCCCGCAACGACGCGATCCAGGACGTTGGCAGCCTTACCCATCTTCAGCGCGACCGCGCGCTGCACGTCGCGCTCCGCTGCGCGCATGCTGCACAGGCTCGCGGGGATGATCGCAGCGGGAGCAGCGTGTGCGCCTCGGGCCAAGTAACCGCGGCAACGCGCTTCACAATCGCGCACCCTCTACAGCCTCGGCCGGCAAGCTCTGCCGGTCCAGCGCCAGCGGCCGCGCCGCCACAACGTGCATTGCCAGCTTTGTCCCAACCTCCTGCACGCGCCGGCGCATCGAAACACGATCGCAAGGAGGCGCAGCAACAGAGCGAGAGCGCGCGTCGCCGCTGCCGGTGTGGCCGCCACGGATCGGGCGTCAGCATGGCTAGCATGTCCCGCAAATACGTCAAAACGAGCGACACTTATGGCCCGATGCAGTGCAAGCTCCGTAGAAGCGGGGGGCCGAAGCACAAGGCCCGCTTGGCAGTCTCATGCCCTCCCTGCTGCCTGACTGACGGCAGGGCCGCGCGGCAGGGGCGGGGCGCGCCTGCGCAACGCGCGCGGCGGCGCCCTCCAGGCGCGCGCCGGCGCTCTCCAGGCGCACCACGGCCGCCATGCGCCCGAGGCCGGGCGCGGGGCAGGCGTGCATGTAGGTCGCCAGCACGCCGCCGCGGACCTCCAGCCTGCGCGCGGCCCCACCCCTCACGCGCCTGTTGGCCAGGTGGGCAGTGCGCGAGCAGCCTCTACCGTCACAGTCGACAGAGCTCGCGTGGGCTGGCAGGATAGAGTGAGGATTGGGGCACAAACCCTACCGTTGTGTGGTGGGAGAACACGCAAGGAGACATGGGGAGGGCAGACGGGCAGGCCGGGCGCACCAGGAGGCGCGCCGCAGGCGGATGTTCTCCCGTACAGCCCCCGCGCACGCCGAGACCGCGTCCGCCACGCTGCGCGGCGCCACCCCCGTGAGGTGTCGGCATGCGGCTGCGTGCAGCCGGCTCGGGCGCCTGCGGCCTGGGGACGGCTGCACGCATGGCGTCCCCAGCGAGCAAAGTCGGGCCCGCCTCCGCGCATGCCGGGCCTGCAGCCCGGGCCTACGGCCTGCCTGCAGTGTCTCGCGGCGGCGAGCAGGCTGCCCCGGCGCGCCCCCAGCCCTGCTGGCAGCTGCAGGACGCTCGCCAGCCCATGCAGCTGCTGCCGTGTCCGCAGCTCACTCCCGACTGCCTCATAGGGGCGCGCCCCGTGCCGGGCCAAGCATGCTGGGGCCCGCGCTCCCATGGACGTCTGTGCGCGGCTTCGGACGCGAAAATCTCACCCTCCCCTGGCGCGCCAGGCGCTCACCTCGTCCCAGCGTCTGTTGGCAGCCGCCCGAGTGCGTCGACATCTACCGCGCCTGACCCTGCGGGCGGCCCTCTGGTTTTAATACCCAAGTCATATCTTGGCGGCAAGAATGCAGCGCGCTGTCAGCACCGCCGCGCTCTTAGGTGAGCTGGTGACAGAGCGAGCGAGCCATGGCTCGAGCCCGGCAGAATGAACAGGCCGCATGCATGTGCACTGTCATACGTGAGGTCAGAGTGGCGCAGAGCAAACGCTAGCTCAAACACAGCCCGCAAGTGCTCCAGGCGCGGGCAAGGCAGGGCTGAGGTCATACGACATAGTGCCCCGTACCTGACACGTGCGCGGGGTCGATGCCCTGCGCGGCCCGCGCGACCGCGGCCACCGTGCGCTGGAAGTCCGCCGTCTTTGTGGCAAAGTCTGTCTCGCTGTTCACCTGCAGGCGCACGGTGTGGGGTG
>JAABUV010002955.1_pt1 | contig 22239 bp, 28 predicted proteins | sample 5559971 | NCBI WGS metagenome assembly JAABUV01 (sample SAMN10711881, study PRJNA513362) | rock metagenome | isolation source: Antarctica rocks | place: Antarctica: Victoria Land, Knobhead nord | collected 2015-12-19
TGCTGTAGCGCTGCAGCACGGTGTCCATGTCGGCGCTGGAGTACTGGAACAGCTTGTGGTTGGAGTTGAAGATCACGAGCGCGATGTCGCAGCCGCACAGCACGCTCAGCTCCATCGCCTTTTTCATCAGGCCATTCTTGCGCTTTGTGAAGGTGACCTGGACGCGCACCGCTCAGTGCCGCTGCAGGCTCAGCGCTGCTGAGGGCACGCAGCTGAGCATCGCTGCGCTGATGCACTGCAGACCAGAGCTCAAGAGACTATAACCGCACCTGGCGGTTCCTTTCGTCGCTTATTTTCTCGATGCGGATCTTCTTGCGCCCCACTGCAAGCACAGCCCGAGACTCGGGCAGAAACAGGTGGCCCGTCAATGCACACCGGCAGAAACTGCCGGCCAGGCTCCCGAGCTCGGGCAGGCGGCCAGGGACGCACTCCGGCCGAGTTTGTGTAGCCCTGCTCACTGCCGCTTGAGCCTCTTGGCTTGATACTCCCAGACCTGCTTAGGATGTGCACTGACTGGTGTCCAGCAGGCTGCTCCTATGAGCACCCACTCTGAGCATCAGCTGAGGCAGAGCTGGCACCGCGGCTGCAGGCGCCCTGTTTGCACGGCCGTGGTTTTGCGGCAGCCCTGCAATATACACCACTCCTCAGTGTCAAAGCAGCGTCACAGCAACGGCCGCTTCTATCTGTCAGGTCAGCTGCTGTACCGTGGGTCTCAGCATTGGCTCTCTCCATCGCTGCAAAGGTGGAGATCTGTGAGGGCAAATGTGAGGTTAATGCCCCCGCCATAAGTAGGCCCCGAGGGGGCCGGTGCATTTGCTGCCCATGAATGCACCTGTGGTCTGTGCAAGCTTGCCTCAGTGCCAATGCTCATGCGAACAGGCGGTCAGTAGCTGTAAAGTCTTGTAGGATGAAGTTGGACGGACTGTGACCAGCTGATGCCCTGCATGAGCGTGCTCACCTTGCTGCACGCGCTGCCGGTCAGCAGCTGCCGTGCAGCATTCGCGTCTAGTGCGCATCACAGACTGTGTCGCAATGCATTGGCGCTCCAATGGGCCCACGGGCACAGGCTGCGCTGCGTCGTGGCGCTCGCCAGCCCAGCCTCGCCAGAGCGGCTGGAGCTAGGCGCTGCCATCCTTGAGCAGAACGGCCGTGCAGCTGCCCTGGAAAGCTTTGTCAAGCTGGCGGAGCTGCTGTGCATCGCCGCCGCGGGCGGCCTGCAGGTGGCAGTGGTGCTCGTGCACCTCCGCGCGGCGCCCGCGGGGGAGCGTGAGCAGGCAGCGGAGGGCAGGAGGCACAGCCGGGCCGAGGAGCGCACCCACACATGCCTGGCGCATTGGTGTGGTGTCTTGCGTTGCTCCAGTCGCTGCAGTGTCTGAGAAGAGCCAACTGCTGATTGGTGTTGTGTCTCGCGTTGCTCCTGACGCTGTGGTGTCGTGGAAGAGCCAACTGCTGACCAAGCGAGGGTGCTGCAGGCTGTGGACCCTGCGCCCGCTCCAGCGCCGCAGTGGGCGCCGCTGGCGCCGAGCGCCGCCGGGCTGGCCGTCGTGTTTGCGCTGCTGTTTGGCTGGCTGGGCCGCGCGCTGGCTGCTGGCAGGCGCTGGCCCCTGGCCCGCCCCTGCCTGTGCCGCTCTGTTTGGAGGCCAAGCGCAACCCGCCTGCGGCACGCCTGGCTGTGTGGTTACTTTTGCGTATCCCTCTGACCGAGGGCGGGGTGCTGCGCTGCTGACGCTCCTCGGGTGCTGCCCCTGTGAACCAGGACGCGGCGGACGGAAGGTGACTGGAGGGCCGGGCTGCTGCGCAGGCAGCGCGAGGCGCCGGCGGGGCTGTCGGCCGGCGCGCGCGTGGCGCGCCTGGAAGTGCTGGTCAACAGGCAGGCGCAGGCGGCCGCGCTGGCCGAGCGGCGGCTGTCGCAGCTGGGCACGCGCGCGCGCCTGCTGGGGCGCGACCTGCAGCCCGCGCTGCGCCAGGTGCGCGGCCATATCAGGCATGGTGTGGAATTTTATGAGCATGCGGGGTTGGCTCGCGGTGACGTGCTGCGCCAGGTGCTGCCCGCCTCGTAGGGTATCATAGGGCTAGAACCAATCTCCAACCTGAACACCAGGCTCGAGCGGCCCTGGCTGATCCGGGCGAGGGCGTTCAAGCTGTTTCAGTTGGCGCCGTGCAGGCCGCTTCGCCGTGCGAATCAGACGAGAGGCGCCAGAGCTGACGTGCGCCTGCGTGAGCCGCCGCGCGCTGCGGGGTCCGCGCAGGTGCAGGCGGAGAGCGCGACGCACGCAGACGGCCTGGCGCGCGTTGCGGCGCGCCTGGAGGCGCTGGGCGCCGAGGCGGAGGGCACGCGCGCGCTGCTGGCGGCGCTGCAGGGTGCGCGGCGTGCCCCTGCACCCCCGCATCGCCCTGGGAGGAGGCGTTGCGGGGGGTCACCCCGGAGGCCGGCAGGGCCGAGGGGGCGAACTCGAGCGCGATGCCGGCCGCGCTGCAGGGCGCGGCGCTCGCCCATGCCGTGCCCAGCGCGTCCTCGCAGAGCTGTGTGATGTGGCCAGGCAGGCACGGCGGGGGGGACATGGTGCGGTCATGCTGGCGGAGCTTGCCGCCGCTGTTTCAGACGGACTGTGCTTGCTGCACTCTGGCCCACCGCGCGCGCCAGCAAGGCCACCGTCCATGCCATACACACAGAGTGTGCCTGGGTTGAACAGGCAGGCGAACCAGAAACTGCACAGGGAGATGCTGTGTCGCTGCTGACAGAGCCTGTGTCTGTAGCCAGGTCCCTGGCCCTGCAGTCCTGCGCAGGCGCGGTCACACCCTGCACTGGTGGTCGAACAAAATAGATGGCCGTAATGAAGGTGCAGCATCTATTTCCTACAGAGCGTGAGGAGTCGAGCGTCTGGTCCTGCTGCCGCGCAGGCGCGGTCGCAAAGCAGTTTGAACTGGTCGTCCAGGCGCTCACCGCAGCGCGCGCGCTCGACGCGCAGCGCCGCCCCGCCGCCGCCGCGCCAGCCGCGCCGGCAGGCGCCGCGCCCGCGGCGACGGCGCCCCCGGCAGCAAAAGCGCCTGCAGCCGCGGGCGCGCCCCCGGCGCCCCGCAAGGGCGCTGCGGCAGCGGCGGCGGCCGCGGCGGCCGCGGCAGCGCGTGGGGCCGAGGGTCCAGGGGACATGGACCCTGCTCCAGCATACGCGGATCCCTGGACGGCGCCCCGGGAGGGCGGCGGGGGGGCTCTCGCGCAGGGCGCTGGAGGGCGGCAGCTCGCGCCCAGTGCGGTGCGCTCCCTCGCCCACTGCTCGGGAGCTCTGGCAGTGCACCTGTGCGTGTGTGAGCGGTTCCCTACAGGCAGTTTTGTTGCTGGGTGTCAAGGGCAAGCTTGTCGTGGGCGAGTGCGTGGCGGAGCTGCTGGCGGCAGCCGAACGCACGCCAGCCGAAATAATTGCGCTGCAGCCACCCGGTCAGGGTTCCTCGCCAGGAGCCCCTCGCCCTGCCTTGCTCTGGCGCACTCGCGCAGGCGTCGGTGTCAGCGTCCGGGCGATGCTGTGGTGCACGGCGTCTGGCAGGCGGAATTTGCATGCATTGTCGAGCTGAACCTGGTGCGCCTCGCAACTGAGGGCGGCTGCTGACTTGGGAGGCTGCCGGCAGCTGTAGGCGCGTGGCGAGCGCGGTGAGCCGCCGCGGCGCGGCGCGCCCGCAGCGCAGCTGCCCGCGCGATCCGGCCGCGCCCCTGTGCAGCAGCCGGCGGCAGAGGGGCGCAGCCAGCCGCCGCGCCAGGGCTCTGGGAACGACGCGGTCACGGCGGCCGACATGCTCGCTCGCGGCCGGCCAGGAGGGGGTGCGGAGGACCCTGCAAGCGCGCCCCCGCGAGCCCTGGCGCCAGCAGGTGTAAGTGGCCTGCTGGGGCAGGCCGCGGGGGCCGCCGCCGCCGCCAGCAGCGCGCCGGAGGCGAGCTGGGTGCAGCCGGGCAGCGCGCTGCAACGCGCCATGGCCGCGGCCAGTGCGACCGCGGCCGCCCTGGAGGGAGGCAGCTCGCAGCGCGAGCAGGCGCGTCAGCGGGCCGCGCCAGCTGTGGGAGCTGGCGGCCCTGCGCCTGCGCCCTTATCGGCTGCTGCGCGGCGCGCGAGCGGGCGCGCCGGCGATGGCGTGGCCGCGCCTGCCCCCGCTGCAGCGCAGCATGCGCCACACGCGCCTGGGCCTGACGCCAGCGCGGCCGCCCCTGCCCCAGCCTCTGCACAGCAGGCAGGGACTCCGATCTGGGCCGACGCTGACGCGCAGGCTGCAAGCTGCAGTGGGTGTAATGAGCGCGAGCCTGAGGGCGGAGTAATTGAGGCGCAGCTGCGGGAAGCAGCAGTGGGCGTGTTTGCGACTGCGCCATCGAACGGTGCGGCTGGTGTTGCAGACGTGCCGGGTGTCCAAGGCCATGGTGATGGGCGGAGAGGCGTGAGCGTCGCGGTCGCCGGTGAGTATGTCACATACAGCTTCGACGAGATATGAACTCGGTGCTAGCAAGGCATCCAGGAGTTCTGCCGCCTGGTGTTGCTGCCACTTCGTACCACGAGGTCAGGTGCATCCAGGACCAAATACGCTGGGTGCTCGGATGCATGTGGAGTGTTATGCAATCTTGAGTGCGTTCATGTATTACATATATCCCCAAATGCAGCAACCACACACAAATCGTGTCATGCATGCACTGTACAAGACCTCTAAAGCAGCTGATCCCAGGGCCCAACGAAGCATGGCGGATGTTGCAACGTATGCCTGAAAACATCTGCTCAGAAGAGACAGTTAATGTGAAGACAGGTCATTGCAAATTCGGCGTGTGCGTCCACAAACATGCTCCTGAGCAATGCGCTGCTCTAGAAGAGACGGTTAATGTGAAGACAGGTCCTTGCAAATTCGGCATGTGCGCCCACAAACATGCTCCTGAGCAATGCGCCGGATATGCTGCACGGACCCTCTAACGCGCGTGGAAGGAGCATCCTGCACTGAATACACTACATGACATCACATGCCATCCTGCGCGCCATCCTGCAACTACATTTGTGCAGCTCCCAAGGCAATAGGGGATGGAGAATGGCAATCACGCTCGTCTAGGCCCATCCAAGCGGCCAAAGAATCCCAGCAGGCGCCTGCCTACATCCCGCCCATTTGGATGGGCTCGTCGTGTCCCTCGCCGGTGAAGCGCAGGGTCAGGTTCACGTGGCCGTCGGCGTCGCCGTTTGTGTGCGTCCCATGTTGCGCGACAGTGGACATCAGCTCCTGCGCAGCCGGCGCCAATTGCAAGGGCGGCACGTGCGGCGCGCACCACCAAGGCGGGAGGGCCTACTCGGCGACAAGATGGCAGTCCATGGCTATACCAGCACACAGCTCGACTGTGTCGTCTGCACCGCCGCATGCCCGACCACGGGCCCATGCGAGGTATTGTCCACAGTCAATCCTCAGATAGCATCAATCAAGGCAGAATCCGCCTGCTCGAGCTCGCACACATACAAGGAAAACCCAACATCAGATATGTCCTCATGTCCTGTCCGACCTGCGACCCAGCGCGAGCGCGCGCCTGCCGGTCGACCTGCACTTCGAAGCTGTGGCCGTTGATGTTTGCTGTGGTATGGCCAGCCATGTCCCGCGCAATCAGCATCACGTTGCCGTCCTCGTCCAGGATCTCTTCCAGTTGCTGCAGCGCGGGCGCAGCAGGGTTACCCTTTGGCGCAATGCTTGGCGCTCAGCTGTGGCGCATCTGGCGCCCATGCATGCGCACGCAGCATGACCGCCAACTGCCGCGCTTGCTCCTCGCCTGCAGTGCGCGCTCCGCATGCGCGCTTGCAGGGGCTGCACCGGGCAGCCGCGCCGGCTCGCGGCCGCCACGCTTCTGCTAGCGGACGGCGCCGCCACAGCGGCGCGCGGCGACGGGCGCGCGCCTTGAGGTGCACGTCGGAGCGGTCGCGCTGGCTGAGGATGAAGGGGAAGGGCTGCGTCAGGAACAGCGCGGTCAGCGCGGCCGCCAGGCAGGGCACCGTCACGTTGGACTGCCCGCACAGGATGGACAGGATGTGCGTCGTGGCCAGAGGCGTGCGCGTGATGGCCGTGTTCAGGCCTGCGCGCCCGGGCCCGTCACTAAAATTTGGCCAAGGGGTGGCGCTCAGCCGTGCTATCGCTGCGCCGAGCGCCGCGGGGCCGCACATAGAAGCCACAGTCCATGCAAAAAGACGGCTGTCGATGCCCGGCTGTCGTCGTGTTGCTGAGCATGGTCAGGGCGGCATGTGCACCCACAGCCCGACGGCCGCCGGCGGGCGCAGCCCGGCAGCCGCAGGGGGGGCGGCTCGGTCGCGGCGCGCGCGCCTGCGGCCGCGGTCATCGCCAGCAGCACGGGCGGCAGCGTGCCGAAGAAGGGGACGCCCGGCAGGATGGCCGCCAGCGCCTGCCCGAACGCCGTGCCGGCGAAGAACAGCGGGAAGATGAAGCCGCCGCGGAAGCCTGCGCCGCGGCGGTGCATGCGGGGGTGAGCCTGCACTGCATGCCCTGAGGCATGAAGCAACAAGGGGGCTGCCTGAGAGGGCGCCTTTCTCACAGATGGTCCTGCACATAACCCGCAAGCTGGGTGCAGGAGGCCGAGGCGATGGCTGTTGGGCTGCGGGCCTGTCGCGTGGCCGTGGGGCGCCTGCGGCCTGCTCTGTGCACGCAGCATCACCGCACACGCAGGTTTTAGAGCGGCTTGGCAAGGTCTGGCACGCAGCATGCCTTGGCATGCATATGGAGGTGCGGCCGTCAGCCAGCTTTGCTGCACTTTGGCATGGAGACTTCAGGCCCGAGTAAAAATACAAGTACCTGCAGCAACCCCAAGCACGCCACTGTGACGGGGCCACGCACAGCATGCTTACTACCCAGACCGGCGCACCCGCGCACACGCTGATGCTGATCGCCAGCAGCTTCGCGCCGCCGAGCAGCGCGTACATCCACGCCGGGTAGGCGCCCTGGCAGAAGATGCCGGTGCCCCACGCGCCGCCCTGCGGCCGCCCGGCGCTCAGCACGGCTCCCGCAGCGGCGCTGCAGGCCTCTCCGGGCATGTGCGGCCCTTGCAAGTACATGCATCCCGCTCTGCCTGGTTCACGCCTCCTGCGCAGCATCGGGCCGCCGCTCCAAGCATGCGCCCGGGCACGGGCGGCGCTTTCCTGTCCCAGTGCGGCGGTGCCAGCACAGGGGCGCGCCTGCGGCCAGATGTGGGGCAGTGGTTGCGCGGGGTTGGCGAGCGTGTTGATCTCCAGCTCGCCCCAGAACGCGACCGGCGGCAGCACGATGGCCAGGCAGCCGATCAGCACGGCGCCCAGCGTGCCGCAGGCCACCGGCGTCTTGTGTTCCTGCGCGCCGCGCGCAGGCCCGCATCGCTGCCTGACCCGCAGTGCCCTGGCGCACGTCTGACATGCGGAGTATGTGTGGATTATGCAGAGAGCTGCATGCAGGCAAGTGGTGGGCCGGAACCTTCTTGCGTGATCACAAAACATGCGGTGTGGTGGGAGCGCACACGCAGCTCACTGCCTTGCTGGCGAGCACTGCGCGTACTCACAACCCTGCATGCATGCAGGGCCTGCTGCCGCGGGCAGGGTGCACTGGGTCGGCCCTCTCCCAGCATTGCTGGGGAGCGCATGGGCAGCATGAGCTCGCCCCAGGACGGGAACTGGGTCTGCGCAGCGCTCCAGCCGCCACATGCGGGGCACGGCAACTCGGACGTCGATCAGGGCGCTGGGGCGGCCGCGCACGTTCAGGCGGATGGCGTGGAAGGCATGGTGCACCCCGTGGTGCAGCTGCATGAACAGCAGCGCGACGCCGGCCGCCAGCACGCCCATGACCACGCCTGCCCGGGGCAGCGGAGGGGAGCGCTCAAGCCACCAGGTTCCCAGGCTGCTGATCAAGCCTGATCAAGCCTGATCAAGCCACCAGGTTCCAAGGCCGCCGCACCGGCCTGGTGTGCGGGACGCAGCCGCACTCTGGGACAGACAGCTGGGACAGCGTGACAGCAGCATTGCCGGGCGTGAGCCTGCTGGGGCCGCCAGTGTCACTGTGAGAGCTGAGCGGCGTGCAAGCGTGCTCACCACAGCTGCATGTATCAATAAGTGGACGCCTTGCAGACAGTGGCCACGCCCGGCCCATGCCCTGCTGCATGTCCATCACAAGATGCCCAGGGGTGAGTATTTGAGTGTTTGTTATGTGGTAAGACAACCATGATGACACTCACCGGGCGCGCGGTTGGATGTTGCTATGCGACCAAGGCATACAGACGCACGCGCCCCCAAGCTCCCTGAGCTCGGCGCACATGGTTTGTCGTAACTCAACAAGCTGCCACGGCACATGTCCCTTGTCTCCATGCCTTTCACTGGTCAGTTCCCCGCCCGGCGGCGCACCCACGAGGACGTGCCGCGAGTCGACCTCCGGGAACTCGGCCGGGAAGTCCCAGACGGTGCCAAAGGGGCGCTGCAGCAGCGAGCGGAAGACGACCAGGGCCACCAGGCCCGTGGTCACCGCATAACTGGCCACCTCAAAGAACTGCAGGCCCGCGCGGTGCAGCACCTGCGGCGCCCGCGCCCGTGCTCGCGGCCCGCAGCGCACGCGCGCCCGCACTCCTAGCTCGTGCCTGCACTGTTGAGGCGCGGGGCGAGCTCGGCACCGCTGCACAACAAGGCGTGCTCTCTTGCTCCACGAACGTGAGCATGCTCACATCTGCCCGCCTGTGCACATGCAGCGACCCGCCTCCAGGCGCGCAGTGCGGCGTGTGCGCGAGCGTCAGACAAGCAGGCGACCCGTTGAGCGGCGCGCATGGGGCACGGCCACGCTGTGGTGCGGCCCGGCCCCTGCAGCTGCGCATGAGCTGGTGCAGCGGCACATGAGCTGGCGCAGCTACGCATGAGCTGGTGCAGCGCGCCTCCAGTGCAAACAGGCTGCCGCCGAGCGCGACGCCGAAGAAGGCGGCCAGGCCGGCGGTCATGCCCATGAGCGCGCAGTCGCGCAGGCGCTTGCCGCGGAAGCCGAACACGCCGCTGGCCACGCCGCTGACAGCCGCGCCGCACAGCGCCAGCAGCGCCGCCTCCGGGCCCAGGCTGCCGCCTGGGGCGGGGCGCGCGGGGGACCCCGTCGGTGTTGTGCGCGGGGCGCACGGAGCGTGCGCAGCGCGTCGGCGGCGCCGCTCCGGGCCCGGGCTGCCAACAGGACAGGACAGGGCTGACAGGCGTCCTCTATGGCATGGACAGCAGCCTGAACAGCGCGGACGCACTTGTGCCACAGCCACAGCAACAAGTGGACCACTGCAAGGTTGTGAGGCTGCACTGGCTTGTAGAGGCGCCTGCTCGCTGTCGTGGGCGACAGGCTGTTGTTACTGCTACAGGAGGTGGAAACACACGCCTGCCTCCAAGCACAGAGTCTGTAAATGCCACTGTGGTCTGACAGTGCATGCTCCTGCCCTCTGCCAGAGCAAGAGCACTCGGTCGTCACCGGGGAGCAAGGTCAGGCAACGCGCCTGCGGCGATGCTCATCGCCGAGCAGATGAACATGCAGGGCGCCTGCTTGACGGGGATGCGGCCGCGCTCGTGGATGGCGCGCACTGTCTCCGGCAGGTCCCCCGGCGAGCCCATGAGCAGCTGTGTGAAACCACACAGGAAGCCCAAAGTCGTCGCCGCCACCACGGTGTACACACAGCCAGTCTGCGGCCCAACAGCCAGCGCGTCAGGGAGCAGCCGCGTCGCTAGGCACGCTGGCTGGTTTGCAGCACAGTGGTTGCTGGCTGCTAGGTATGCTTCCACACATGCGCATGTGAAAGCGAGGCCTATCAATGTGTCCCAAGCCCTTGCTGCAGGCCTGGAGACCAGGCTTGCCCCATCAGGGGCGCTGCTCCGATGCGAGCCTATCTCAGCGCCTCTCCTTTCCTATCCCTAGATGCAGGGCTGGCGCGCGAGGCGGACGATTGCGCGCCTTGTCCACTGGCGGCACCCAGGAGACTCTCCTGCTCAGCCTTTCCAAGCCTGGTTGTACAAGGTGCTGCGGCAGGACCTGCGCGGCCGCGCATGCCTCGGCGCCTCAGTTCGCTGTGCTGCACAGCGCCTGACGTCCAATGCGGTGCTCACGGCGTCAGGCTGCACGCTCACGTCCACACACGGCGCCGCCTGGCATTAACCTACTGCATTCAGGCAAGTGCCTGCCAGGAGCTGGTCCCATTCACCTTCCATACAAGCTCGAGCAGGCCTTCAAAGTACAGGCTGTACAGCCACGCCACCACGCCCGAGACGACGCCGAAGACCAGCGTGAGGAGCAGCATGTTTGGGACTGTTGCCGGGGAGTCGGCCCATTTCCGCCGTGTTCCGGCGAATATCGCTCGGAACTTGACGGCCGCCCAGTGGCGCCGCTTGGAGTCCATCACCTTCGGCGGCAGGAGCGGCGCCTCCATGCTGGCCCGCTTTGTGAGACTGTCTGCTGTCTTGCCAGTTCATACCTGGCCATGTGGCCCAGGTAGGGTGCATGTGGCCCGCTCACTGATGTCTGCATGCGCATGCAACATGTCATTTCTGCAGATCTACTATTACAGCCTCAAGAGTCACGGCGCGCCGGCCACCAAGCTGGACCAGAGCCTACAAGGCAATAGTTAGTGCACACTTACAAGCACACGGGGTGGTGTACACACTGCAGGGCGCGCTAGCGCAATCAGAAGCAAAAGCAAAAGCCAGTACAGCCTCGACACAGGGCGGCCTGCCCACATTCGGCCAGAGCCCCGCCTCCGTCTCGACGCCGCCGGCAGGGCACGTAGCGCAGCCGGGGCCCTCTTGCAGGGCCCCAGGCTGCCCCCGGCCGCTGCGGCCCCCGACGAGATCTCGCTCGACTCGAGCTCCCCAAAGCAGTCTGCTCCCCAGGGTGGGAAGCGACTGCATCGGCGCTTTTATGATACATATCTTGCTTGCATCCGCCAGGCATCCATTCCTCTGCCCCGCCCGCCCCGGCCGAGCAGCGCCAAGTGCAAACATGCAAGTATTAAACCACGGCAAGCTGGTCTGGGCCCACAGGATACAGGCGCTGGCGCGCCGCGCCTTCTGCACGGGCACGGCGCATGGGGGGGCGGACTGGTGAGCGCGGGTGCGCTCACCGCGGACCGCAGGGCATGCAGCACGGCAGCGTTCAACGCCGCGACAGGCTCAGCAGGGCGGCCGCCGCCCCGGCGGCGCAAGTGCCTCCTACACATATTGGACACTGCCCCAGCGCAGGCACCCCAGCGGCGCGGCACTGCCCCTGCCAGGGCACCCCGCTCCAAACGCTCGAGCGCTCCTCTGACCCGATCGCATCAGGCACACGCGGGGCACAACAGAAGCCCAGTATGGCAGCCGTCGCCCCAGCGGCGCAGACGCTCCCTTCCACTTCTGCACATCCCATTCCTTCATGTGTACTTTTTATCACTGGTGGGGCGCCGTCACCGGCCCTACAAGCGCTGCGCTGCAGCGCGCCTGGGCGTGCCCCAGCAACAACCTTTGCCGCAGTCACTCGTGCAACCCAATTTTGCAACCGTCTGCCGAGCAGCATAGCCAGCCACCCATGCTGGCCGGCCCACGGTATTATCAAGTGTCATATCAACTGTCAGCGCGCGGGCTGCCGGGTACAAGCTCCTAGCCTCGCAGAGGTGGGATACTAAAGCCAATTATGCTGCCGCAGTCCTGCTAGCCCACACACTGCCCATGCGCAAAAGCATCCACGAAATTCACACAGAGCGCCAGCCGATGCAGCCGTACAGGGGCGGTCTGACTGGCGCCGGCAGCGCGCGCCGCGCCGGGAAGCTGCCTGCAGTTTCGCACGGCCGTGCATACGAGGACCGCGCACGGCCAACACGGAGAGGGCGACACCGGGTACAGGAGAGGGAGGAACACACTCTTGTGCGCGGCCGGCTTATCGCCGGCGCGCCACGCGGCGGCGCGCGCGCCGCGCCCGGTCAGGCGCGGCGCTGCACCTCCTGCGCGGAGTGCGCCATGGGCGGCAGCACGGTCACGCCCACGAGCGCCAGCTTGTACATCATGAAGCCCAGCACGCCGGTCAGCACCTGGCGCGCCTGCCCCACGCGCGCCGCTCACAACAGCCCCCGTGTGAGACTAATCCCGTGTGGGGATACTCTTGTGTTTTCGAGCCGCGGAACAGTGACGCCGCGGCGCACGACACACAGACGGGAATGCATGCCTGTCACGGCGTGCCCGCGCGGGTGCATGAGCTTCTGCAGCACAGGATCAGCCGCCGCGGGCGGCCCCGCCTGCTCCAGCAGAACACTCCCACCCCAGCTTTTCACAGCCCACGCCCTGCGCGCATGAGACAGCGGGCCTGCGGCGCGGCCGGCGCGGCCCGCGGTGTCGCCGTCCTGGGCCGCCGCGCGCACGTTGCCAACCTTGTGCAGATCCAGGTCCCGCGCGGCCCCCGTGGACTGCGCGAGCCAGGCGCCCAGCAGGCCCACCACCCTACCCTACCATACCCCAAGCCCCTAACAACAGCGCGCACCTCGCCAAACTTGTGCGGCTCCAGGTCCTGCGCGGCGCCCGTGGACTGCGCGAGCCAGGCGCCCAGCAGGCCGAGCGACGTCAGCGCGGCGACGCGGAACGAGGCGCTGCCGGCCAGGCGCCGCGCCAGGCCGAGCGGGCCCGGCAGCGCCATCTGCCGCGCGGCAAGGCGCTGCTGTCGGGCGACATGGGAGCCTGAGCACTGGCCCGCGCGGGCAGGCACCGCAGAGCGGGTCCATGCACAAGTCAGCACCCGCCTGGCTGCCAAAAGCCCCGCTCACTCAATCACACATAAAGTTCCTTCCAGCTCTCCGCAACGAAACAGCGGCCGTACGCTGTTGGCACGGCGTCACGCGGTGCGCGGACCTCGGTGCAGGCGGGCCGGGCGCACCTCATGCGGCGAGGGCAGCACGTCGACGCCCGCCTGCAGCGAGAACTGGTACAGCAGCCCGCCGCAGCCGCCCGCCGCGAAGGGCGCGGCCGCCTCCCAGTCGCCGACCTGCGCGCGTTGGACGCCTGACGCCCCAGGCACATGGACACGCGCGTTGGCTGCGCTGCCCCCAGGACTGCCCCAGCGCCACAGGTGCTGCGTACGGGTTGGTGCTTTGGACTGTCACAGCGGGTTGTTACATCGGGTTGTCACAGCGGGTTACCACAGCGGCTTGTTACACCCGGTCCTTGGACAACGCCTCGCTGCCGGCGCTGCGCAGCCACACTGGTCCGTCTGCCGCCGCGCCGGCGGGGCCGCGGCGCCGCACCGAGTAGGCGAGGCAGGTGCCGGCGATGACGAGCGCGGTGGTGGCGGCCAGCAGGCGGTCCTTGAGGCTGACGTAGTCCATCATGCCCAGCTCGTGCAGCAGCGCCGCCTGCTCCTGCGCGCGCGGCGGCGGCGGGCCCCTCGCATCAGGCGCAGCGCGCCGAGGCACGGCGGCCGCAGGGACGGCAAGGTTGAGCAGACTTGTCTTGCACACACAAGAGCTCGAGATAAGCTCTGCAGGTGCGCCGGCAGGGACACGCGGCACGGCCACGATTTGGGCACGAGAGCAGGCCTGCCCAGTGTCGATGAGACGTTTGGGGCGCAACAAGAACGCTAAAGCAGAGCCGCGCAGTGGCAAGAGGCAATCTGGTGTGTCAGACCTTGAGCAGACAAGCTGCCTGGCGCTTGGGAGGCAGCGGGGCGGTTCAGCACCAGCGCGCCCTTGCCAAAGACACCGCACCATGCGACAATTTCTGGCGGGGCCAAACTGCACGGCGGGCAGCGCTCGGGCAGCGCGCGGGCCCGGGGGGCGCGCCCGCGACAGCACGACGGCCGCCTCGCCGGAGCCGTACACGACCGCGCCGGGCGGCACGGGCGCCAGGAAGCCCGCGCCGGCGCCGCCCAGCGGCTCGCGGCACACAAAGCGGTCGGTGTGCCCCGTGCGGCTGGAGGCCACGGTGACCTCGTCCACGCCCCAGGTGCCCTGCTCCGGCGCCAGCAGCAGCGACGCGAGCGGGCCCAGCTCGGCAGCTGCGCGCGCGCGCGCAGCGGGCCGGGTCACGCGCCCGGGCTGCGTCCCGGCCGCCATGGAGCCTGTGCCGTTATCGGGTGCGGAGGTGTGCAAAGCCCCACCACAGCGCTGCAACACCGAGCGGTGTGTCGCTCGACGCAGCGTGTTCCAGAACATGTTCCGGAGCGCGTTCCAGAGCGCGCGTGTCGTGCCAACGCCCTGAGCGCAGCGCTGTCGAGCCGCCGCGCTCGGCGCAGGTCAGCGCGCATTGAGGAGGACGGACAGTTCTGGACTGCCTGCGCGGCGCCCCGCCGCGCGCGCACCCAGGAAGCAGACCTCGTCTACGCCGCCCTGCTGGAAGCGCGCCCGGACGGCGGGCGCGCCGGCCGCGCGCGCGCGGCCCGCCGCCCGCAGCATCCCCTTGCGGTCCACGCCCGCGCCGCCGTCCGCCTGCGCGCAGCCGGCCGTATGCGCCGTGGTTTCTGACCCTCAGAGGGTATCACGCACCCTGTGAGGGTATCACGGAAGCCAGCCCCCGTGCTGCCCGCCCGTGCTTGCAAGCCCCTGCAGGGTGTGTCCCACCTCCCGCAGCTAGATGCGCGCCGCATGCAGAGGCTGCAGCTGCATCCCTGCTGCACGCGGCAGCAGGCCCTGGCATGCCCTGGCATGCTTAAGCCTGCTGCAGAGGAGCCTAGTGTTCAGTACACGAGACGAGTGCCTTGGGTAGCCAGGTCAGCAGCACGAAGTAGATATGAGCGGCTGCCAGATCAGCAATGGAGCTGCAACCCATGGAGATGCCCAAACTCCCCACCAAGCTGCCTGAGAGTGTTAGGCAAGCGTGTCGCGCAGCGAGGTCAGCGACAGTCCACGCGCTGTGCTGCCAGGCAGCCCATAAACCTGCAGCTCAGGACAGCTCGCAGCTGCCAAGTGCTGCGGGCTCGCAGGGCCCGACCTGCGCGCAGATAGCGGCCACCTCGCGCTGGATCGCTGCCGGGTCAAACACGGGGTCCAGGCGCCGCAGCACCGCGCTCCCGTCGCGGCCTACCAGGCCCACCTGCGAGGCGCCGCAGCCAGAAGTCGCGTCCACCTCGAAGCTGCGCTGCATAGGAGGGAGCTGCTCTTGCAAGGAGGTTTACACGTCACAGTCCCGCTCCCCAGTGCGGCTGCCTGCAAGCCTCTTCTACTAGCACTCCTGGCCGCTTGCTGTGCTAGCTCTCCTTAACTCACAACACAGCCGGCTCACCAAGCAGGAAGCGTCGGTGGCACGCCGGCGCAAGCCATATGCACGGTAGCCAGTCCTGTAGGTCAAAGCTACGTGTGAAGAGGCAAGGGACACACTGCTGTGCAGCGAGCATGCCGCACCTGGATGCCTGCATACGGCTCGGCCAAGCCCGAGCCTCGCGCAAAGCCTGTGCTAAAGCGCAGCGTGTACACGGTGGACGGCTTGCCCTGCCGGTGCCAGCAGTGTCAACACATATAAAGTAGCTGAAAGTCAGAGACCATATAAGCAAAGCTGTCGGGCAGTCTTTAGCTTGCTTGCGCTCTGCAGCACAAGCGGTGTGACACCAGCCCAAGCACACGTCAGCAGAAGAGCAGCTTGCGCGTTTCCAACAATCAGGCAGTGTGCATTGGCGGGGCGATGGCCTAGCAAAGGGCAGCTATGGACACTGCCGAGGCGCCGCCGCTGCCAGGTCGCAGGCTGCAGTGAGAGGGCTCGCAACTGACTGGGCACATCCCGGTCGGAAGTCAAACCTACCCGCAGCTGCTCACAACCGGGCAAGCGCTGAGGGCAGCGCGGCACGCGGCGCGCACCGCGCTCAGGCTCTCCTGGCCGACCAGGCGCGCCGGGATCACCAGGCCCTTGCCAAACTGCTCCGCGCGCTTGCCCGGGTATGCGACCTGCGCCTGCCCCTCCGAGCAGCGCACGGCCACCGCGCAGCGCGGCCGCCCAGCGGCCGGGCCGGCGCAGGCGGGCGCCGCGGCCGGGCAGGGCGCCAGGAGACCAGGGGAGTTCAGCGCGCGCATCCTGCCTGCTCAGTCGCCTGGCTGGGCGCTGCCTACCTCCCAACGCACGCCTGCGTCTGGTGCAGGCGGGCGGGAAGGAGAGATTTGCTTAGCTGGCGAGGTGCCCGCGCTCATAGGGCCCATCACTGATGCATGTACCCTGCTGCTGGGGGTACATGCATCAGGGGACAGACTCATTTTTCGATCCATGCATGGCATGGGCACCTGCTATCTGCTGGTGTTCTGCTCCAGCACACCGCTCCAGAGCGGGGAGCGGTGTGATGCTTGCCCGCGCACGTGCCCTTCCCGGGGAGGGCATGTGCGCTCCCAGGGAGGCCAGGCAGCCAGCCAATGCAAGTCCTTGCGGTGGATCGCCTGCCCAGTTACTGCAAAGTGCAACGCATCTTTCCGCCTGCGCCTGAGGCTGGCGCAGGTGCTCAAGGTTGTACGCTTCCGGCTGTGGTGGTCCGCGCTCCCCTCCGTGGCGCTTCCGGCTGGGGTGCTCCGCGCTCCCCTCCGTGGCGCACGTGGTATCAGGTAGCAGGGGGTGTGCCGTGCTGAGCATGGCTGCCCGTGCTGCACCCAGGGCGCTCTTGGGACAGATACCATGTCCTCTGTCAATCACCCGGCCATTTAAGCTGCCCTTGCGCCCTCCGCGCGCTTGTTCCTGCCCGACTGCACCATGCTTGCCTTTATTTAGCATGCGGACACACTCGCAGTGGCCTGCTGCACCCTTGCCTGCCTAGCTTCAATTTGCAATGCGCAGCCCTGCTCTCGGGCTGCGTCAGTAAGCAGCCAGTAGTTGGCTGATACACGGCTGCAACTCAGGGATTCATTCTGAGAGATTCTTGCATTTCACCAAGCACACAACGGATGGCATGCACACCAGTGTAATGGCATTAGAACAGTGCGAGGGATGGACAGGTGTCAGAAGCAGTCAATACTTCTTGTTTATTACACTTTAGCACACTGGATACTTCTGCTGCAGCATATTCTGCACAAGCTCTCAAAAATCACAGCTGGGTTCCCGGTAGGCACCAAGACCACAAGAGAGCAGGATGCGCCAGGTAAAAGCATGGTGCCGCCCGGGTACTAGCGGGCGGGCACAGCAAGTCAGTCATCTTGAGGGCTTGGCAGGTAGGTGTGTGCAGCAGAGACTCTCGACTATGTACACCGCGCCGCGCCGGTGGCGCGCGCTGTCACAGGATGCACAAGCAGCCACTGAGCCTGGACCGCTGCCTGTGTGAGGGGATCCGGGCCGCATGCATGCTCTACTCTAGCACAGTCCCCCAACCAGCGAAAGCACAATCACCACCGCCCTCGCGTAGCTACGCCCGTCTAATGCCGGCGCGCGTAGCAGCACACCCGCGCGTAGCTAGTGTCGGCCGTTCACGTTATTGTTATTTATGTTGGTCCCACTGTTGCCGACGTTGCTGAGCGCGGCAGCACAGCAAGAGGTCAGTACGAGTGTCTAAAAGAGGCAGAAAGGCAGATGAGACGGGCAATTAGGTCTTATGCCACCCTGCCTACATTTTGAGTTACAGGCAAACAGACGCAATCTCTTGACGTGAAAGTCACCGAGCTCCCAGCAGGGAAGGGAGCGCCCTTCCGTGAACTCACTTGTTGTTGATGTTCGAGTTTCCGCCGTTGTTCTGGGCGACATTATTGCTGTTTATCATCGCGCACAAAGAGCGTCAGCAATCTGACATGCACTGTAAACGAGACCAAGCTTAACTACAGATGAGGCCAGTGGTGGCGCCGAGCCTGGGACAGAGCATGGTAGCAGGGCTGGCCAAGTCCAGTCCCACTCCACTGAAATGGCCAATTCCATAGCCAACTTCATCCCCAATTAGAATGCATGCTAGACCTGACCCTACCCCACTCAGAACCTCATTTCATGAGGGAAGTAAGACACCACAAGTGGCCATATCTGATGAGCAGGGCAGCAGGCTTGCGTGGGGCGCGAGCGCACTTGTTAATATTCGTCGAGCTCTGCCCGCCACCATTGCCGTTTACGTTGTTGCTACGCAGAGGCACACACTGATGATTGAGCAACCGTGTAGGCGTGACATACTGCGTATGACACTCGCAAGCGTCCAAAAGGGCAAGATGAAGCGCAATACAGCAGCGTTGCTGTGCAACGCACACGCACATGCATGAGCAACTGTTAGGCGTGGCAAAATGCATATGACACTCACCACTCAAAAGGGGCAGGCTGGCTCAGCGCAGCGCGGTGGTGCGCACTTGTTAATGTTTGAGGGCGAGTTGTTCCAGCCCTGGTTCTGGACGACGTTACTGTGACGCGCGCACACCTGGCGTCAGCCTCATGCCTATCCCAGTAATCATCATGGTCGGTCTCATTCACTGGCCGCAGACCTGCTCTTGATGCGCCAGCAGAGGGACCGAGTCACCAGCGAGACCAACGCAGCAGCCCGCAGAGCTCCCAGATGCCAGTAGAAGCACGGGCGATCAGGCATTCTGAGCGGGGGAGGGCCGCGCGCGCTCACTTGTTGTTGATGTTGCTCTGCTGGCTCTGCTGGTAGCCCTGGTCGTACCCGCCGCCGCCCTGGTTCCAGCCGCCGCCCCAGCCGCCGCCGCCGCCCCAGCCGCCGCCGCCCATGTACCCGCCCCAGCCGTCCTTGGCGGTCGCTGCGGGCCCGGCCTGCACAAGCACACACAGCGTTCACGCCCTTGCCGGTGATAGGGCGACCTGCATGTGTCAAGAACAATTTTGCACTGCCACATGGCCACAGTCCGTCAAGGACGCGATGCTCACCAACAGTGCGGCCCACCCCCGCGCCCTGCACCAGGCGTGACAGCCCCCATATACCAGCGGGTGCCGGGCGCGCGCGCGCCTGGGCGGACGCCTCATCGATGAAGAGCGCGACGGCGGTCAGCTTGGCGCCGACGGGCGCCTCGGTCAGCATGTTGGAGCCGATGCCGTTCGCGGCGTCGTCCACCGCCTGCGCGCGCCGGCGGCGCTTGCTGCTACGCTCCGGTGCAGCAGCTCACTCACAAGGAGTACAAAGCACGCCCTGAAAGCAAGTCAGGTTTCCAGGGAGCAACACTCAAGCCTCCAGTCAAGCCTCCAGGTGGCGCGCCAGGCGGGCCGGCGCGAGGATGCCAGGAGGCCGCCAGTCAAGCCTCTGGCTGCATGCCAGAGCAGCGGGCAACAGGCGCACCCGTGCGGTGACGCCGCCAGCGGTCGCAAGCTGCGCGGCATCCGCGGGCAGCATGCGCACGGCAAAGGTCAGGCGCCCGGCCTCAGTGTCGTACGCGGGCTGGCTGAGCTGCACGAGCGCGGTCGCGCTCGTGCCGTTGCGCGAGGCGTACATAAGCGCGTCGGGCGCCGCTGCCCACACCGCCGCGAACGGCGAGCCGGACGTCGCATTGGCGAACGAGCCTGCGCGCGGGTGGACAGGTGGCGGTCAATGCCTGCATCGCCACTGGTGCACTGCGACCCACAGGGGCGGCGCCAGGCAGCAGCAAACCCTGGCAAGCGCCACCTCGCACAGTGCAGCGAGGAGGGCCGCCGCAACGCGGGCGCACCGATCGTGTAGGTGGCCGTGGCGCGCGTCTCCGTGTTGAAGCCCGTCGCGGTGGCCTGCAGGCCCTCCAGGACCAGCTGGCTCGGCGAGGCGAACACGGCCTGGCCTGCCGACAGCGTGAAGAGCAGGTCCGCGAGCGGCTTGGCGGCCGGCGCGGGCGCGGGCGCCATGCGCGCGCCTGCGCACGCGCGGGGCAGCCGAACGTCAGGCGCAAGCCTTCAGCGCGGCTGGGCGACCCGGTTCAATGCAAACAGGTGGCCATTGCCACCTGTCCAGTGCCGCCTGCAACGTGCGCACAATACTGCACACGTGCGCGATCGCAGCAGCCGTGGGTGGCCTAGCAGTGCGGCTTGCCTTGCTTGGAGCAAGCAACCCCCACCGCTGACCCTTGCCACGTGGCGCACCATACATCGCGCGGCCAACCGATATGCGTGCACGCAGCAGCCACCCGCACCCCAAGCACACAGCACGCAGCAGAAATGGGCTACACCCAGACACACCCCCTGGCAGCAAAGAGTCTCATAGCCAGTGGCATGTCAATGTCACGGGCACGCCCTCCCAGCAGCTGGGGCAGTCTGCCCCATACAAGCACCGGCGTGTCTTGCATCTTACCCGATACAACGGTGAGGGCCAGCAGTGCTGTGCCCAGCACTGCCAGCGCACGCATCGAGCTGACCATGACCGACCTCTGGTCCCGCTCGCTGGTCTGTCGGCAGGCGCTGAGCGGTGGGAAGGTGAGGCCGACCTGCACGCGAAGCAAACAAGAGGCCGGATGCTGTGCGGGGGAGAGGCAGGCTTGAGAAGAAGTGAATGTGCTGCCGATCTGAGTGTCACTTCAATCACACCTGGGGTCCGCTAGCTGCGCCAGCTGTAGCCGAGCCCTTCAGACCTAGGTTCAGCCTCCCGTAGCTTTACCGTATATTGCGTAGCGATCTACCGTAGCGATCTACCGTACAGGCCTTCCCTATACTATCAAGCTTGGCCCCTCTGCTGGGGTGCGTAGGGTTCAGTTTACGCTGAGGAGTTGCCTGGCCCTGCGCGAAGTACTTGACACAAAGTTCCGGAGGAGCTCCCGGAGCACACAGCACTTGGCGGAGCACACAGCGCTTTGCGGAGCGCGCTGCCAACGCGCGCGAGCGCACTGTGCTCCAACCCGCGCGCGCAAGCCCTGCGGGACCTTGCAGAGGTGCGCAACTGCATCCATACGGGCCAACGCGGTGAAGGCAGAGCGCTGGGTTGCACTTCATGTCCCGGGACGGCGCCGCTCGCAGGCGCTTGTGGCCGAATGCAGTGTGGAAGCAGGCCGCTGCGCCGTGCACGTGACTGAGACTGGGGTCACGCGTGTGTGTGCAATGCTGAGTGATGCGGTCGAGTGCGCAGCTGCTCTTCAACGAGCGTGACAGTGAGCCCTCGTGCGCGGCTGCAGAGTCACGCTCTGCGCGAGCCCTTGTGCGCGCGCCTGTCATGCCTGCCGCCAAGCACGCCGGACCTGTGCGCAGGAACGCGTCCACCCCGGGCGCTGCCTGCGGGATGCTGTCCAAGTCGAAGGCCGCTGCGCCCAAGGGCGCCGACGCGGCCGCGGACGCGAGCGCTGGCGCGCCCGCGCCCGGCGCCACGCCGCCCGCGCGCCGCACGCTGCCGCTGCATACCATGGAGACCGCAACGCGGTGTGCCGCCCTCTGCCCTCGCACAGGCGCCAGCAAGCAAGTGCAGCACTTGGCTGTTTGTGCCCGACGTTACCATTGGACACTTCAAGCAGGCTGCGGCCTCGTTCGATTTCGAGATACATCGCACCGCATGGGGCGCCAGCACTTGTGGCGAGGTTGGTTGCTGCGCAGGCTGAGCGCCGGCAAAGGCTGTTTGCCGTCAGAGGTGTTGGCGGGGTATGGTGCAAGTAGCGCTGAGGACGCAGTGCTTAGCACTTCGGCACTCAAATGAAGGGTCGCAGGCCCAACCGGTTCAGGAGCACGGCCCTGGATGACACCTGCTGGGCCTCCGCCCACGGCCGGCGCGCCGCTGCGCGCAGGCTGAAGAACTACATGGGCGCGGCGGCTGGCGCGGCGGCCGGCGCGGTGACCAGCGCGCCGGCCTGGCTGGCCGCCAAGGCGGCGCCGGTGGCCGCCGACGGCGCCGGGCTGCTGCGCTCGGCGGCGGCCGACGCGGCTGACCGAGTCGCGCTCTTCCGCCGCGGCAACGCGCAGTACGACGAGCTGGAGGAGGAGGACGAGCGCGAGCAGGGCCGGCCCGCGCCCCCGGCCAGCGCCGCCGCCAACGGGCGCGCGCCGCCGCGCGGCGGCGCCGCCGCGGGCCCGCCCGACGCGCTGCCGGCGGGCCGGGGCGGCGGCCAGGGCGCCCGCGAGGCGGGCGGGGGCGGGCGGCCAGCGGGCGCCGGCGGCGGCAGCGCGAGGAGCGAGGCAGCGGCGGCCGCGGCGCGACCTGCGCCCGCCCGCGAGGAGCCCAGCATGATCTCGTTCGACGACGAGGACGACGGCGCGGACGCCGACGACGGCGCCACGAGCAGCGCAGCCGGGCCGCGCCCCGCTGAGCGCCCGGGCCTGCCCGCCGGCGCGGGCGGAACCCGTGCCGCGAGCGAGCGGGGCGAGCCGCCGCCGCGGCCGGCATCCGCGGCGTCCAGCTCCGCCTCGGCCGCGGCGTCCGAGCTCGCGGACGGCGGCTGGCCAGCCGTGTCCGGCGTGCTGCGGGGGCCGCTGGCGC
>JAABUV010002957.1_pt1 | contig 22229 bp, 24 predicted proteins | sample 5559971 | NCBI WGS metagenome assembly JAABUV01 (sample SAMN10711881, study PRJNA513362) | rock metagenome | isolation source: Antarctica rocks | place: Antarctica: Victoria Land, Knobhead nord | collected 2015-12-19
TCGGGCACCGGGTCGTGCATGGCGGGCCGTCGCTGCTGCAGCACTGCCGCATCGACGACGCGGTGCTGCGCCAGCTCGACGCCGCGTGCGCATTCGCACCGCTGCACACGCCGCTGGCCCTGGCGGTCATCCGCTTCGCCCGCGAGCACTTCCCGGGCGTGGCGCAGATCGCCTGCCTTGACACAAGCTTCCATGCGTCGATGCCTGACGAGGCGCGCGTGCTGCCCGTGCCCCGGGCATTGGAACGTGACGGCGTCCGCCGCTACGGCTTTCACGGCCTGTCCTGCGAGTCGATCCTGCACCAGCTCGGCCATGACCTGCCCAGCCGCATCGTGATCGCCCACCTGGGCGGCGGGGCGAGCGTCACCGCGGTGCGCGACGGGTGCTCGGTCGACACGAGCATGGGCATGACGCCCTCCGGCGGCGCGATCATGAGCACACGCAGCGGCGACCTCGACCCCGGCCTGTTGATCTACCTGCTGCGCGAGAAGGGCTACGACGCCGCGGGGCTGGAGGCGCTGGTGGACCACCGCTCCGGCCTGTTGGGAATCTCCGGCGTCGGCAGTGACATGCGCCGCCTGCACGAGGTCGCGCGGTCGAGCGCCGACGCACGCCTTGCCTTGCGGATGTTCCACATCTCCGTCGCCAGGCAGGTCGCCGCGATGACCGTGGTTCTCGGTGGCCTCGACCTGCTCGTGTTCACCGGCGGCATCGGCGAGAACGACGCGGACACCCGGGCGGCCGTCTGCGAACGCCTGTCCTGGATGGGGGTGAGCCTGGACGACGCCCGCAACCGGGCGGCTGCCAGCCCGCTGGACGCTCCGGGATCGCGCTGCGCCGTGCAGGTTCTCGCCTCGGAGGAGGACGAGCAGATCGCCCGCCACGTCTGGAGCCTGTGTGTCTGAAGCCAGGGTGCTTAAGCCATGAGGATTTTCAGGCGGCCTGCTCGTGCCGGTGATTTTACAGAACCCGTTGACGCTGCGCACCCGGTGCCGTCGTCGGCCGGCTTGCTCCGTGGTCTTGGCCCGGGCCTGATCACCGGCGCCGCCGACGACGATCCCAGCGGCATTGCCACCTACAGCCAGGTCGGAGCCCAGTTTGGGTTCGGTCTGTCCTGGATCATGCTGTTCAGCCTGCCGTTGATGATCGTGATCCAGGAGATCAGCGCACGCATCGGCTGCGTCACCGGTCGCGGCATTGCTGACAACCTGCGCCGCCACTATCCACGCTGGCTGGTGCGCGGCGTCGTCGTGTTGCTGCTTGCGGCCAATGTGATCAACCTCGGGGCCGATCTCGGAGCCATGGGGGCGGCGTTGCGGCTGCTCCTGGGAGGCGATGCGCGGCTCTACACCGTGGCTTTTGGGATCGTCTGCATCGTTGCCGAGGTGTTCATCAGCTACGCCCGCTATGCGCGGTTCCTGAAGTGGCTCACCCTGTCGCTGTTCGCCTACGTCGCCGTGGTGTTCACCGTGCACCTTCCTTGGGGCGAGGCCCTGCAGGCAACCTTCGTGCCGCACCTGGCACTTGACGCGGCGAGCGTCACCGCACTGGTCGCCGTGCTTGGCACCACGATCAGCCCCTACCTGTTCTTCTGGCAGTCGTCGCTGGAAGTGGAGGACAGGCTGCGCCGGGGAGCCCGACCGCTCTGCGTCACGCCGTGCGACGCGCCGGCGCAGTTCGCGCGCATCCGGATCGATACGGCGACCGGCATGGCGGTCTCAAACCTCATCGCGATCTTCATCATCTACGCGACTGCGGCGACCCTGCACGCATCAGGAGTCACCGACATCCAGACCTCCTCCCAGGCGGCGGAGGCTCTGCGTCCGATCGCGGGTCAGTTCGCCTTCGTGGTCTTCTCCACCGGCATCGTCGGCACTGGACTGCTCGCCGTCCCGGTACTCGCCGGCTCGGGCGCCTACGCGCTGTCGGAGGCGCTGCGCTGGCGCGAGGGCCTGGACCGGCGCCTGTTGCAGGCGAAGTCGTTCTACGCCGCCATTGCGGCGTCCACCTTGTGCGGCGTGATGCTGAACTTCACCTCGCTCGATCCGGTCAAGGCGTTGTACTGGAGCGCCGTGGTCAACGGCGTGCTGGCCGCTCCGGTGATGGCCGCGATCATGTTGGTCGCCAGCAATGGACGCATCATGGGGCGTCTTACCCTGCCCCCGGCCATGCGCATTGCTGGCTGGCTGGCGACCCTGGTCATGCTGGGCGCCAGCATAGGTTTTTTCGCCCTATGAGGGGCCTCGACGCTACCCATTCTGAGCGTCACGCCCTGTTAACTGATTAGGCTTTGTCTCGATTACCAGGTAACATTGTTTCTTCCGCATGGGCGTGAAATGCACGTTGTAATTATGGCTGCTCTGGGCGGACTGCTGCCGGCTACGATACCAGCGTCATCTCCCGCGTGCTTCTGTTCCTGGGCAAGGTGTTCCATCTGTTCCACCTAATATTGGACATGGTCACCAGTATCGCACTCGAGAATGCTGCTGTGGGGGCTGTCCTGGCAGGATTGCTGGGCGACCGCTTGGGCCGGCGCCCTATTCCACAACAAAGCTTTGGTTCCGAAAGAGGTTCTCTTAGAGCATGTCTGTTTCAAGCTGGGGCATACCCGGCATGTTGGATGTAGTTGGCGCATTCGGCTGGGCCGAAGTTGGTCAAGAGCGAGCCGATGCGGTTCCAGACCGCTGCGACTGAGCGTTCGTCGGCCTTGCGCAGCAGCGTCTTGAGCTTGGCGAACATCATCTCGATCGGGTTCAGGTCGGGACTGTAGGGCGGCAGGAACAGCAGGTGCGCGCCGGCCTTGCGGATGGCGCGTCGTGTCGCCTGGGTCTTGTGGCTGCCGAGGTTGTCGAGCACGACGATGTCGCCCGGGCGCAGGGTGGGCACCAGGAACTGCTCGACCCAGGCCTGGAACAGCTCCGCGTTGATCGGGCCGTCGAACACGCAGGGTGCGGTGATGCCGCTGGTGCGCAGGGCTGCCAGGAAGGTCATCGTGCCAGAGCGCAGGGCGGGCACGGCCGCCACCAGGCGCTGGCCGCGCTCGGCCCAGCCGTGGGTGCGGGTCATGTTGGTCCTGGCCCAGGTCTCGTCGATGAAGATCAGGCGGACCGGATCGACCCGGTCCTGGCAGGGCTTCCAACGCTCGCGCTTGCGGGCCACGTCGGGCCGGTCCTGCTCAGAGGCGCGGAGACTTTTTTTCTAGGCCGGCAAAGTTGGCTGGCATGCTTTCAGTTCGAGTTCGGCCAGATAGGCGTCCGGGTCGCGGCGGAACCGGGTGCGGAGCGTGCGTGCATGGCGGCGCTGGTCGAGGCGCTTGCGCAGCCTGCTCGTATCCCTCCGCCGTAGGCCGTCTTCGGCCGTGTCTCCTGCCGCCGTAAGGTGCTGCTTAAGGCGGCCGTTGAGGTGTGCGGATGGATGGCGTGATGGAGATCATCACCGGGCGGGAGCGGCGTCGGCGCTGGAGTCTGCATGACAAGCTGCGGCTTGTGGCCGAGGCCAGCGAGCCGGGTGCCATGATCCGCGCCGTGGCCGCGCGCAGCGGCGTCAGCGAGAGCCTTCTGTTCACGTGGCGGCGCCAGGCACGTGAGGGTCTGCTGGGCGGGGCGGTGTCGCAGAGCCCGGTGTTCGTGCCGGTGCAGACGCTCGCACCGACCGGCAGGGCGCTCACCCTGCCCGATGAGAGACCACGTCCGGCTGTGCCACTGGCACCGACGACCCGGTCCGCGGGCACGCCTGGCCTGATCGAGATCGACCTGGGAGGCGGGCGGCAGGTCCGCGTGGGCCGCGACGTGAACCTGGCGGCCCTGCGGCGCGTGCTGGCGGCGCTGCGCGAGTGATCCCGATCGCCAGCAGCGTGCGGATCTGGCTGGCGACGGGCCATACCGACATGCGCCGCGGCATGCCGGGCCTGGCGCTGCTGGTGCAGGAGGGGTTCGGCCGCGACCCGTTTGCGGGTGACGTCTTCGTCTTTCGTGGCCGCAGCGGTTCGCTGCTCAAGGCGATCTGGCACGATGGGTTCGGGCTGTCGCTGTATGCCAAGCGGCTGGACCGCGGCCGCTTCGTCTGGCCCCAGACGGTCGACGGTGTGGTGGCGTTGAGCGCCGGGCAGATGAGCTATCTTCTGGAAGGGATCGACTGGCGGCATCCGCAGCAGACCTGGCGCCCGCAATCGGCGGGATAGCCGCCCCTACCTGCTGAAACCGGTACCATCACGGCTTGGTTCATGATTCACTTGCGCCATGGACGCCGAGCTTGCCGCCCTGCCGGATGACGTCGACGCGCTCAAAGCGGCGCTGCTGGCTGCACGCGCCGAGGCCGCCGCGGCGCTGGCGGAGCAGTCCGCCAACCTGGCGCTGATTGCCCACCTCAGGCTGCAGATCCAGAAGCTCAACCGCGACCGCTTCGGCCCGCGCTCCGAGCGCACCGCCCGGCTGCTCGACCAGATGGAGCTGCAGCTCGAGGAGCTTGAGGCGTCCGCGAGCGAGGACGAGCTGGCCGCCGAGGCCGCCGCGGCCAGGACCACCACCGTCGCCGGTTTCACCCGCAAGCACCCGGCCCGGCGGCCGTTTCCCGAGCACCTGCCGCGCGAGCGCATCGTCGTTCCTGGCCCCGCCGCCTGCGCCTGCTGCGGCGGCACCCGCCTGACCAGGCTGGGCGAGGACGTCACCGAGACCCTCGAGGTGGTGCCCCGCACCTGGAAGGTCGTCCAGCACGTGCGCGAGAAGTTCTCCTGCCGCGACTGCGAGCGCATCAGCCAGCCCCCGGCGCCGTTCCACGTCACCCCGCGCGGCTGGGCAGGCCCGAGCCTGCTGGCGATGATCCTGTTCGAGAAGTTCGGCCAGCACCAGCCGCTCAACCGCCAGGCGGAGCGCTACGGCCGCGAGGGCGTGCCGGTCAGCCTGTCCACGCTGGCCGACCAGGTCGGCGCCTGCACGGCGGCGCTGATGCCGCTGTTCCAGCGCCTGCGGGCCCACGTCATGGCGGCAGGGCGGCTGCACGGCGACGACACCACCGTGCCGGTCCTGGCGCGCGGCAGAACCGACATCGCCCGGCTCTGGACCTACGTGCGCGACGACCGGCCGTTCGGCGAGCCCGCTCCTCCGGGTGCCGTGTTCCACTACTCGCGCGATCGCGGCGGCGAGCACCCGCAGAGCCACCTGGCGGGATATGCCGGTATCCTGCAGGCCGACGCCTATGGCGGCTACGGCAGGCTCTACGACCTCGGCCGCACACCCGGCCCGATTCTGGAGGCAGCCTGCTGGTCCCATGCGCGTCGGAAATTCTTTGTGCTGGCCGATGTCGAGGGCAGCGCGCGCCGGGCGGCGCACGGCAAGGCCCCCGCGGTGCTCTCGCCGATCTGCCTCGAGGCCGTGCAGCGCATCGACGCCCTGTTCGACATCGAGCGCGACATCAACGGCAGCAGTGCCGGGGCGCGCCAGGAGATCCGGCAGGCTCGGTCGGCGCCGCTGGTGGCGGACCTGCACCGGTGGCTCGCAGAGCAGCGCACGAGGCTCGCGCGCGGCAACGAGGTCACCCGTGCCATCGACACCCTGCTGAAGCGCTGGACGGCGTTCACCCGGTTCCTGAACGACGGACGGATCTGCGTCAGCAACAACGCGGCCGAGCGCGCGCTGAGGGGCATCGCGCTCGGGCGCAAGTCGTGGCTGTTCTGCGGCTCGGATCGCGGCGGGCAGCGCGCCGCGGTGATGTACAGCCTGATCGTCACGGCCAGGATGAACGATGTCGACCCGCAGGCCTGGCTCGCCGACGTGCTGGCCCGCATTGCAGCCCATCCAGCCCAGCGCCTCGACGATCTGCTGCCCTGGCACTGGGCCAAGCCGACCGCCACTCCGGTCGATCAGGCCGCCTGAGCCACGCGCCAGCCGCCCGCACAGCTCGCCGTGGCCTTTGGCGGACGCTTACGCGGCTTCCTTCAGGATCAGCTTCTCCAGCGTCAGGTCCGACACCGCGCGGCGCAGGCGGCCGTTCTCCTGCTCCAGCTGCTTGAGCCGACGCACCTGATCCAGCTTCAGGCCACCATACTCGGCTCGCCACCGGTAGTACGTCGGCTCCGTCACGCCGATCGTCCTGATCGCCTCCGGCACCGGCTTGCCCTGGCCTACCAGGACCTCAACCTGCCGGAGCTTGCCGACGATCTCCTCCGGCTTGTGATGCTTCCTTGCCATTCCACCCTCCGTTTGCCCACCGGCCATACATGACCGGCGGCTCACTCCTAGGGGGTCAGGTCATGGTCGCGCCCTGCCGCCTTCTGGGTGAACACCCGGTGCTTGGTGCGGATGAAGCGGTCCACATCCGCCTCCTGCCCGCGCTCGGTCGCCGCCACGAGGTCGATGCCCAGCGCCTTGTAGGGCTTCTCGCCGGCCTGTTGCACAGATGGCCTCCGGCCATGCCAGGCCGCATAAGCCCGCTCAGGTCCTCATTCGTGCGTAGGCCTCCAGAGGTTTGCTTTGGCGGCGCAGAGCCTGCGGCCGACCTTCCGCCGACCTGCCGCGGCGGCGCAGCCACGTCAGAAGACCCCTTGCGTGCGCAGCACCGTGCGGCGGCCCGCGTGGAACCGGTTGGCTGCCGCCTGCACGCCATCAGCAAGCTGATCCAGTTCGGCGGCGGCGAACCCGGCCTGTTCCGCCGGGCTGGCGCCGTCCCGTTCGGCCAGCAGCAGAAGCTGCTGCAGCCGGTCGACCTCGGTCGCACCGCCGGTCACGGGACTGGCGAGGTGGCCTATCTCACCACCGTGCCGCGCGCGTTCAAGGATGCGTGCGTTCAGCGCACCCGACAGCCCGGCAGCCGCAGCAATGGACGCGTCATCGTCATGCGCTGGCTGCAGCACACCCAGGTCGCACAGCACCAAAGCGGCCTGGACGACATCGCGGCCACCCAGGCCCTGGCTGGCCAGAGCTTCCACCATGTCCCCGAGCCGCTGCGGCCGGTGGTCCGCCAGAATGTCCAGCAGCGGGCGGAACATGGCTGCCGGCAGCTCCACCTCACCGGAGTGCGTGCTCGGGCGCACTGCGCCCACGTCGCACGCCGGCTCCACCAGCACGACGCGCAGGTTGGCCAGGGTTTCCGCCTGCTCGCTTGCGCCGGGCCTCCGCGGCCCCTTCACCCAGTAGTCGCGTCGGAAGCGCACACCCGTCAGGGTCTCCTCCACCGTCGCGCGGAAGTCCGGGTCCTGAATTCCATCCACGAGCGTGCGTTGCCGCGGCAGCAGGGTCAGCGCCGCGACGCGGTCGAGGATGCGGGCCGAACATCCATGGCTCAGCTTCGCCGGCGCCAGCTCCGCTGCCACGTCAGCCAGGCTCATCGGGTTCCAATGCTGCCCCAGGTACTCGTGCGTGTGGTAGGCGTTGGGACCCTGGGCCATCCGGGCGAGCATCGCAGGGGCCATCGGGTTCTGCGCGGCATACACCGACTGCGCGGCGAACACGCGCTCCAGGAACGGCACGGCCTGGCGCAGGGCCTCGATCCGCGAGGTGCCGGGGGCGGACATCAACTCGGTGTGGCGGAGCAGGAGGTGGCGGAACGGGTGCAGCCCGGCCCAGCCGACCTCGGTGTTGTAGCTGACATAGAACACGCCGCCGGGCCGCAGCTTGCGGCGGAGGAAATCAACGATGACCGCGCGGTTCTCGGCCGACACCCAGCTCCAGATGCCGTGGGCGCAGACGAAGTCGAGCTCCGGCAGGTCGTCACGCGCACAGAACTCGGCGAATGCCTGTTCCGCCAGGTGCGCGCCCGGCCCGGCGAGCGCGCGGGCGTAAGCGGCCTGACCCGGCATGACGTCGGTGCCCCACCAGTCCGCGCCCGACGCGGCAGCATGCACCGCCACCGATACGCCCTGGCCGTAGCCAAGCTCACAGGCGGCACGGATCGGCGGCATCGCTATACCGGCCGCCGCCAGTGCGAAGCGGGCGAAGACCGGGTTTAGTTGCCGGTAGTAGCCAAACGTGTAGTCGGACCCTGCGGGGTATCCCTCAGCCCAGTCCATCAAGCACCATCCCTGGTCGCAGCCCAGAGGGCGCAGGGGACCGGTCCCCTGCGGGAGCGGCTGAAACGGGGCAAGCAGGTGTTCGTTCCCGGCAGGAATGGCCGCAGCCGCAATGCTGCTGCGCCAGGGCAGGCGCTTGGCGCACCCGGGGCCGGACGGGCGCCAAACCGGCCCGGCACCAGCCAGGAGAGACTCTCAGGACCGCGGCGCCCGCAGGGCGAGGTCCACGATGTCCCGGCTGCGCAAGATCTGCCCCTCGGCCTCGGACTGCTCCGGCGGGATCACGGTGCCTTGAGCGTAATGTGCCGGCTGTTGCATGCAGGCGGCGGCTTGGCCCAGCGATGCGACGATCTCGTGTGCATCGGGCGCCGTCAACGTGCGCCCTTGCAGGCCGTTAAACAGCGCTGTTGCGGCATCCGCGACGGTGCGCGCCGGGCCGCCCTGCTGGGTCAGGCGCGCCAGGGCGCCTGCGCCCCGCGCCAGTGCAGCAGACGACGCGCGGTCCGCCTGGCCGATGCCGTCCACCGACGCAGCCACGGTGGGCAGGCTGACGCGCGGCACCGATGCCGTGCCGGGGAGCGTGCCAAGCGGAGCCGGTTGGGCAGGCGCCTCGTAAGATTGCAGCGCCTGGACCACGGCGGTTCCGCCAGAGACGCCGCCAACCTTCACAGCAAGCCTCCGCGTGCCGTTGCCACGTCGCCATGTCTGGTCATGCCCGTTGTCCCGTGCTGTTCTAATTGCCACATCCTGGGGACCGCTGCGTAAGAGCGGCCAATAACACCCGGGATACCTGATGATCCTTACATTAGGCTGTCCATGCCCGTGGTTCCAAAAACATAGTGAGGCTGTCTCGCGGGAATCGGCAGACGCCTTCCGAATTGCTATGAAAATAGGTGTGTAATCTACACGTGTCCGACAAATGTCACGGAAAAGTTAGCAACGGTGATGGTAGGTGAGCAACCGTTACCCGGAGGTGCCTGCCCTACACGTGTTCCAGACATCTTAACCGGGGATTGCTGCGGCATGGCGCAACAGCCCCGCTACAGGCCCATGGGACCGCCTACTTTTGAGGCAGGTTTGTCCAGCCGATGGCGCATCTCGCCTCTAGCGAGGCTAAGCGGTGCAAGCCCCTTTGTTTCCGACGTATGCCGGCAGACCTCGGTGGTTTGCCCGGATGCGACGCCCAGGCGGTGGTGCCAACCTTCTACCTGCAACTTCATTGCGAGGTCAGTTGATGCGGATTGTCGTAATTGGAACGGAGCTGTCCTTGCAAGTCACCGCGATGCGGATGATCAGGGCAGCGGCGTTCGTCATTGACGGCACGGCATCCCTGGACGAAGCGGAAACGATGACGGCCGATGTCAGCTACGCCGCGGTCCTTCTCTCGGCTCACCTGCCCATCGGCGCACCCCTGGCATGGCTTGAACGGCAGCGCCGCCGCACCCTCGTCGCGCCCGTCGCCTACGTGACCAACCGCGACGGCGTGGACGAACGTATCGCCGCGTTCGAGGCCGGGGCTGACGACTGCATCCGCATGCCTGTGACAGAGCGTGAGATGGTGGCCCGGCTGCGCGCCGTCATGCGCCGGCCCCCCATGATGGCGCAAGCTGCCCTGGTCGCCGGGAACACGAGGCTCGACCGTGCGAGCCGGGAGGTCTGGGTCGGGCTGCAACGCATCCAAATCCCGCGCCGCGAGGTCAGCCTGCTGGAGCAGTTGATGCTCCGATTCAACCGCGTCGCCCCCCGCACGCAACTGGAGGCCAACATCTACGGCTACTCGGATGTCGTGGCTCCCAACTCCATCGAGGTCGGAGTCAGCCGCATTCGCCGCCGCCTGACCGACGCAAACGCCTCTGTCGGCGTCCGCACGGTGCGCGGCGTCGGTTACTGCCTGCACGCCATCCCTGGGCCAGCACGGGTGCAAGCCGCTTGATGCGTCGGGCGCGCATCCACTTCGGCACCTGTTAGCGTCCGGGTGGAGCCGGCGACGCCACTGGTTTCCAGCAAGCCATAGCGGCGTACCACCGTCCAGGAGTGCCAACCGCAGCGAGTGCTGGCTGGCTGGAACTGCTGAAATGGTCAACGGCAGCGGTTCCGGGCATTGTGCTCGCGTGCCGTCCCCCATACATCACGGGCCGCCGCATGGGCCGTCATCACGGCCTACTTGCGGCGCGGTGGGGCAGGACGTACTGGCACAATGCCTGCCTAGCTGCCGTCCCAGGCCACGGCGCTGCATGTCACGCCAACGTCCCCCAAGGTCGGCACCGGTCAGGCGTGGTGCCGCGGCGTGCATGCACCAGCCGTTGCGAAGGCGTGGTCCCGTTGCACGGAAAGGCGGCAAGGGGAACGCTGCCTGTCCCGCTATGCCGTGCCGCAAGAGGCGCGGGATGACGAGGAGCCGACGCAGCCCAGCCTTTGGCAGCTTGAGCCGGTGCGCCAGGTTCGCAGCCGGCCCTCCTAAGCCTGCTGCCGGAGCACGTCCGGCCCAGAACGAGGTGTGGACATGCGCCGGCTTGCAGGCCAAGGGCGCAGACCCTCGGGGCGAACGATCCTCTTCGACCCGAGGGTCTGCTTCAAGTCGTGGCGCCAGCCGGGGCCGGCGTCTTCTGCAGCACGTCGCTCAGGGCCTGGATGTCCTGCTGGACGCCTTGCGTGTTGCCGCTCTTGAGATCCTCCAGCAGGGACGTGACCGCCTTAAGCACGGCCGACATGTCGGGCTGCTGCGCCGTAGGCTGCCCGGCGGGCGCGGCTCCTGCCGCCGCCCCCGAGGTTGCGCCGGCGGGGCTGGCGCCCGGGGTGCCGACATCTGGCGCCGGGCTTGGACCTCCGGTACCCTGGATGCCGCCCGGGGATGGGCCGCCCTGGCCAGCGCCCCCTGCACCGCCCAACATGGACAGCAACTGCTGTAGGTCGCTGTCGGATGCCGTCTTGTCGCCGGACTTGAGGTCCTTCAGCAGCTTCTCCAGCACGGCCGTTAGGTCCTGCATGCCGCCTGGGGAGGCAGCCGGGCTGACGCTGGCCGGGTTGGGCTTTCCTGCACCCGCCGGGGCCATACCGCCCGTTGGGGTAGCGCTGCTCGGTGTGGCCGTGCTGCTTGACGGGGGCGCGCCATTTGGCGGGGCTGCGCTGCTGTCGGCTGGGGGCGCCGGAGCCTTCGCCCCCTGGGCCGGGGTCGCCGGTGGGGAGCCACCGCCCATCAGGTCGGTCAGCAGCTTGCCGATGTCCTGTGCCACGGCGCTCATGTTGCCCGACTTGTAGTCGGATGTAAGCTGCTTCAGGTCGCCCAGGAGGCTGGCGGGCAGGCCGCCCCCTTGGTCGCCATTGCCAGGCTTGCCGAAGGCGCGGTCCAGTTGCTCCGGCCCGCAGCCGCAATGGCCCGTGTCCTTGCCACCCTGCGGACCCTGCACGGCGGGACCATGGCCATAGGAACCATCATTGACCACCGCGCCCTGCGTCCCGCCGCCGGAGCCGCGTATGCCCTGCCCGTTGCCGAGTGCTTTGTCGAACGCCTTGTCGTCGGTGCCGGAACGTCCCATGTCCCCACTGCGCGTGGGCATGTCCAGCGGGCGGGTTGTCGTGACCTGGTTGACCATGGGTGCCTCCGTGCATCTGGGAATGGCTGAACGGTTAGGCCGCCAAGCTTTCGTTAACCTGACCAGACCCAGTCAATTTCCGCCGAAGGTGACGCGCTGCTCCTGCGTTAAGCGAAATACGGTGACGCCGGTTGCCCGGGGGGCGGGCACGGCGCTCAAGGCCGGCACGGCGGCCGGTGCGACAGGCGGCGTTCGGGCGGCGGCCTGGGCCACCAGCTGCCCCGCCAACTGTTCGGTCAACTGGACGAAGTGCGGCGGCCCCGCAACCATCACCATGTCCTGGCCCGGCTGCGGCCGCACGGCATAGCGGGGGTCCCACACGCCCATCCCCTCGAGGCCGGACTTCAGTTCGGGAAAGAGGACGCCCGGCGTCGTCAGCATCTTCGTCACGCCTTCCGACTGGGCGGACACGGCGATGGCATAGCCGTCGTAGTACCAGTCCAGCCCGTATAGCGCTACCACCCGGTCCAGGAAAGCGCGCGGGGCCAGCGGCGGCAGGTGTCCGCGAATGCGTCCTTGCACGGCGTCGGTCATAGTCAGGCGCAGCCCGAGGTTGGCGCCGAACTCCCGCAAGGCGGAGCGGATGTCCTGGTCTATGACGGTGTAGGCGTAGGGCGCATCGCCAAGCGCAAGCTCGGCCGCATGGGACGTCGGCGCGGACGCCAGGGCGCACGCCATCACCACCCAGGCGGCGGTTGTCCACGATCCTCCGCCGCCGGGCGGCAGCTTTCCAAGTGGCAGGCGTTTGGTTCCCGGTGCCGCCGCTGACCGGGACGGGCCGCGGGCGGCATGGGCGGAAGCCACCGCAACGCGGTTGAGCGGACGGACCATGCCGCGGACTACGACCGCCCCGCCTCGCAACTGTCAAGCGGGCATTTCCGGCAGCGGGCAAGGTTGTGGACAGGGTTCGCACCTAGTGTCCCGGTGCAGCAACCGAGGCTCCTCCTGCATGGCGATTGATCCAACCACCGGGGTGGCCGCCGCCGCAGCGCCGCAGCCGCACGACCTGCCGCAGCGCGGCGGCGATACGTCGCCCGGCTTTGAGCAAACCCTGGACCAGGCAGCGCCACAGGTGGCGCGGGCGCAGGAAACCGACCTCGCGGCCCCGCACATGCAGACGCTCGCGCCGTCCCGCACCGACTCGCTCGGGCACCAGGTGCTGGATTCATTGGAGCGGTTCGGCGGGCGTATGCAGGAGTTGCAGAAGCTGGGCGCACGGCCGCCCCGCCCCGCGCAGCCGCTGCCCAGCGGCCCCGGGGCGCTGCTCAACGCCGCGATGAACCCGGTGCCCGCGGCCGGCAGGGATGGCGGCGTGAAGGACCCTGCTTCGGCCACCGACAAGCTGGGCGCACAGTATGACGCGATCTTCGATGAGAGCATGGCGCACCAGGCCAAGCTGTTCGGCCTGGTCATCGAGGTGGACCTGGGGCGCACCGTCGCCAGCACGTCCACCAGCACCGCCAAGACCCTGCTAACCCAAAGCGGCTAGCCCGGGCATGGCAAAGATGCCGCGCACCCTGGCGTTTATGCTCCTGCTCCTGCTGTCGGCTTGCAAGGTGGACCTGTACGGCAAGCTGAACGAACCCGAGGCCATGGAGATGCTGGCGCTGCTGACCCGCAACGGCATGGATGCCGAGCGCGTGGTGGCCAAGGACGGCACCAACACCGTCCGCATCGAGAAGGACCGCCTGGCCGATGGCGTGGACCTGCTGCGCCAGCACCAGCTTCCGCGGCAGAAGTTCGCCAGCATGGGAGAGGTCTTCGCCCAGCAAGGCCTGATCGCGTCGCCGACGGAGGAGCGGGCGCGCTTCGTCTATGCGCTCAGCCAGGAGCTGTCGCACACGCTGAGCGAGATTGACGGGGTGCTGTCGGCCCGCGTCCACGTGGTGCTGCCGCACAACGACCCGCTGCGGCAGGAGGAGGAGCCGGCGGCGGCGGCGGTGTTCCTGCGCCACGATGCCCGGACGCGGCTGGACGACATCCTGCCCCAGATCAAGCTGCTCGTTGCGAACAGCATCCAGGGCCTGTCGTACGACAAGGTGACGGTCATCCTGATGCCGGTGACCAAGCCGCAAGTGCCCGACGTGGCGGTGCCGGGCGCGGCAGCGGCCTGGGCAGGCGCTCCACCTGGCGCGGCGCCGGCGGCGCAGGTGCCGGGCGGCCTTGTGCTGGGCGGCGGCGCCGCGGTGGCCATCGTGCTCGCCGGCGGCGGCGCGCTGGTGGTCCGCCGCCGCGGCCTCCGCCTGGCTGGGATCGCGGCCCGGCCGGAGCGTGCCGTCCTGAAGCAGGCGTCATGACCGGTGCCGTCCATGCGGAATGGGTTATGCTGGCTTGGCCCGCTCTGGATGGAACCGAGTGCGAGGCGCTGACGTCCAGCCTCCGCATACAAGAGCGGCTGCTGCGCCTTGTCGCCGCCCGCCTCGGGTTGCCCGGCGGCCCGACCGTGGCGGGTTCGCTAGCAGCGCTGGCGGACTGCCCGGCTGCGCTGATGCACGAAGCCGCCACGCTGGCGGGAGCGGCCTGGCATGCCGGGTCGGTGCGCCAAGTGCTGGTAGCGGAAGACGTGGAGGTGCTTGTCCAGACCATCGGCGCGCGCGCGCGCAGCTTTGCGCTCGGCAACCCGGCGCTCGCCGTGGCACCCCCGGAGCGCCTTGTCGCCGCGGTGCTTGCGGCAACGATCATGGAATGTGCCGGCGTGTGCCTGGCGGCCTGGTTGGCGGACTTGCCGCCCGGGCCGCGAGCGGCCGCGCTGCCGAAGCTGCCGCGCGCGCTGGCGGACATGCAGGCGGCGCCCGCCGACGTCGATGCCGGGCTGCGGCTGATGCTCGCCGCAGCAGCGGCCGTTCTTGACGCGGGATAACCCCAATGCCGAGTAGCCCCGATTTTGGATAGCATGGCCGAGCGCCGGCCTGGCGGCACCGTGGTCCGTGCCGCCGATCTCGGCATATGGGCCGACGCCCGCACCTTGCTGGCCGATGCGCAGGCGCAGGCCGCCGGCATGGTCGCCGACGCCGACCGGCACCTGGCAGCGAAGCGGGCCGAGGGCCATGCGGAGGGCTTGGCCGCCGGCCAGGCCGAGGTTGCGGCGCTGCTGGCGGAGCTGGCCGCGCGCAGGGATGCCGCCCTGTCCGAAATCGCCGGAACCTTGCCCACCCTGGTCGGCGCGGTGCTGGACCGCATCCTAGGCGCCGCCGACCGCGGCGCGGCGCTGCGCGACGCCGTGCGGCACGGCATGCAGGAGATCTACCGCGGCGGCCCGGCGCGGCTGCGGGTCGCGCCGGAAAGCCAGGACGCGGCCCGTGAGGCCCTGGCGTCCGACCCCCGCTGCGCCGCCGTCGCCATTGACCTCGATCCGTCGCTGCCGCCCGGCGCCTGCCGGTTCGAATGCGAGTACGGCAGCGCCGAACTCGGGCTTGGCGCGCAACTGCAAGCCGTGCGCGACGGGCTGGTTAAGGGTTGGGCGGCGTGAGCCAGCCAGGCCCCGCCGCGCAGCCGCGCCGCCTGGCGCAGGCGCTGGGCCAGCTCGGCCAGGTCCTGCCGGCGATCCCGCTCCGTACGGTCCATGGGCGTGTCACCGCAGCGACGGGCACCATCATCCGCGCCATCATGCCCAACGTGCGCGTGGGCGAGCTGTGCCACGTCACCGACGGCACCGGTCTCGTGTTGCTGGCGGAGGTGGTCGGCTTGGCCGGGCGGGAGGCACTGCTGACGCCCATCGGCGACCTGCGCGGCGTGTCGGGCCAGGCGGACGTGCGGCCGACCGGGCTGTCACGTGAAACCCCGGTCGGCGACCGCCTGCTGGGCCGCGTGGTGGATGCGCTGGGCCGTCCGCTGGACGGGCGCGGCCCCATCTGCCCCGGTCCCATGCGCCCGCTGCACGGGGAGCCGCCCGCCGCCCTGTCGCGCAAGCTGGTCGAGCACGCGATGCCGCTCGGTCTGCGCGTCATGGACGGGCTTCTGACCGTGGGCGAAGGCCAGCGCATCGGCATCTATGGAGAGGCCGGCGGCGGTAAGTCTACCCTGGTGTCGCAGATCGTGCGCGGGGCCGCGGCGGATGTCAGCGTGATTGCACTCGTTGGCGAACGCGGGCGCGAAGTGCGCGAGTTCGTGGAACGCAGCCTGGGTCCGGAGAGGCTGGCGTGCTCGGTCGTGGTCGTCGCAACCAGCGACCGCCCGGCACCGGAGCGGCTGAGCGCCGCCCTAGTCGCCACCAGCATCGCAGAGGAGTTCCGCGACCAGGGCAAAAAGGTCCTGCTGTTCGTGGACAACGTGACGCGCTTGGCCCGCGCGGGCCGCGAGATCGGGCTGTCCGCCGGGGAGCCGCCGACCCGGCGTGGCTTCCCGCCATCGGTCTTCACAATGCTGCCGCAACTGATGGAGCGGGCGGGTCCGGGCGTGCGCGGGTCCATCACCGCGTTCTATGCCGTGCTGGTGGAGGGCGACGGCACCGGCGATCCCATCGCCGAGGAAACCCGCGGCATCCTGGACGGGCATGTGGTCCTGTCCCGCGGCCTGGCGGCGGCGAACCACTATCCCGCTATTGACGTGCTCGCCAGCCGGAGCCGCGTGATGCCGGCTGTGGCCGCGCCGATCCACATGCGGATGGCCGGGCGCATCCGCGAATTGATAGCGCGGCATGCGGAGGTCGAGTTCCTGATCCAGGTGGGCGAGTACAAGCCCGGGTCGGATCCCCTGACCGACGAGGCCGTGCAGAAGATCGCGGCGCTCCGGGACTTCCTGCGCCAGGGCACGGACGAGGCGACCCCCTATGAGGAGACGGTCCGGTGGATGACGCGGCTCGCCGGGTGAACCCTGCCCAGCTTCGCGCCCTGCTGCGCTGCCGCGTGGCCCGTGAGGACGAGGCGGCGCGGGAGCTGCTGCTTGCGCGCGCCGACAAGGAGGACGCGCAGGTGGGGCTTGCCGGCGCGGAGGCTGCTGCCGCGGCGCACCACGAGGGCCGCCGTGGACGGGAGCAGGCCCTGATCGGCACGCTGGTCGGCCAGGTGCAGCACGCGCGCCGCGTGCTGGCCGTGCAGCACGCGGTGGAGCGCATGGCCCAGGAGGCCGTGAATCTGGCCGATGTGGCCGCCGACGCCGGGCGCATCCTGCAGCAGTCGGAAGAGATGCTGGCCGACGCCCGTGCGCTGCACGCTCAGCGTGCGCGGGAGGTGCACAAGTGGCGTACGGCGCTGAACCGGGTCGAGACGGCGCAGCGCGGCTATGCCGCTGCACAGGAGGAGACCGAGCTGGAAGACGACCTGTCGGACCGCCACGCCCGCCGTCCGCCGCCGGCGTGGGCATGATGGCCTCGCACCCGCTGGCCGCCTTCCGCCCGCCGGCACTGTCGGACGCAGCCGTGGCAGCACTGAATGCCGCCGCTGCCCATGGCCCGGCCATGCTGCCGGTAGGGGCCGAGGTGATGACCGTCTCCGTGATGCCTGCATCGGCGCCGGCGCCTGGCGTGCTGTGCCTTGACCTTACAGTGGGCGGGGAAGCCGCGTTCCTGCTGGTGCCGCCGGGTCTGCTGGCGGCTGCCAGCCTGCCCGGAGCCAGCCCGGCCGGAGCCAACCCGGACGCCGAACTGGCCGCGCTGCAATTGGAGGCGGCGCTGGCGGAGGTGCTGTCCGACCTAGAGGGGCAGCTTGGCATCGGTGTCGCCATCAAGGCGCTGCGGCCTTGGCGGGGCGAGGCCCCCCGGCTGGCGGATAGTGGGCTGGCGGACGTGCTCGGCGTGGGTGTGTCCTGTGGCGGGCATGCGTTCGCGTGCCTGCTGCATGCCGGGCCGTTCGCGCTGGCCAAGGTGGTTGCGGCTGCCCCGCGGCGGCGCGGCCCCGTGCTGGGCCATCCCGTGCCGGGCCACCCTCTGCTGGACGGTTCCATGCCGATCCTGGCCTGCGTCCGGGCTGGCACATCGGAGGTTCGGTATGCCGACTTGCTGTCGTTGCGCCCGGGCGATGCGTTGCTGATCGAGGATTGCGGCCTGCGGGACGGCCGCGTGCTCGTCGTCGTCGGGGAGTGCTGGGCGGCAGGCGGGCACCAGGTGCTGGGTGCCGTGCAGTTGGACTCGCGACCCGGCCCGCGCGGCGCCGGATTTTTGAGGAGGTGGTACATGACCGACGGTTCCTACGATCCCGCGGACGCCGACGTGGCGGAGTTGCGCGTGACCCTGGTGTTCGAGTTCGGGCGGCGCATGGCGAGCTTGGCCGAGGTGGCAGCGTTTGGGCCTGGCAGCGTGCTGGAAACCGGGGGCGGCCCGGACCAGTCGGTGGACGTGCTGGCGAACGGGCGCCGCATTGGGCGCGGCACGGTGGTGCTGGTCGGCGGGGCGTTCGCGGTGCAACTGCACAGCATTCACGTGCCGGGCCAGGCTGCGCCGGCACCCGGCGTGCCGGCGCCGCACGCCCCGGCGCACATACTGGCGCCCACGCCAGTTCCCACGCAGGCCAAGGGTGCTGCGGCGTGAACGTGCCCGAACCCAACCTCATTGGCCTGTTGGTCGTCACGACCGGCTTGGGGATGCTCGCGCTCGCCGTGGTGACGATGACGGCGTTCGCGAAGGTCTCCGTGGTGCTGTTCCTGTTGCGGAACGCGATGGGCGTGCAGCAGGCGCCGCCGAACATCGTGCTGTACGGGATCGCATTGGTGCTGACGGTGTTCGTCACGCTGCCGCTGGCCCGCAACGTGTCCGCCGCGGTCAACGAGACACCAAGCGAGTACCGCACCTTTGAGGATTGGATGGGTGGCGCGGCGCGCGGCGCCGAGCCGGTGCGCGCGCACCTGAAACGCTTTACGACGCCCACGGACCGGGAGTTCTTCACCAGCGCCGCCCGGCAGCTTTGGCCCGCCGACCAGCGCGAGGACCTGAGCAGCGACGACCTAGCTATCCTCGTGCCGTCGTTCATGACGGCCGAGCTGAAGCGCGGGTTCGAGATCGGGTTCCTGCTCTACTTGCCGTTCGTCGTCATAGACTTGGTCATCACGACGATCCTGATGGCAATGGGGATGTCCCAGGTCCAGCCCAGTACGATCGCGGTGCCGCTCAAGCTGTTCCTGTTCGTCACCGTGGGCGGCTGGACGCGGATGCTGCACGGCCTGGTGATGAGCTACGTGTAGAGGGCCGGGACATGGTCCAGTCAGTCCTGCTCGATCACCTGAACACGGCGCTGGAGCTGTTCATGCTGCTGGCCGGGCCGCCGCTGCTGGCGGCGCTGGTGGTCGGGCTGGTCGTGGGCCTGCTGCAAGCGGCGACGCAAATCCAGGACCAGACCATGCCGCTGACGTTCAAGCTCGTCACCGTGCTGGCGGTGCTGGCCGGCACGTCCAGCATGGCGCTGGCGCCGCTGCTGGCGGAGATGACGCGGGTGCTGGACGAGTTCGCGGTCCTGACCCGGTGACGCCCGGCCTCGCGCTGGAAGACCTGATCGCCCCGGCCGTCGCCGCGGCGCTGGCGATGGCGCGGCCGCTGGGTGTCACGCTGGTGATCCCAGTGTTCACGCGCGTGAACTTCGGGCTGCCGCTGCAAGCCGGCTTCGCGCTCGCGGTGGGGCTGCCCGGCGTGCAGCCGCTGCTGGATGCGTTGCGCATGGGGCCGGACGGGATGGTGCAGACCGGGGCATTGCAAGCGGGGGCGATGCGGCTGGGGTTGCTGGCGGGCAAGGAGGTGTTCGCGGGCGTGCTGCTGGGCCTGTTCTTTGGCCTGCCCATGTGGGCGCTGCAATCCGCCGGGGAGGTGCTGGACACCCAGCGCAGCGCCCCGGCGGCGGGCGGCAACGACCCCGGCGCGGGCGGCCAGGTCTCGGCGACGGCAGCGCTGGTCGGGCTGTCCACCACCGTGCTGTTCGTAGCGGCGGGCGGCCTGAAGTCTGTTGCCGAGGTAGTTTATGGCAGCTACGCGCTGTGGCCGCTCCTGCGGCTGTCGCCGGTGCTGGCACCCGATGCGGCGGGCGCCGTGCTGGACATGATGGACCAGCTTGCGCGCACTGCGCTGCTGACGGCGGCGCCGGTCATGCTGGCGATGCTGCTGGCCGACGCCGCTGTCATGCTCGTCGGGCGCGCGGTGCCGCGGCTAGGGTTGTTCGACTTGGCGGCCACGCTGCGGAACCTGGTGTTCGTGGCCGCGCTGGCGTTTTATGCGGTCTATCTGGTCGAGTTCATGGGCGTGCAGGTCGGCCTGCTCCGCGATGTCGGCGGGCAGCTGCGGCGCGTGCTGCCGTGAGCGGCAGCTCCACCGAGGAGAAGACCCTCCCGCCGACCGCGAAAAAACTGCGGGATGCCCGGATCAAGGGGCAGTTGGCCAAGGCACCGGACATGGTGACGGCCGCGGCCGGGATCGCGCTGCTGGGCTATGTCTTCGGTGCCGCCGACTGGATCGGGGACAAGATGCGCGGCGGCCTCCTCGCGGCGGCGGACCTGGTCACGCTGCCGTTCGATGATGCGTTGCGGCTGCTGGTGCCGACGCTGGGCGGCGTGCTGGTGCAGACGGCCGGGCCGGCGCTGGCCTTGACCGTGCTGGCGGTGGTGGCATCGGGCGTCGCGGTGAACGGCGGTTTCCTGCTGACGCTGGAACCGCTGATGCCGAAGCTGTCGCATCTCGACCCCATCAAGGGCATCGGCAATCTGTTCGCGCTCAAAAGCCTGGTCGAACTGCTGAAGTCGGTCGTGAAGGCCGGGCTGCTGGGGGCGGTCGCGCTGAAGCTTGCGCTGGCGGCGGCCGGGACGCTGGTGCAGGTGCCGTTCTGCGGACCGGGCTGCATCGGGCTGACGGCGGCGGCGATGCTGCGCCCGCTCGTGGCGGCGGCATCCGGGCTGTACTTGGTCAGCGGCGGCTTGGACATGCTGCTGCAAAGGTGGCTGTTCCTGCGCGATATGAAGATGTCGGTGACGGAGCAGAAGCGTGAGCGCAAGGACCAGGACGGCGACCCGCACGTCCGCGGCGCGCAACGCAACGTGCGGCGGGAGGCCACCACCGCGGAGCGGCTGGGCTTGGCGCGCGCGACGATGATGATCGGTGGAACCGGCAACGCGCTGGGCCTGCGCTACGTGCGCGGAGAGACCGGCTTCCCGACCGTCGTATGCCGGGCACGCGGCGAGGAGGCCGCCGCGCTGATGGTCGCCGAGGCCCGGCGGGCCGCGCTGCCGCTCTACTGGGACAACGCGCTGGCCGACGCCATGGCCCTCGTGCTGCGGGCGGGAGTGCGGATCAAGCCGGAGTTCTTCCAGCGCGTGGCCCAGGCGCTGTATGCGTCGGGCGCGATCAAAGGCTGAACCCCGGCCCTCCGCCGCCGGCAGCCCGCACCCACGGGGCCTCGGGACAGCGGACCCTTGGCGTCAGCCGTCCCGAGGCGGGACAGCGATCGCGGGACATGGATCTTGCGACAGGCATTGAGGGTGCGTCAGCTTCCCGCAAGCGGCACTTGGCATATTCGCGCCCAAGGACCGGCATGTGGAGGCCATGATGGACGTCAGCCGTATCGGGCAGGGCGGGGAAACGCCAACCCAGGGCGCAGGGGCCGGCGGTGGACAGGAGCTGATGCTCAAGGAGCTGTTCGATGTCGTGATGATGCTGGAGCAGGCTTTGCAGGCGGGCAAGCTGACGCCTTCTGCCAGGGCGCCGCAGGCGGGCGGCGCGGCGCCTGCAAGCGTGGGGCAGGGAGGCCCAAGCTCCCTCGGCCCCGGTCCTGGTGCCATTCCTGGAGTTGGTGCGCCCGGCGGGACGGCGGCCCCGGCTACAGGTCCTGCGGTGATCTCGGGCGGTGCGGGGCCAAACTCGGTCGCTGTGACCAACACGTCGCACCACGACGAGCACATCGGCATGTTCATGAACGGTGGCTCGACCACCAAGCCAGTTGCCGAGATCACGCTCAAACCCGGGGAGAGCGGTACGCTTAGCTACCAGAACGGGGAGGGCGGCTTCATGGCCGCGGCGGACTCCTCCGGTGCCTACAAGCCCGATGCCAGCCGCCTGGAGTTCTTTGCCGATGCGTCGGGCAGGAACAACCCCGACGTGAGCTACATTGATGGCCGCAATGCCTCCATCTCCGTCAGCGACGGCCAGGGCAAGACGATGGGCGACACACGCGGCATCGCAGAGGCGGCCCCGCAGGGCGTGGTGTCGTCCGATGCCGGCGGGAGGCTGACGATAGCCGGATGGTATGACGGCAGCACCGCGGCGATGCAGGCGGGCGGGGCCTTCCTGCAAGGGCAGCTTGGGACGGGCAGCGCCTATATCCACCCGAACGACGACCAGAACAAGGCGGCGGGCACGAATCCGATGACCATGGCAGGCAGCACCAGCCAACGCTTCACGGCGTCGTTCGGCGACGCCTGACGGCACCGTCAACTTGTTGGATTGAGGTCGCGATAGCGCTGGGCGAGCACGATGTGCCCGTGATCACGCCGCAGCAGCGACGCCGGTGACCTCGGCCCAAACCTGGAAGGCTTGGGTGTGGTCGGCTCGATACTGGACGGCGGGCACTTGGGAACGATGGAGCAGGAAGAGGTTGTTGATCCGGTTCTGTCAGTTTTCGCGCGACCCAGCATAGATCATGCTCTCGAACGCGCTGAGGCGCGGTGTCACGCGGCTTCGAGGATTGCCAGAGCGGTCAGGGTGCGGCGGAGGAAGAGCAGTCTGCAGC
>JAABUV010002958.1_pt1 | contig 22228 bp, 38 predicted proteins | sample 5559971 | NCBI WGS metagenome assembly JAABUV01 (sample SAMN10711881, study PRJNA513362) | rock metagenome | isolation source: Antarctica rocks | place: Antarctica: Victoria Land, Knobhead nord | collected 2015-12-19
ATGCGGAAGCCCTTGCGCTTGGGCTTGGTGGCGGCCGGCGCCGCGCCGAGCTTGGCCGCCTGCTTGGCCGCCTTCTTTTCCGACTTCTTCTGCTTCTGCAGCGTCTGCTCCTTCTCGACTGCGCTCCAGAGCGCGTCAGACCTCGGCCGCTGGCTGCCTCGTGAGTGTAAGCAACAGTGAAGCGCAGGCGGTTTGTGCTCAGCGGCGAGTGGGTCGCACGGCGCAGGTCGTTGGCGTGCCGGTTGCGCTTGGTCGACTTCTTGTTCTTCTTAGACATGCTTCTGTGCGCACCGCAGCCTCAGCTCAGACGCATTCGCTTGGTGCACCACGTCCAGCGCAAGTGCAAGCGGGAGGGATGAGCACCTTATACGTTGACGGGCTCCACAGACACCGTACTTGCAGTCCTGCTCCTGCTCCTGGCTTGCCCGTGGCGCCAATATTGGCAAACATATGGGCGCAAGCCGGCGGTCTCTACCTGTGAGGCATGCTTGTTGAATGCGCTGCTAGCACAAATCTGACAGCCTTTGACATGGCCAGTGGCACGATGCAGCTCGCGCACAGCGATGCAGCAGTCCCCCTTTCGGTGCTGGCAACTGCGAGCCTTGCCGGAGTGGACCTGGCCGCAAAGGTTGACCCGAAGCTCGAGCGGGGCGCACAGCCGGTCCTGACTTTGCCCCAGCGGTGCGAGCGGCCTGATTGATTACCAGTTACCAAAATGAAATGAAGCGTGGCTTGCTAATGCTTGCCTTGTCGGACTGCAGCGGCGGCCGGATAGAGGGTACGCAGTACATACTGCGCTACCTGGCTCGTATCGCCACCGGCGACAGGAGGCTGTATGGGGGGGACGCCTTCTCTGCAGTGCAGGCAAGTGCCTGCCGCAGTTGATTGCATGCCTCCACGGTTGTCGCTCAGCTTACCAGCACTCCGTATGGTGCGTTCTGACATACTTGCTGCTGAAATTTCAGGTGGACCAGTGGCTCGACTTTGCGCCGCAGCTGGTGGCAGGCGCCAGCTTTGCAGCGGCGTGTGAGGCCGCGAACGCTGCGCTCACGCTTCGCACATACTTGGCAGGACACAGCCTCTCAATCGCGGACGTGGCTGTGTGGGGCCAGCTGAAAGGTGTGATTGTACACTCGAGCGTCGGTCCCTTGCCTCAGGGGCATACTTGCCTGCAAAACTTGCCCACACGATGCCGCCGCACTCACGCTTTGCTGCGCTGCCTGGTGGTGCGCCCGGGATTTGCCACATGTATGTCAATGAAAATAGTGCGAATGCAGGCCGGGCAGAGCCAGACACAAGTGAATTGGCTGCATGCTGGAGTGGCTGCCCTGGTGCCTGTGCCTCGTAACATGTTTGCCTTGGCACCAGCCATACACTGCTGCAGGATGTGGCGGCACAGAGGCACCCTCAGTGTGCATGGGCTCATCGTGGCTCGCTGTCGCGCATGGCGCATGCAGGCCGAGAGCCCTCCCTGCCAGTCGTCCTAACAGCATGCAGCAATGTACTAGCGCGTGGCTCACTGCCGTGCGGGGCCGCGCTAAGGCACGCTGCAGTGGGACAAGCTGCGCAAGGCGGGCACGCTGGCGCACCTGGCGCGCTGGTTCGACCATGTGGCCGCCGAGCCCGCGCTCGCAGAGGTCGCCGAGCGGCACGGCCCCAAGCGGCCGCGCCCTGCGGCCGAGGCGCGCGAGGCTGCGAGCGCCTCGGGGCGCCCCGCCCGCGGTGCGCGCGGCGGTACAAAGCCTGCACTCTTGTCAGCCTTGGGCACGACATGCTGTGCTGTGCGGCTGTTGGCCGTGTCCATGCGCCTGCATCACTTTCAAGCTGAGCGTGCCGTCGTGCATGCCGTCTGTCGGCAGTGCCCATGCGCCCTGCAACATCTCAAGGTGATCTCGCTGCATCTTTGCATTCATTCTTTCATTGTTTTTAAAAGAGACATGTACAATAAAGAATGAGAAAGCCCAGGAGCAACTCCCTGATGCGGCCCGTCGGAATGCAGCCTGGGCCTCGGTCACATCAGTTCACTGCATGTGCACCGGCAGTTGTGAGACGAGCGTGACGGCTGCGGGCGCGCCGCAGTCACGGGCTCGTTCGACATCGAGCTGCCGGGCGCGGCGGAGGGCAAGGTGGTCACGCGCTTCCCGCCCGAGCCCAGCGGCTATCTGCACATCGGCCACGCCAAGGCCGCGCTGATGAACCGCACCATCGCCGACATGTACAAGGGCGCCATGCTGATGCGCTTTGACGACACCAACCCCAGCAAGGTTCGCGCTCCTGCCCCGGCGCCGGCCAGAGTTCTGGCACGCTGTTGTGCTGCTTGCCATGCGGCATCCGTGCATGACACATAGGTTGGGACTCTACCAGAGTTATCTTGCACTTACTGCGCAGTGGTGTGAAAGCACATCGTGTGCACAAAGGCGCCTGAACTTTCCTTTCAGACAGCATTGATGCAAGGGGGCATCAGCCTGACACTGCTGACTGCCGGCGCTGCCTCATCCACCATTACACTTAACAAATGCGGCGCCGTGCACCATCCGCGCGCTGCGCGCGTGCGCAGGAGAAGGACGAGTTCGTGGACAACATCCTGGCGGACGTGGCGGCGCTGGGCGTGAGCTACCAGCGCGTGACGCACACGAGCGACTACTTCCCGCAGCTGGCCGACCTGGCGGACCGCCTGCTGCGTGCGGGGCACCTGTACGCCGACGACACGCCGCTGGAGCAGATGCGCGCGGTGAGGCCGCGCTCCCCTGCCGCGTAACGGCGCCTGCCAGCCAGGGCGCCGCCGGCCGGCGCCATGCTGCTGCGGGCCGCGCGGCAAGGGCAGCAGCTGGAAGTCCAGCGCGCTGCAGGGATGGTTTGGAGTGGCTTTCGCCCTGGCACACGCGCCACATCACGCCTGGCGGCCTGTTGATGTACTACTGGAGATGGACGGCTGATGAGTGCGCTCTCAGCTACCGGTGCTCCGGGACTCTCAACGTACAGCGCGCGCTGCAGGAGCGCATGGAGGGCACGGCGTCCGCGCGGCGCGGGCGCAGCATCGAGGAGAACCTGGCAGCGTGGCGCGAGATGCAGGCCGGCAGCGAGGAGGGCCTTCGGCACTGCCTGCGCCTGAAGATGGACCCGACCGCGCCGAACAAGGCCCTGCGCGACCCTGCGGCCTTCCGCTGCAACCTCACGCCGCACCACCGCACCGGCACGCGCTTCAAGGCACGGCCTTTGTTTATTTGTGCATTCACATGCATCCCGAGCCTGCCTTGCCACATGCCGCATCGTGCTGTCCTATCATTCCTGCATGCTACAAGCATTGGTAGTGCCCAGAACCAGCACATATGTACAGTTGTCCTGCAAAACTGTTTCATCTGCGCCTCGCACACAAATCGCGCCACGTGTGGGACCTGGCATACAGCCGCCAGGTCCCAGATGCGTACGTGCCGGAGCTCCCAGCAGCAGCAACAGCCACAGCCCCATTGCGCAGCTGAATTGTTGCAGCTGCTGCGCGGCCCTAGGGAGCGCTCATAGAGCAGTGCGCCCCTCATGCTTAACAAGCAAGTGCACCAGAGACATGACAGGATAAGCTGTGGGGCCGGCCAGGTGTACCCCATGTACGATCTGGCGTGCCCGTTCGTTGACGCGCTGGAGGGCATCACGCACGCGCTGCGCAGCAGCGAGTACCGCGATCGCGAGGACCAGTACTACTGGGCGCTGCGCCTGTGCCAGGAGGCGCGCAGCCGCCCGGCCCTGCCGCGCCTCTCGCCGCGCACCTCGTGCGCCAGGAAACGTAGGAACATTTGTATAAACGCGTCCCCTGCCGTCATGCACATGCGCTGCTCTGGCCAGGGGGTGTGCCGAGGTCTGGCTGTTGATGTGGTGCAAATAATCCTGCGGGGTGTGGGGAGTGGTGCAAGCGACGTCGGGCTGTGGGGAGTGAGGCAGGAGCGAGGCAGGCCGGCCGACAGGCGGCCGGCCGCAGGTGTGGCCGGGCCTGCCGCACGTGCACATCTTCGACTTCTCGCGCCTGTCCTTCATCTACACGGTGCTGTCCAAGCGCAAGCTGGCCTGGTTCGTGGACACGGGCCGCGTGTCCGGCTGGGACGACCCCCGCTTCCCCACCGTGCAGGTGCGCGGGCGAGGCCGAGAGGCGCCGCTGAGGCGCACACCGGTGTGTGCGTGAAGCGCGCAGTGGTGCATGACATGGGCGTGCCAGTCCGCAAAAGAGTGTTTGTCAGCAAACAGTATCAACTGCGCCAAAGGAACGCGTGTCAATATGTGTGGAGCATGCTGCAAGCCATCAGACCATTGGTGACGTGTGCAGCTGTTCGTAACGAATGCTCTACATGGCAACAAGGCCTGCCAGCCTGACTATGCACAGGTATGAGAAGCCTGTAATGGTAACACACCCCGGGTGCGGCGCATGAGCGCCCGGCGCTGCGGGCCGCCAGGGCGTGTTCCGGCGGGGCATGCAGCTGGCGGCGCTGCGCGAGTTCATCCTGTCGCAGGGCGCGTCGCGCAACGTGACCGTGCAGGAGTGGGACAAGATCTGGGCCATGAACAAGAAGGTCATCGACCCCGTCTGCCCGCGCCATACCGCCGTGGTCGCCGAGCGCAAGGCGCGCGCCCGCCGCCCGCCACACGTGGGTGAGAAGAGAACCCAGAATGACCAGTCACTCCACTGGCTGCGGAGTGTTCCTGCCTGCCAGGAGCGCAAGAAGCCACACGTTCCTGCCTGCCTGCCTGCTGGGTTCACTCGGCAGCGGATGTTGTCGCAAGCGTATGCAAGGAAATGGAACAGCTAGTGTGTGACGTGCAACAGGCCAGCCTGGATGTTGCAGGGCGTAGAACAAGCGCTCGCCATGCCTGGCTGCCGAGCTGCTGGCCAGTCTGTGTGAGTGTGGGGTTTGCCGGACCGCGGCCGGGGCGGCGCGCAGGTGCTGCTGCGGCTCAGCAATGGGCCCGAGCGGCCGGAGGTGGTGACGGTGCTCCGGCACAAGAAGCACCCGCCGGCCGGCGTCAAGGCGACCACGCGGTCCCGAGTGCGCCCCGTTGGATGTGTGGGGTTAGGGTAGGATAATACCCTAACCCTGCCCTACACACTTGGTCAACACCTGGGTTGGACGCGTGCCATGCTCCGGAGGCGCAACTGTCAGCGCGCATGCGAATGTCCACCGGGCGCGTGCGCCAAGCAGACCACTGCGCTGCACTGCGTGCACAGACCTCCCCTACCCGGACGGCCCGCCGTTGCGGGGCGCCAGACGCTGTCACGTGTTGTGAGCTTGGGCCGCCGTGCGCCCATGCTCCTCGTATCAGGGTTAGGGTTGGCGACGGTAGGCTGACGCGGGGCGCGCGCAGGACGTGTGGCTGGAGCAGGCGGACGCGGCGGCGCTGGCGGAGGGCGAGGAGGTGACGCTCATGGACTGGGGCAACGCGCTCATCTGGGCGCGCCCGGCGGCCCCTGCATGATCCGCATCACCTCTGTAACCCTGATCCCCCTCCCCCATCCCGTTCCCCATGCCTACCAGCTGCCGGCCCTGCGCCGCGCCGCTGCTCCACCGGAGCCTGATGCTCCCAGGCTCACTGCCGCGAGCTGGAATGATGTTGTGGTGTGCTTGTTTGGTGGCCGAGTCGTGAGCCGGGCGTTGGTGCCGTACGTGCCTTTCTTGCGCCTGCCCCCATACCGCCATGACCATCACTGGCGGCACCATCCACGACGTTGTAAGACGGGGCCGTCTGCAGTGGCAGGAGTGCATTGTGCAGCAGGAGCGCTCTGTGTGCGATGCAAGTGTTAGGCTCTGCCATGTTGTACAACTACCCAGGGCTGTGCCCCTGACGTGGCAAACACGCAGACGTTGTGAAGCATGTGCAGGGGCTGGCTGACGCGCCGCATGCGGGGCCAGGGCATCGAGCGCGGGGAGGGCGGCGCGGTCTCGGAGCTGCGCGGCGAGCTGCACCTAGAGGGCGATGTGAAGGCGACCAAGTGCGCTCGCCGCGCCATGCCACCGCAGGTTGTGCTGTGCCTGCAGCGGGCAGGAGCCGGCGGTGGTGTGGGCAGCGGTGGGGTGCGCGTGGCACTGGGATGGAGTAAAAGTTGGGGAGTGATGGGCGTCAGCGTCCTGCGCCCCGAGCAGCCAGGGATACTTGTGCCGGTGCACCCGCCAGGCGTGCGGCGCTGCAATGCGCAGCGCCGCCATGCTCCGCAGCGCCACCGGCCCAGCGCGCCTGTGCGCGGCGCGCCGCGCGGGGCTCGGGCGGAAGGGGTTTAGGGTATGCGAGTGGCCCAGGTGGAAGCTGACGTGGCTGCCGGCCGCGGGCGCGGACCTGGTGCCGCTGACGCTGGTGGACTTTGGCTACCTGGTCACCAAGCGCCGCCTGGAGGACGAGGACGCGTTCCAAGACTACGTCAACGAGCACACGGCGCGCGCCTGCGCGGCAGGTTAGGTTTAGGGGTATATTAAGGGTAAAGATTTAGATGTACCCTACCCTGCGCGGCGGGAGCGCTCGGATCAGGATGATCCTAGACCAGAGCGGGCAACGCATCGTCGAGGCACTGGCGTGTGTTGCCGACGAGGCTGGGATGGCAACCAGGCACTGGACTGAAGCCGCAGGCGGAGTGCGTGCCCGGACGCGGCTGACGCCGGTGCGCGCGCGGGCGCACAGCGGTGGGAGGTGGCGGCGGAGGGCGACGCGAACATGCGCACGCTGCAGAAGGGCGACGTGCTGCAGCTGGAGCGCAAGGGCTACTTCATCGTCGACGAGCCGCTCGCGCGCGTGGGCCGCCCGGCAGTGCTGTTCGCGATCCCGGACGGCAAAGCGCGGCCCATCCTGGAGCCGCCCTACCCCGGCTGCTTCCCCGGCTATGCGGGCGCGGGCGCGGCCGCGGCGGGGGGGTCGGCCGGGCCGAGCAACCCCAGTCCCGGCAACCCCAGTGAACCCCGCGCAGCCGCAGCGCCTGGCGTCGCCGCCGGCGCCAAGGCGGTCGCCGCAGCGGCGCAAGCGGCCGGCGCGACGGCGGCGGGCGCGGCAGTGTCGGCAGCCGGCGGCGCGCTGCGGCTGCTGCAGCCCGAGGGCAACGTGGGCCGGACGCCCACGCCAACGCCGCAGCCGAGCGGCGACCTGCGCTCCCAATTGTGACCGCCCAGGCCCAGCGCCCGGGCGGTCGCCTGGGCGCCCGCAGACATAGCGGCGGCCGGTGGGCGTGGCTCGGGCGGTGGGAGGCCGGCGCTGGTCCAGCGCTTGTGCTGATTCTGACGCTGAGCGGCGCCTAGCGGGTCTGCCTGTGCCAGCCTTTCCCATGCAAACGCCCTCCGTTTCTATTTCCGGAGCAGACGGGCGGCGGCAGCGAAGGCTGTTGCAGCGGCAACGCCAGCTCGCCGCGGCCGCTGATGCTGGGAGGAAATGTGGACCGCAAGTGCCTGCACTACGCGTGAGGTGATGGTCATTGGCGCGCCCAGCTGTGACTCCCGCCCAGCTGGACAGGCAGGCCAGCCTGCTTGCGATAGGCCTCTTGCCAGCGGCTCGCGGTGGTACGCAGCTGCTGTGGGCGTTGCCGCCAGCCCTCCGCAGCATGCGGTAGGCTGGTTTTGGTCAAATGGGGTTAGTGAGCTGGCGACTGCTTGGCGAGTGTGCGGCATGTCTTGGCCGGGCAGAGTCAGCTCTCAGCAGCACGGTTATCCTGAACCGCACCTGGATGTGAGGAACAGGCTGCATGCCCATCGGATGACAGTAAGAACAATACATGCACAGACAGGATCACAATTGGTTTCGTTTCAGCGTGTTTCACATGCATGTGGCATGCCTCTGTTTGCAGCACAGATTGACAGACCGACGAAACGGCTTCTGGAACTGTCTTGCCAAGGGCAAGACATGCCCATGAAATTGCAGAGTGAGGGTGCTTGCCTACTTTGCGGGTCGCGCCCTGACACTGCTGGGCTTACATACCGTGCACATGCAGATGTCACAGCGCAAGCTCCCCGTATGTGCGTTGCTTCGCTACATGACTGCCTCGTGAAAGCAGAGCAACATCATGAGGACGGCCAGAGCCCTGGCTCAGCACGCCCGACAGAAACAGGATGACGAGCCAAACGCGGTGGAAAGCGTATCGCATGGAGTACCCAAAGCCTATGCATGCAAAGCCAAACCGTCTGCCAGCCACTCGCAAAAGGGCTCGCCTAAGAAGCCTACTTACATATAGGGAGGTTGCACGGGTCCTGTCCCATCGCAGGGGTGACCAGGATAGCCAAGGCAGGGTGCACTGCAAAGCATGTATGAAACGCGGGCAGCATGCGCGTTGGCCAGCCAGCAGCCGTGCCAGTGGGGGCATGGGCAGCCAGCTTGCCACAGAGCAGAGCATTACAGAGCAGGTTGCCATGCAGGGGCTGCATGCGCGGCAGCTTGCCAGCCACCGGTGCCCTCGAGGGCACGCGGTGGCCGCCGCCAAGCTGCTGAGCATGCAGCAATTTCGGTGCGAGCCCACAAAATTGGGGTAAAACATAAGGGTAGCAAATAGCAGTACTGCCTGTGCACGCGGCAGGCGCCAGTCATGCGCCGGCTACAGTCGCTAGAGCGGAGTATAGCAGCCCGGTAGATAGGTTGCGGAGGCGGGGTATCTGTAGGGTGCAGTCAGGCGCCCGATTAGGCCTGCGCGGAGCGGTGCTGGCGGTGCGCGGCCGCGCTGGACAGCGCGGCCGCCTCGGCGGCCTCGTAGGCGGCGCGGCGGCTGCCCGCCGTGTTGGTGCCCCAGCCGGAGGTGGCCTCGCGCGCCGCGCCCAGCGCCTGCCCGGCCAGGCGCAGCAGGCGCTCATGCCGGCAGCCCATTGTCCATTGATGTGGAGTCCCATTTGACGGCCGGTCAGTATGCTCTTGATCTAGCAGGATGGTTGTCGCATGCGCGCGCTGCGCATGGTCCCGCGCTCAACGCTGAGCAGTGCGCCATGCGCGCTCATTCATCATCACTGTCTGGCTGATACAACAGCAAAAGCGGGGGAGGTCGTCGTCGAGATGTTGGTCAGCGAGCGCGGGCGCGCCTGGCCGGCCAGGACGGACGTCTGCGCCAGCGGGCGCAGCTTGGGGTAGTCGCGCGCCTTGACGCAGTCCTGCACCAGCTCCTCGACGGCCGCCATCGCCGTGCCGGCTGCCGCCGCCAGCGCCGCGGCTGCGGCGGTCGCCGCCTCCTTGGCCTGGGCGCCGCGGCGTGGCGGGTCAGGGCCCTACCCTCACCCGTCCCACGCGCCAGGCTCTGCGCTTTGGTGTGGAGGACAGGGCGGCAGCATGCCTGGCTGAGCCCCTGCTTTGGCAGCTGCTGGAGGGCCGTGAGCGGGAGTCGCGGCGCAGCGTCAGCGCTGGCCTGGAACCTGGCAGGCGGCGCAGACCGGGCCAAGCAGGCCCCGGGCCATGCGGAGGCCGGCGCATTTAGAGAGCCTGCGCCTGCGTGCATGCGCACGCGCCCGCGAGCCCGCGCGCCTGGTGGAAGGACTGGCAGGCGGCGCCGGCGGCCTCCACCGCGGCCTGCGTGCGCGCGCGGCGCGCCAGGTTGGTGGCCTCCTGCGCGGCGGTCTCCGCGTGCGAGGACGACTTGGCCGCCTGCGCGCGCGACCCCGAGCACCCGTCATGCAATGCGTCTGGGCTGCATCCCTGCACGAGGCGGAGCGCGGACTGCATTGATCACGTGTGCACAGCCAGGGTGCCGTGCAGCCTGCGCCTGGCGTGCGCGCCGTGGTCGTGCGAGTCACTACGCACGGACGGCGTGCATGTCACAGGGTACTTAGGAGGCACACCGCGCTCGGGCGCCAGCGCCCACACTCCGCGCACGCATGCGCGCCCCTGGAGGGGTGCGGGGCGCGCCGTGGCGGCGCGCGAGGCAGCGATGGATGTCTTGTAGAGCGCCTGCACGGTGTCGCCCGCGTTCGCAGCGGCCTCCACCGCGCGCGCGGCCTCGTTCGCCGACACGCACGCCGCCTTGGCGCTCTGCGCGCGGCGCCGAGCGGCTTCAGCGAGTCTGATCATGCAGATAAGGGTTACCAGGGTGGTGTCAGCCTGAGAAACCCTCACCCCTTCCTCATGGCCCGCATGGGCCGACCTGCATGCTGGCGCCGCCGCCACAGACGCCACTTCAGCCACGCCAGCAGAAGCGCAGACGCAGCTGCCCGCTTTCACAGTGCATCGTGGGTCACTCCCGCACCAGCATGCCGTCGCTGGCGAGCCGCTGCGCGTCGGCCGCGCCCGCGTTGGCGCTGGGGTCGAGCGCGCGCGCGCCCGGCCCGAGCGGGAACGCGGCCTCGCTCGCGGCGGCCAGCGCGGCGGTGCGCGTCAGCAGCGCGGCCTCGGCGTCCAGCGCGGCGGCGAGCGGGCCGACCTTGGAGTGCGGCTCGCCGCCGCCCTCGGCCTCGCCCAGCAGCCGCCACAGCCTGCAGGCGCGCAGCCCCAGCCTCATCACCCGCCATGCAGGCATATGCAGCGCGCTCGAGCCGCGCGGCTGCGCCGTCCGGCGCGGCCCTCAGCGGCGCAGCCCTAGCGCGCAAGCTCATGAACAACCGCATGCATGCATGGTAAGTGGCGGATGCTTGGATCCGGTGGCCGGTCCAGGCAGCGCCCACAGGCATGGGACGCGCGCGGCGCGGCGCACTTGAGCGTCTTGCGCAGCAGCGGCACCAGGGCCAGGCACTCGGCGGAGGCGATGCCGGCGGCCGCCTGCTCCGCCAGCACGGTCAGCACGGAGCCGTCCGGCGCGACCCGGGACGCCTGCCCCACCGGCTCGCCCACCACGTCGACGCCTGCCGCGCCCGCGCCCGGCACGAGGTGGGCGCGGGTCCGGCGCCGCCCGACGTGTGGGCACGGAGACGCGCTGCCTAGTTCCCGAACGGTGCAACCACCAGGCACTTCTGCGGGCTGCGCGTCTGGTTTATGGCTGTACTCTACTGCGCCGTATCTGCGCAACCCGCTGTGCAGCGGTCAAAACCAGCATGCAGTGCAGCTGCACTGCATGCTCCTGGACGCTGCAGAGGCCTGCGCTGGGACCATGCATCACGTGCACCGCCATGCACTTGTGCGCCGTGCTGCAGAGAACTCTGTGTCAACGACCCAGAAGGAAGAGCCGCTGGGGCCGCACTGGTGTCCATGTCGGGGCACTGCAGGCAGCCGAGCAGCTGCGTGCCGCCCGGCGCGGCCAGCATCGCCAGCCAGCCGCCAGGCTGACCCTCGCCGCGCGGCCAGACAAGCACGTTGTTCTGGCTAAACGACCAGCCCTCCACGGCCTGCCCACCCAGGGTCACCGACGCGCCACCTGCCGCGTGCGCACCCGAGCCCTTTGAGCCGCAACGTCTCGGCCTTGGACAACAGGCCTTCGCAGTGCCAGCCATGGTCTGCCTACCGGTAGCATTGGTGCCCCCTCGCGCGCCTGGCACGTTAGCCTGACATCCCATTCATCTGTTGTTGACATGACTGGCCGCCATTTGCCATACGCATCTCAAGCCTGCGTGGGGATGTAATCATAGAATGCACAAACACAAGCATGTCACCCACCAGGTCGCTGCGACCTGCGACGGGAGCGGCCGCATGGCGCAGCCGCACAGCTCACACGCCAGCTCCAGTGGTGACATGCGGGCGAGCGGCCGAGCTTTGACCGCACCCGCCATCTCCGTAATGACAAGCTCCTCGGTGACGCCTGGCTCCTCGCTCGGGCCGGCCAGGCGGCGCAGCGTGTACGCGCCTGCAAACGCGCCCAGGTCGTCGATGGCGCCCAGCGCGGCCGCCGCCGCGCGCGTCGTCACATTCAGCTGCGCGCGGCGCGGCGCCTCAGGTCGGTAGCTTCAGGGCAAGCTGGCAGCCCCTGCGGGAGCAGTGCAGGAGCAGTGCGTCCCTGCGAATGGTAGCCTGTCCTGTCACGAGACTCTCAGAACGTGAGAGAACAGGCACCAGCGCATGCCGCACTATTCGCAGCGGCGACTAACACCCACTAAGCAATCAGCGCAGCCGGGGCCGGCCTGCTCAGCAAGAGAACGGTTCACCACTTGCAGTGGTGTCAGCGGAGGGCGGGTGCTTGCGCGTGCGGGCGGGCGCGGGCGCGGCGCGAACCTTGCCGGACACCTGCGGCGGGCCGATGGGCCAGCCGAGCGGCGCCTGCGCGGGGTCCGCCCACAGCACGCCTTCGCCTGCGGCCCGATGTAGCTGATGGCGGACGCGCCCTTGTAGCGCCCGTACACCAGCGCCGTTCCAAACGCGAGCGTCAGCGATGCGGCCGCGCTGCCGCGCCCGTCCGGCAGCGGCCAGGCCACGGGCTCCGCCGTGCGCAGCACGCCGCCCTCAAACGTGTAGCGCCCCACGCGCTGCCCGTCCAGCAGCAGCACCACCTACGCGCGCGCGCCAAACGTCAATCATATGTGTCTCAGGACATGTCTGCAGGGTGCAGGGGGCACGAAAGGAGTCGGTGGGGAGCGCAGGTACTCCGATACCAGTCATTGAAGGGCCGGCCAGGGCGCGGCGCGCGCTGGGGCGGCTCGGGAGGCGCCGCACCTTGCCGCTGTCGTCGGGCGTGCCGCCGACCTCAAGCACCGCGGCCGCGCGCTCCGCGCCCGGCAGCGCGTCCCAGGGGTGGCTGCGGTCGGGCGACCAGGCCACGAACAGCTGGTAGCGCCCCGCGTACAGGCGCAGGTCCCCCTTCTGGGCCTCCAGCTCCTGCACCCGCCCAGAGACCCGGCACAGCATCAGGGCCTGTGTGAAAGCGTGGTGTTGCAGCAGCGGCATGAAGAGCAAAGGGTGTGCGTCCTTGCCAGCTCAGCTCCTCAAGCGCTGCACCAGCGCCCCTTGCAGCACAAACTTGTGGCTGGCTCCCTGGGCTGCTGCCGGAGCCACCTCCAAGGGCTCCAGGGCGCTCCAGGCGCTGCACACGCGGGCGTGGGGCACCTTGAGCACCGCGGGCAGGCACGTGTCAAAGCCCTCGCCGCGCAGGTGCTCCGCCAGCAGGTCCTTGCCGCCGGGCACCAGCCGGTGCTCGCACAGCTGCCGGATGAGCTGCCGCCTGCGCGAGCAAGCAGCGCTTTCGCTCCAGCGCCGCGCTTGTTCCGTGTTGCCACTTACGGCGCGTTCGCGCAGCGCCTTTTGCAAGCTGCGGCAGCAGCGCCTGCTACGGCGTGCCCGTGCGCCGGTGCCCGCAGGGCCCCGCGCACGGGGGGGTCGCGCAGATCTGCCCTCCTGCCGGAGCCGCAGCAGCCTCCCTGCATGCGCTGTGCAGGAGGTGCGCTGAGAGCAGTGCCCCTGGGCACACCTGGCCTCGCCGTGGAGGGAGAGGTGCTTGGCGTAGGCCGCGGCAGCCTCATCGCCGCTGTATACCTGCACAGCCAGGAGTGGGGCTTGCCAGCGCTGGCTCCCAGCACGCGCATGGCTGCTTGTGTGTTAGGCACCAGCCGCTGTTCACACACAGCCATGCTTCGCTTCCACAACAGACTTCAGTGTTACTCGGCCTCCAGGTTTGCCAGGATTACCTTGGTTGCGGCCGAGTTCAGCGTCAGGCACTCCACCGCGGAGGGCAGGGCCGCGGAAGCGAACCCCTCGGAGCCCTTGCGCCTGAGGAAGGCCATGCTGGCCCTGCCGGCTCGCAGATCCTTCGTTACCGTCCCCGACAACAGCACTGTAGGTCAGGTGACAACAGCTGCCGGCTTGAATACTTGAAGGATCGTGAGGCAGGAGTGCACGCCGCTCAGGAGGCCAGCTTGTTGGGCAGATTTGAGATGCGCTGCGCAGCGCATGCCGCAGGTTCGCACCTGCTGTCCCCAGTGCTATTCCGCGGGTTCCCCTGAGTCCCAAGAGTCCTTGCCTCTTCAGAGCTCTCTCGTACAAGGCGCGCACAGTCTGCTGGCCCAGTCTACCTGGCCCCAAAGCCCTTTTTATCGAGACTTCCTGCTTTTTGCCTGCCGGAATTCTTGTGTGCCGGAGCCGAGGCGCCAGGAGGTGTTAGTGCGAGCAAGGTGAACAGCAAGACCAGCTGCAGCAACAGCAGCACGCGAGCGGCACGCAGCGCCGCACGCGCAAGGGTTTCGGGTGCGATACCGCCTGCGCGCGCTGTCACAAGGTAGTGCGCAGTAGCGGATGCACGGGATCTGGGCAAGCGCGCTCCTGTTGCAAGGGCGGGCTTTCGCGGCGCGGAGGCAGGGCTGAAGGCAGCGTTTGCGGCTCTGTGTCCCTTGGCGGAGGGCCAGCGGTTGAGTAGCGCGCGTGAGTAGCGCGCCTGAGCCGGGCGCGGCCTGCAGCGCTGCGCCGCCTGACGCGCTGCAGCCCGCGGCGCGCAGGTGAAGGCCAGGCAAGATGTTTAAGATGAACTGCTTCACCCAGCCTGCCAGGTCCCCGGCCGTCACGGCCAACCTGGCTGTCAAGAAGCACGGCGAGCCGGCTGAGCCCAAGGACGGCATGGAGGACTATGCGCCGGAGGACGCCAAGCAGGAGCAGCAGGCCGTGGCGTTGGAGACCAACCCGGTGTTTACGCCCAGCAAGGCCCCGGCTGCCCGGGCCGGCAAGTCATCCTCCGGCAAGGTCTCTCAGGCGGCGGTGCAGAAGCTGCTGGCGAGCGCCGAGCACCGGTGCGCGCTGGCAGCGTAGCATGGTCCGCCGGTTCGAAACCAATCTTGCTGTATACAATCGAGAGGGTGCCGGGCAGGGTCGGCCCTGTGCAGCCTCTCCCTGGGGCTCCTGCACCTGTGCGCGCGCGCGCGTGCGCACACGTCCACCACCGGCTGCTGCGCCGCTGCGCGGCAGCGCTGAGGCGCGCGCGCGCTCATGCAGGACCGCGCTGGCGAGCCTGCTCAAGGAGCACTGCCTGGTGGACAGCGGCTCAGACGCGGTGTCGCAGTGGCTCAAGGAGGAGGGGATCTCTGCGCCGCTCGGCGCCGTGCTGCTGGTGCGCACGGTGCACAGTCAAGCCACCCTGTCTGCGCGGCACGCGCACGCCAAAGTGGATGTTCCAAAGTGGTTGTCGCCAAAAGTGGAAGCGTGAAGCGCGCGCTTGCATCGCGCTGTGCACACCTTTGGCATCTTTGCAGCTTCTCCAGCAGCTGCTGTGTATGGCATGCGGCGCTTTGCCGAGCGCAATGCAGGAACTCAAACGTGCCAGGTCACTTTGCCCTTTTTGTACGTGCGCTGCGTCCGCACACTGCTGCTGCCAGCAGACGCACTCGTGCCGGCAGCCGGAGCCCTGTGCGGTGGGCTGTGCGTGTGGCATCAAACAACACTCTTGCAACAACAGGTATGCAGGCGTGGGAAGGGAGCAGCAGCCCAGTGCATGCTGGGGCGCGACCGCGGCGGCAACCGACTAGAGCTCTGACAAGCTGTGCGGCGCTGCGCTGTGCTCTGGCGGACCGGGAGACTGCACAAGCGCGCGGGGACCTCCTGCCAGAGCAGGGCGTTCTGGTGTCCCGGGTGCGGACGTGCAGGGCGGCTGCCGCGCAGGCGCTGGAGGAGGCGAAGAGCAGCAGCCTGCTGTTCTGGGGCTCGCGCTACCACCTGTTTGTGTCCTGGTCGGCCGACCGCGCGCACCCCTGGGACGCGCTGCCGGCGGCCGGGCACTACGCCATGCTGGAGATCGGCAACCACCGCGGCACCGACGGCCAGGTGCAGGCCCGGGACAGGCGCACGTCCGCCCCCGGTCCGAGTTATGAGCGTAGACGCGTTGCGTCTGCCCAGGCAGTCACGGCGTCGCTCGCAGCCTGTGCGTCAAGCGCGTGCGGCCTGCAGGACCCCGAAAAGGAGGCGGGTGCGGAGGGCCAGTGCAGAGCGCGGCTGGGGCGCCGCCTGAGCGGGCGCTTGGGCCGCAGGTAGTGGTCCTGCTGGACGGCAAGGCGGTCACCGGCTTCACCTTCGCGGACTCGGTGTTCAAGACCACGTCCGCCAGCCCGCCTGCTGCCATGCCTGCTCCTGTCGCGCCTGGCCCCACCGCCGAGAGGCGCCTCGGTCCTAGCTCTGCGCTGTGCATCAGGGCCTAGCTCTGCGCTGTGCATCAGGGCGTCTGCATGTCACCCTTCGTCAGGAAGTTAAGGCAGGAACTTAAGGCAGGGCACTGCACAGCGGCGCCCTGAGGGTCCAGTGCGCATGGTGGAGGAGCAGACGCGGTGCCCGAAACCCAGCATGCAGGGAGCTGCCACCCCCGTGAAAAGCATGCCCGGCGCAGAGCGCCAGTGGAGTGGGAGACGCCGAGCGGCCAGATCGCGCACGTGAGCCTGGAGCTGCGCTTCAGCGCGTTCCACGGCTACGGCGGCCCGGGCGCCGAGGCGGCCGGCTACCTGGGCCTGCAGTGCCACGGCGTGCTCTGGCCCTCGCCCGAGGCGGAGCTGCCGCACTACTGGCCCATCGCGCCGCCCATCGTGTCCGGCAAGGTGCGCGCCCCCCCCAGCTCTTGCTCTAACAGCGAGGCGTGCTGGTCAGCTGGTGTGCGGCAACATGCAAAGCGCTGCGGAAGCGCAGGCGCAATGCGCAGCATGAGCGCGCCGTGCAGCGCGCGTGAAAGGGACAGAGTGCGTCGTACATGTGAAGTGGCCAAGCGGAACAGTCTTGGAGCGCTTTACACGCAACATCATGGCATGCCTCGCAGAAGCCCCATGCCACTTGACTTGCCCAGGTGGCAACGTGGTAGTTGCATGCATGCACCTGCACGGTTGTGACATCGTGCAGCGCATGTGTGAGCTGTGGCCCTGGTGGACAAAGCCCATGGTGTGACATGAGGCCATGCCAAGCGGGTCGGCGCTGGCGAGAATGCTGCCAGTCTGTCGCCTTGTTGATCACTAATTACTGCGCTGCCGGCAATTGCTTCACGCCGCGGCCGGCCGAGCCGCGCCAGTGCCGCGCACACAGGTGAACATCGCGGGGCGCGACGCGGCGCTGTCGCCCGGCGCGTCAGACACGCTGGCCGCGTTCGCCGGCACGTACGCCACGCACCAGCTGCCGGCCGAGGAGGGCGGCCAGGTCGCGCCCGGCGCCGAGGTGGTCGTCACCGTCAATGCACAGGGTGCCGCCCGATGGGCTCCCTTCTGACAGGTAGCCAGTGATATGTGGCCAGTGAGGAAGGGTTTGGGAGGCGAGGAAGGAGGCGGCCAGGGAGGCCTCTCTGCCCCGTCCCTGTCTGCGAGGTCTGCTGCAGGCAGGACGCGTTGCCGGGTGCGGGGGCGCACCGCCGAGGTCTGGCCAGCTGGGGCGCCCAAGCCCGCCGATCACCAGGAGGTGTGCGCTGAGGCCGGCTCTGCCTTCCAAGGAGAGGAGTCGTGGCTGATGCGTGCGGCGCCGGGCCGCGCCCAGGCCTGCCGGAGGTGAGCGTGGGCGGCAAGCCCGTCGGCTTCTGGGCGTTCGACGCCAGCAACGTGCTCAAGTGGGACAACGAGGCCGGCACGTCCGCCTGGCTGCAGTTCTGTGTGCTGCCCGGCGGGCCCGTCTTCCTGGGCGCGCTGCACGACGCGGCCGCGAGCGCGCCCGTCGCAGGTGCGCGACCCCTCCTCCCTCGCTCGAGGGGCGCATGGCAGCCCGCGAGCGTGCCTGTCGAGCACGGCAGCGCCCTGCATGGCACCGTGCATCTCTGTGCAGCCCCGCGGGCGACACGCTGCGTCTTGGCTCCTCCCAACCCGATGATGCCGCTGGTGACCCTGTCCTCACTCGCCGCCGCAGCTGCCGCCGCAGAACAACAGCCTCACAGACCCATGTCAGGCGCAGACACCAAGGGTGCCGCTGCGGCGGCGGCAGGCGCGTTCTCGTGCTTCGGCGAGCTGATGAGCCAGCCGAGCCGCCTGGCGCCCAACGCGGCCATGGACGCGACCGTGGGCCAGCTCATCGCGGACGGCCTGGGCACGTCGGCGACCATCCTCGTCTCCAACCTGCTGCGCACCGCCGCCAAGTGCGCGCGCGCCGCCATATGCCGGCCGCGCGTGACCGCGGTTGGGCACTCAACGCGCTCACATGCCCGGCAACGCCTGCCAGTGACTCAGCCTCTGCCTGCCAGACGCGCGTTCACTGTTGCTGAGCAACCGGACTGTATGTGCTCAGGCATCTGATCAAGTTGAGCACGGAATCTGGAATCCTTGCATGCATACGGGCATGATGAGACATCCACGATTTGCAGTCCAGCAGACCCGGCGCACCAGTCCAGCACCATGCATGCGTTGCAATGTGTCTGCGCATGCAGCGGGGCAGAGCCCGCTCAGCCTCTGTCATGGATGCTGCTCTGTGTCATGAATGCAGCTCCAGCTGTGCCTATCCGATACGTGCTTGGTCGCCTGAGGGGTAGGGTAGGGTACCCCTACCCTTACCCTATGACACACTGCGCCGCGCGCAGGTGCTGGATGCTGCTGCGCAGCGGCCTGGCGCCGGAGGAGGTGCTGGCGGAGGAGGAGGGCGCGCTGCTGGGCTTCCGCCGCGACCTGGCCGCGCTGGAGCGCGTGCACGCGGCCGGCGCGGCCGCGGCCGCCGCCTTCGCGCGGCCCGGCTCCGTCAAGGACCTGCACCCGGCCGTCACCATGGACGCCGTGGTGGCCGAGAGCGAGGCCGCAGACCACGCGCAGGTGCCGGAAACCTGGCCTGGCGCCCGCAACCCCGGCTCGGCGCTCCGCTTGCCGAGTGTTTGCTGCATGTCAATTCCATGTCCTTGGCTCTGGGCGCGCTTGGTCCTGGTGCAGGGGGCGCAGAAATCTTGAGTAGGAAGCGGCTGCAACAGCAAGCAGGCCGAGGCGCCGGCTGCACCACTGGGCATCATAACCCTGGCCGAGCAGCATTGCTCGCGTACGCAGGCGGTTCGCTGCACCTATAGTCAGAAAACCTAAGTGGACCGCGAAGCTGACGAAGCGCGCCACCGCCCGCGCGCGCAGGCGGCGCGCATCAGCGCGGACGCGGTGGCCGCGGCGGTCGCCCTAACCAACGACTGCATCAAGGACGGCAATGCCGTGGAGGCCACCTCCAAGGCCGCCGCGTCCGCCTGGCGCTCCTCGCAGGCGCGGGCCACGCCCGCAGCCCAGCTTGCGCTGCAGGCCTGCCAGCAGGCGACGCGTGCCCGTGCGGGCACCTGGCGCGGCGCTCTGTCTGTGTGGCACCAGCAGCCGCCGCGCCCGACGTTCGCCATGCAGGTTCTCCGGGTGTGCATGGCACTGTTTTGAGGACGTCGTGAGGGTTATGTTAGGGTAGGAATAGGACTTACACTACCCTCGGTGCGCCATTGACAGGCCGCGGCGGCGGCGGCGTCCGCGGAGGAGAGCGCGCTCGCGGCCGCCAAGCACGCCGCGCTGGCCAACACCAGCGCCGCGCTGGCGGCCGCGGTGTCTGCCGCGCAGTCCTTCAACCTGGTGCGCGCCCGGCCCGCACTGGCGAGCAAACTGCTCCAGTGTTATTATAGAAGCTGCAAGTGGCGTCGAGCGGGCACGGGCAGGGGCAACGCGCATACACCAAGGCGCCTGCACACCAGCTCTGCTTAAGCATGCTTGCGTCCCAAAAGGTGCTCCGTACCCTGGTGGCGACCTGCCAGTGCGCGCCCGAGTGCCTTGCTGTGCCCGCCGGTGCGCAGGCCAAGGACTCGGCGCTGGCGGCGGCGCGCGCGGAGGCGGCCGCGGCCAACAACGCGCTCAAGACAGTGGAGACCGGCATCAACTACTATGCCATGCGCAAGGAGTACCTCAAGCTCAAGGACATCGCCGAGGCGTCCGACGTGGCCGGCAAGGTAATTTGGCCGCCCGCGCCCACGGGGTCAGGGCTCTTCGCTTTGCAGCTCCGTATTTGGAGGTCAATGAGAGTGGCATAGCCCGGCGTCCTGTGCACGTTGCGTAGACTCTGAGTCTGGTGCTGCGGACTCGCAGTGAGCTTTGCGTCGCGCTGACATGCACCCGGGGCAGGCGCCGCCCGTCCTGACGGCCGGGCCGGCTCTGCATACGCGCTCATGCTTGCATGTGTGGCCGTGAGCTTGCGGCCCACTGCCGTGCGCTCAAGGCAGGCGCCGCCTGCTAATGGCCAGGGGCGGCGCCGCGCAGGCGCTCGTGTTTGCGAACGAGGCCGTGGAGGGCTGGGAGGCGGGCACGGTGGCCAGCCGCTGCGCGGCGCAGGAGGCCGCCAAGCAGGCGGCCGAGTTCAGCCAGCTGGCGCACAAGCTCATGCGCGCCGTTTACAAGGCCAAGTGAGCGCGGCCGGCCCGGGGCTGAGGGCCGAGGCGCAGTGCTCCTGCGCGTCGCGTCAGGCGCGTCGCGTCCGACAAGTCAGGGGCCGCGGCCGCAATCGGGACTTGGTTCCGGTAGGGCTTGGTGCACAGGCGCGTCAGCGCATGCGCGCTGTTCGCAAGACTAAGAATGCGCGGTCGCACCAGGGTGGGGGTTTCAAGATGTGGGTCAATAAGGCGTGTCTGCACATGCGCGGCACCAGCGACGCCCAGGCTGTCCGCTGCATGGGTGCGGCGAGGGTGGCGTGATGGGCTGGCAAGGTGGGGTCGTGCAGGGGCGCTGTTCATAAAAAAGCCAAGCCATGGGGGCAGGCCAATGAGCGTACCAGCCAGTTCTCTCGAGCCAGCCTTTGGCAGGGGATGCGCATGCCCGCTGCGCGGGTTCGGGAGGGGCAGTGAACCAGACAGGAGATCACCCAGCCATGCGAGCGCCTTGCCAAGCCTCGGCGCTGTCCACAGGCTTGTTACAGGCGCAAGCCGAAGCCCTGCTGGCTTTCTGCGCGCTGTTGGGACGGGTGGGGTGTCTGCTTCGGGGGCACACAATTCAAGGCATGGGGCGCCAGGCTCCCATCATTCGATACTCCAAGACAGGAGACGGGAGTGTGTACTCGCGGGAAGTCGGAACGGGTGGGGTGTCTGCTTCAAGGGCACAGAACCAAGGCATGGGGCGTCTGGCCCCGATAACAGGATACTCTAAGACAGGAGACCGGAGTGTGTACTCGCGGGAAATCACGTACGGCTAGCGGCCGCGCACGCTGTGGCCTGCAGGCCAGGGCGGCAGCCGGCAGTATCTGGACCTACCTCCTTCTTCCTGTGCATATTCCGATCGAGTTATGCTGTGTGTGAACTGTGCTTACATGTGTTGACGCAAGGCAGGCAGACCCAGCGGGTTGCGGCGGGCTTGGAGTGTGCACAGGGGGTTTCAGGGTCCGCAGAGTGTGGAGGTCGGCTGGAGTCAGGGGTCCGGGGTATGGCGACGGAGCGGCGCCAGCAGGGTTGGGGCCCACTCGCGGTGTCGAGCACCACACTCACCTCGCGCGGGGTGATAGAGCGCAGCCACGCGTGGCCGCGCTCTGTTGCTCCAGGGTTTGGTTGCGTTGCTTGTGCGGGGTGCCGCGCGCACTGCCACTTGTTCTTTCGGCCGGGCGCGCACACAGCAGCTTATTGCTGGGGCTTGAGTGCCCGGTCAGGGGCGCGGTGTAAGTCCCGCCCTGCGTATCTTGCGTGGCTCGTGCGTGTGCGCTTTCCGGCTTATGTGTTTTGCAGACTTGCGTGCCAGTGCTTTAGCTGACGTGGTTTTGCGTTGCGTGTGTGCTTTAAGATTATGGTCCAATGCGACATTCCATGCCCCACCTGCCTCACCTGCTACAAGCAAGCACACCACGTAGCCGTGTCTGTGTGCATGCGCATGCTCGCACAGGCGCGTACAGCGACAGTGTACTACAGACCCTGAAAGGAGGGCTTACGGGATGCTCAGAGGGACCCAGGAGAGGAGGGCATGCCAAACAACTTGGTCCGCCTCCACCTCCCAAGCCCCCTCGCGTTCCAGTTGCTGGCCTGCAAGAGACCAGCCCGCAGCCCCGCCGGTGCCTGCACAGCACGCCCAGGTGTGCGTCCAGGCAAGCATGCGGATCTGGGATTGCGCGGTCCTGCTTGCGCCTCCAAAGTGCCCAGCCCAGCATAGCCTGCATTCTGTCACGTTCAGTGCTTCCAAGAGGCAGTGGCCTGCCACCTTACTGGCTTGGGCGAGTTGCAACTGAAGCTGATATATCTTGTGGACAATTTGCAGGCAGCACAGCGAGCGGAGATGGGCCTCTTTGCGTGCTTCGGCCCGCCCAAGGTGACCGCCGCAGGCGACGGCGAGGAGGTGGTGCTGGGCCCCGACGGCCTGGTCAAGGGCAGCAGCCCGCTTGGCAGCCGGCGCGATAGCGCGCCGTTCAAGCGTGACGGCCGCACCGCCACAGCCATCACCGCAGCGGCCAACTCTGCGCCCAACAGCGGCGTGGAGCTCGCCAATGCCCGGGCCCTGGTCCGGGCGCTCGTGCGCAAGCCTGAGTCCCGGTGCGATCTCAGGGG
>JAABUV010002959.1_pt1 | contig 22227 bp, 22 predicted proteins | sample 5559971 | NCBI WGS metagenome assembly JAABUV01 (sample SAMN10711881, study PRJNA513362) | rock metagenome | isolation source: Antarctica rocks | place: Antarctica: Victoria Land, Knobhead nord | collected 2015-12-19
ACAGCTCGAAACTGTCTTCTTTCTTCTGTATTCTTAGTTTCCTAGTTATAGCTACCTCTATTGATCAAACATTCTATTCAGCTACGCACTATCTCGCTGCAGTGTGATTAGATTCTAGGCACGATCTTAACACTTTCTACTGATCTTTTGATTAATCTTTCTACTGATCTTTCAATTGAGTTATTTAGTGAGCTTTCTACTGATCTTTTCATCGATCTTTCTACTGATCTTTCTATTGATCTTTCTATCAATCTTTCTATCAATCTTTCTATCAATCTTTCTATTGATCTTTCTACTGAGCTATTTATTGAGCTATCGACTGAGCTTTTTATTAAACACTCTATCAAACATTCTACATGCTTCAAAATACACATCAATCGAGTGCATAACATAAGTCAAACAATGCTTTCTACATGACTTTCTACATGACTTTCTATCAAGCATTCTTCATGTTTTTCTACCAAGCGTTCTTCATATTTTTCTATCAAGCGCTCTTCATGTTTCTTTATCAAGCACTCTTCATGTTTTTCTACCAAGCATTCTATCAAGCATTCTATCAAGCACTCTTTATGTTTTTCTACCAAGCGCTCTTCATGTTTCTCTATCAAGCACTCTTTATGTTTCTCTATCAAGCATTCTACCAAGCATTCTTTATGTTTTTCTACCAAGCATTCTTCATGTTTCCCTATCAAGCATTCTATCAAGCGCTCTTCATGTTTCTCTATCAAGCACTCTTCATGTTTCTCTATCAAGCGCTCTTCATGTTTTTCTACCAAGCATTCTTCATGTTTTTCTATCAAGCACTCTTTATGACTTTCTACATGATTCTCTACCAAGCATTCTTCATGTTTAAATAAATAATTAAATAGCTACTTAAATAATCAATTCATCAAATGATTTATTTGATTACATACGAATCTTGAATGTAGAAACATACAAAAAGTGAACATGTATTACACATTATATCTTTTGAGCAATTGATGTCTTTTGAGCAAATGACTGTCATTAAAAGATAAAAGCGCTTGTAGCTAGTTATTAGTTGTTGATGAGTGACTATTAAAGCTTGTGAGCTAGAAGCTCGACTAAACAGATATTTTTGACTGATACTAGCTTGATGAGCTTGTAGTCAGTTTTAGCTGATTTCATCAAATGATTGATGTTGTCAAAATAAATCAAGATGTCATTCAGATAAGTTGTACAGAATTTATCTAAATGTTCATGAAGAATATTGTTGATGTACTTTGAAAACAAGACAGACTCATTACATAAATTAAAGAGCATGACTAGATACTCAAATAATTCAAATCAAGTATGAAAGATGATGAAAGCTTTATCTTCTTCTTTGATTCAAAGTCAATTGAATGCAAAGATGATATTCAGCTTGATAAAGATTTTAGCTTGATTTAGATGATTCAACGTTTCTGAAATCAAAGACAGAGAATATTGATTCTTGACTGTGATAGCATTCAAATCTCAATAGTTCACGCAGAAGCAAAGTTTTTCTTTGAATTTCTTGACAAAGAGAACAAAGATGATCATCTGAGAGCGACTGACTTGAATGAAATCTTTGCTCAGATTTTCATTCAGATAACAACGAAGTTCTAGAATTTCATCACAACTTATGTTGTACAAAGCAAAGACTGAGAATTAAGCATCTTCTTTAAAATGTATGACATGATCATGAATTCAATGCAAAGATAAGATATCAACGTTCTTCTTGAAGAAGATGTTTAGAAACTCAAAATATTTGAATGATAGAATTGTGACTGAATCAATGTTCTTACTTGTTGAAATCATGTCTAGAAACTAATCAGAGTGCGTGCATGACTAGAATGTTTGATCTATAAAGATAGTTATAACTAAGACTTTAAGAATACAAAAGAAAGAAGATACAAAAGCAAGAAGAACATGCTCTATATAATAGTTACTCAAATTGACGCTAGTCTCAAAGAGAACGTGTTGAAACACAAGAAATATGTTGATTTTAAAGATGTTTATGACACAAAGAAATGTGTTTGTCATAAACATCTGTTAACTACTTGTAACATAAAGAAGTGTGTTTGTCATAAAAGATAAATAAAAGTGAATTAGAAGATGCTAAAGAAGAGAAAAGATGCTGAGTCATATCTGAGTCAAATCTGAGTCAGATTCAGGTCAGATCTTGACTAGATCTTGACTAGTTCTAATTATTACACAGAGAACTCGCTAGCATTCACTGTAAATTGATTAAAGCTTCAGTCTTGTTCAGTCTTGATACGTTTGTAACATTATTTCTTTCTTTGAAAATTCATGTTTGTATGAATAGAACAAATGAAACGCAAAAATTTTCACTGTTTTTCAATTTAGTGTGACTTATCTGAATAAAGTTTATGAAATTCAACTAGAACTTCTTTCAAGCTCTTGAATTCTTCTTTATCAACATAGTATCATTTGTCATTTTGATTTAGTTTCGTTCATTTAATCTTGTATTATATTCAATCTTGATATTATTTAAAGTTCAGAATGTCATCTATCTTTCAATGCTTATTATCTTCAATAGTGAGAGATTTAAATGATTCTGAATGCTGTTCTGATAAAAAATCATTGAAATAAGAATGTAATAGCTTTAAACTGAACATTGAATGCAGCTGCTTCATGCTTATTGATAGACGAGTCACGAAGATAATAAAAGATCTCAACTTTGACAGTGATTTAATAAAGTTCTAGCTGTTTATCTTTCAAATTCTTACATGATTTAATTGTCTTTATGTTTCTAAAGAATAATCAAACTCAGTCGTTTACTTCATAAATGATATCTCATCTGTGTTTATTGACTTAAGCTTTAATGATCTGCTTCGTCTTTTTCAATTGCTGATGATCGAAGCTAAGAAGCTCTTTCATTCAAATGACAATATTGTTTGCTTTTCTAGCTTCAAAACGTTCATAAGTAGTTTCATAGTCAGTTGTATCTGAATTGAAACTCATTCATAAGTGAAAACTCTTATTGAAGTAGAACGAAGTCATTAAGATGATTGAGAAGATATTGAAATTCTCGCTGAATTCTATCATTGATAGTCATTTTGCTCAGTTATTCTGCATGTAATTGCAGTAAATTCTTAGTTCACGTTCAACATCTTGATTAGCTCATTTTAATTGATTATCAATCTCAGAATGATAAGCTGTTGATAAACTAGCTGTAATTCTTAGTCACTTGCAAAGACTTTGTCACATGATTAATATGAACTGAAAGTCTCTGTTCAAAACAATAGAACTAGATAAATCATGAAGTCGATAAACGTTTCATAGCATGATTCAAATCATTTCTTCAACTGAAATGTCATCATCTTTTCAATGACAGAGAACATAATGATGTTTCTTGATGAGACAACATATGATTGTGCAAATGATGTTATAATCTTTCAATAAAGATAGTTCAGTGATGAAGTTCATAGCTATATCTTTTCAGCGTTTCTATGAAATTGATAGAGAATGAAGTAGTTCATTGATGTTATTTCTGAGTGTTTTGCTTCGTTGACAGACATGACAATTTCAAATGTAACGTCTAATCATTGCTTGATAATCTGATCAATAGTAGAAACGTTGAACTAAATCAATAGTTCTTTGATTGTCAGAGTGAGAAATGAAGAGCTGATCATGAATTTTCTTTAGCAATTTCGTATGCATATTCTCAGAAACTCACAGTAAGTCTTTTCTAAACAGAACATCATTAATAATCTCACAGTGTCTCAATTCAGTGCTATGTAGCTTGAGCTTGTTTTTGCTTATGACTTGTTTATACTCATTGCAAAGCTCATTCGTCTTGTTGACATCTTTTACTCGCTGATAGAAATCAACTTCAGATTCAATAACTAGAATATTTATTCTATTAAATGTCAGAATGATCTGATAGTGATCTTCAGTACGCTGAGTTGATTCAGAAACGTCAATCAAAGACATTCTGATTAAAGCATTGACTTTAATGTTCATTTTATCTGATTGAAAAATGTTCTGAAAGTTAAACTTGAATAAAATGTTTAAATAATTGACTTGACATCAAGTCAACTGTTTATTTTTCATGAAGATCTTCAAAGTCTGATGATTAATGAATATCTGAATGAGCAGCTCTGTGCATTCTAACTTGAGTCTTCAGTGTTCAAAACATTGAATAATGACTAGTAATTTCTTGTCATAGATGTGATAATTGCATTCAGCGAAGATCATGCTTTTGCTGTAGAATGCTACTGAGTAAAGAACATTCTCATCATCATACTGAGATAGTATTTCATCTTTGACGTAGTCAAAGACATTGATTTTCAGAATAGTCTGTCATTTTAAATTGAAGTGTCGTAAAACTGAGATCGAGCTGATCTGTTTCTTTAGATCATTAAAAGCTTGAACACAAACTTCATTTCAAACAAAAGATGTGTTCTTTCTAGTCAACTGAGTGAATGATTTGACTAGCTTCAAGAAGTTCTTAATGAAACAATGATAAAAGTTAACAAATTTCATGAAGCTTTGAACTTCTTTTAGATTAATTGACGTAGTTCAGTTGACTATGACTTTCACTTTGATAAAATTCATACGAAGATCTTGTTTTAAAACTATGACTTCTAAAAAGACAGTTTCTTCTACGTTGAATTCGCACTTTCAAATATCTACTTGTAAATCAGCTTCTTGAAGATGATTTAATATCATCTTGACATGTTATTAATGTTCTCATTAAGTTTTGCTGTAGATCAGAATGTTGTTTAGATAGACTTGACAAAAGTCATTTAGAAAGTTTCAAAGAACATCATTTATATACTGCTGAAACAAGATAAAATCATTGATAAGTTTGAAAGATAAAATCTTTGATTTGTATATTTCTAAAGCGATAATAAAGATAGTGTAGTTCTCACTATCAGAATGCATTCGTAGTTTGTTAAACGTTGAAATAATATTCAGTCGAGTCAGATGTTTGCAATCAACTATTTTTGTTGATTATCTCATCTATGAGCGATAAAGAATAGCGATTTCTTTTAATAATAGCATTGAGCTTTTGATAGTTAACGCAGAATCGTAGATCTTCATTTGCTTTTAAGATGAACAAAACGAGTGAGAAATATAAAGCTTTGCTAGAGATTATAAATTCTTTGAAAAGATTCTCGTTCAGATATTTCTTTACTTTCTGAAGCTTGTAAAGAGACATTCAATATGCTCGACAGCAAGATGATGTTGCATCACTAGTAAGCTCTATATTATGATCATATGAACAATGAGACGATAGCTTGTCTGCTTGAGTTCAATCAAAGACATTTAGAAAATCTTGATACTTCAATAATAACTTAGCTTTAACATTCTCTAGATTCTGAGTCATTTCATTGACTGAAAAGACGTTTATAACATTTAGTTTGCATTGAGTATTGTAGATGATTTTTCTATCGATGTCTTTGATGAACATAGCAAAAATCTCAATCTGATTCTTCTTTTTTCGTTTTACTAATGCTTGAAAAAAGATGACGTCTATATTTTGAATTGAAAATGACTTTTTCTGAATGATTAAAACTGAGTGCTTAAGCATCTTAGAGATCTTGCTGTGAGCTGCTGAAGAGATCAAAGTTGATCACGATCAACTTGAGTGCTTTGTATTTGATGAAATTAAAAAAACCGAAATAGAGATATTTAATTGATTAGAAAATACAATAGTATCATGTTTCATGTTTAATAATATTTTATTTTTATTCATTCAGAGTTTGCTCAATATAGCTTCATGATGCTCGATATCAGTTATCAGCATTGACATAGTCAATTTCTTATGACTTTTAATCGTAAGATTGAGTAGAATCTTATGAGTTATAGTCTTTCTAGCTAGCTTTTCATCATAGTCTCGTATTAACTTCTCTTTTGCTAGTAATATAAATTGTATTTCAAGTTTCTGACATATCTTATTGACTAGCTTGTCATGTATCAGCATGTAAACAATGAAATCACTATCTATCAAAGAGCGAAGGCTGAAAGAATTGCTCTGAGAGATAAAAGAAGCATTGATCAGAAATAACTTTTCAAAATAGTTTTCTTTCAATAAAACTTCAATTTGACTGCATAAAAAGATGATCTTTATTTCTTCAATGATTCTAAAAAAGATAGTTAGTTTTTTGAATCAGAATCTGACTCAGAGTTCAATGTAAATTGATTAAACTCATCATTTTTTAATGCATTGACTTTCAAAGTTCGTTCAAAGCACTCTTTAGAAGTATGATCTGATTTGTAACAAATGAAACAGCTTTCAGTTTATATATTGATCTTCTTGACATTAATTAAAATCGCGTCGCACGATTTTGAATGATCAACAAGTGTAGTGACTTCAATCTTTCTATAAAGATTTAATGAATCTTATTTCTCAGCAAAGATGACTTACTTTCTGACTTTGTTCAGAAATTTCTTTTCTTTGATGTCACTCATGACTTAATGCTCATTGTTCAAACAAATCAGATAGTCACGAATTTCATTCAGAGATTTTGACTGAATCAATTAACTACTTCAAGCTGCATGAAGATGATAAACTATCTTGTCTTGTAAATCAATGATCAATTGCTTTTCGTGATACTCTAAATAAAAGAACAGACGTTGAAACATTGAATAAAAGTCACTGAATTTGCTCTTTTCTTGAGAAAGATTAGCATATTTTCTTCAAAAGTTTGTCTCTTTGTTGAAATCATCATAAAGTTGAGCAAGTTCATTTAACAAATCATTGACTGTGACATAAAAATTCAATGAATCTTGTTGATATTAAGCTAAAGTAGCTTTAACTGCGTCTTCTTTGATTTTGAAGTGAACGTAGATCAGAATAGCTTTATTGATATCAAAATGATTGACGTTGATTTCTAGCTTGTCACGAATCTTTTCTTGTCAATCATTTCAGATAAATTCTTTTTCATCAGTAAACAAAGATGAATTTGAAAGCTTTTGAGATCACTTGAAGAAATTGAACAAAGTAAAAGAGAAAGAAGTAACTTTTTTAAATGATTGCAGTTGATGTTGCAATTCAGTTACTTGATTTTGAAACATCTGATTTAATTAATTCAAGCATTCTTTGACTTTATTCATTTTCTTGAAATGAGTCTTTCATATTTGTTCACTTGATATCTTGTCAAATAACTCACAAACTTTCACGTTTAGATCTTGTTGAGTTTGAAGACTGTTCAAATCTTCTAGAAAAACTTCTGAGTCTTGTTCAATTCAGTGTTGTAGCTGCTTTACATTTTTTATATCTCATAAAGTAAAAGCTTCACAAGATTCATTGAAAGTTTGAAAATGAGACAAAGAGTATTGATGTTTTCATACAACATCGATTTTAAGATATTTTAATATGCAAGATGATAACTCAGAATAGATGACTGAATCTGTAGTATCAGAAGAAATAAAACTTTGATTATTCTTGAAGAAATTGTTCACAGATGATCAAGTTATAGCAAAGAGTTGACGATCGAGCGAAGAATGATGCTCAATAGTATGTAGTGAAATCATTTGTTATAGTGTTTAGTCTTCAAAGAAGAATGTTGCTGATTTGAGAGAGTTTTTTTTGTGATTCTCAAGCAATCAATGAAGATTCTTTATCGTTGATTCTATTAATCGATTTGAACTGATGCTACTGACTGAGCGATAGATTCTCTAGCAATTACATGATTGTATGTTCTCATTGATTTTATTGATCTCTTGATGTTGTTCTGTCTTTCAATGTTGTTGATCATCAGATATATAAATTTCTTTATATTCATTTTATTATCAGTTGAGTTAACTTGAATAAGTAATGAGATCAGTATCGTGTGATTAACGAATTTTTAAAGTAATGTTGAAATCATGTCTAGAAACTAATCAGAGTGTATACGTGACTAGAATGTTTGATTTATAAAGATAGTTATAACTAAGACTTTAAGAATACAGAAGAAAAAAGATACAAAAGCAAGAAAAATACACTCTATATAGTAGTTACTCAGATTGACGCTAGTCTTAAAGAGAACATGTTGAAACATAAGAAAGATGTTGATTTGAAAAATGTTTATAACACAAAGAAATGTGTTTGTCATAAACATCTGTTAACTACTTGTAACACAAAAAAGTGTGTTTGTCATAGAAGATAAATAGAAGTGAGTTAGAAGATGCTAGAAAAGAGAAAAGATGCTGAGTCATATTTGAGTCAAATCTGAGTCAGATTCAGATCAGATCTTGACTAGATCTTGACTAGCTTTAATCATTATGCAAAAAACTCACTAACGTTCACTGCAAATTGATTAAAGCTTCAGTCTTGTTTAATCTTGATACGCTTGTAACATTACTTTGTCAATAAACTTCAAAATCTTCTTGTGTTGTGAATGCAGTCAAATGAAATTTCTTTTTCATTTGATGAAGATTCAAACGATGATTCTTATCATATATACTGTCTTAAGAATGAGATGAGAACTGAGTAAGAGTTGAACTGTTCTTTGAATAAACAGTCAAAGTCGCGTGACGTAATTTTGACTCATCAGAGTCTAGACTGAAAGACAAGATTGACTCAAGATTTAAAAAAATATCAATTTTCTTTAAAGTGATACTAAATCATCTGCAATTTGTAAAGAGTGACAGAGACAGATTTTAGCGCTTTTAGTGATCAATATCTCAAATATTCATTTAATTTCATGTCTCAGATTTGCGTCACTTTTAGCTGATCCATATGCATAAAAGCATCAATATTTTCAACATTTCTAGCATCTTTAGCATTCTCATGAGCGTAGTATGCGTCTTTATCATTTAATTTAATAAACACAACTATTTTGACATTTGTAACATTGATACGTAGTTGCAACGTTAAATAATTAATGATTGATTTGACTATCTAAATAATAGCTATTTAATATATGCATCGAGAAAGTCAATGAGAAAGTCAATGAGAAAGTTAATGAGAAAGTTAATGAGTAAACTAGAGAGATAGAAAGTCATGTAGAATAATTGATAGAATCATGTTTAAAGCTTGATAGAAAACAAATTTAATTCTTGATTACGAAGCAATTCAAAGCTTGATGAGAAGTCATGTAGAGAGTTATGAAGAGAGTCATGTAAAGAGTTATGTAAAGAGTCATGTATACAAAGATCAGTAAATGACTTGATCAAAAAATCAGTAGAAAGCTTACTAGCAAAAAGATCAATAGAAAGATTGATCAAAAAATCAGTAGAAAGCTCACTAAATGACTTAATCGAAAGATCAGTAGAAAGATCAGTGAGAGTGCTTGATAGAAAAACATGAAGAATGCTTGATAAAGAGTCATGAAGAGTGCTTGATAAAGAGTCATGTAGAAAGTTATGTAGAAAGCATTGTTTAATTCATGTTATGCGCTTGATTAACGCGTATTTTGAAGCATGTAGAATGTTTGATAAAGTGTTTGATAAAAAGCTCAGTTGATAGCTCAATAAATAGCTCAGTAGAAAGATTGATAGAAAGATTAATAGAAAGATTAATAGAAAGATTGATAGAAAGATTGATAGAAAGCTCACTAAATAACTCAATCAAAAGATCAGTAGAAAGCTCACTAAATGACTTAATCGAAAGATCAATAGAAAGTTCACTAGTAGAAAGATCAATAGAAAGATTGATTGAAAAATCAGTAGAAAGATCAGTAAAAAGCTCAGTAAAAAGCATTGTTTAAAGCATTGTTTAACTTATGTTATGCGCTTAATCGACACGTCTTTTGAAGCATGTTTCGAAGCAATAGACTGATTACTAGATGAATGAGTAAATAACTGAGTTGATAGCTGAGTTGATAGCTGAGTTGATAGCTAAGTTAATAGCTGAACATGTTGATATTTTGATTGTTGTTGTTCTAGAAAGTAGAAACTATAAAGAGAAAAAGAAGATAAAAACTTTGAACTCTCTAGCGTCAGCGTAGATAGAAAGTCATATAAAAAGCATTGTTTGAAGCACTGTTTGACGTGTTTTGTGCGCTTGATTGACGCATTTGATAAAGCGTTTGATAGAGCATTTGATAGAAAGTTTGATAGAAAGTAGAATGATGAGTAAATGAGTGAGTAAATAGATGAGTAGAATGAAGAGTAAATGAGTGAGTAGAATGAAGAGTAAATGAGCGAGTAAATGAGCGAGTAGAGTGAAGAGTAAATGAGCGAGTAACTAAATGAGTAGAATGAAGAGTAAATGAGTGAGTAGAATGAAGAGTAAATTAGCAAGTAAATGAGCGAGTAGAGTGAAGAGTAAATGAGCGAGTAAAGTGACAAGTAAATGAGCGAGTAACTAAATGAGTAGAATGAAGAGTAAATGAGTGAGTAGAATGATGAGTAGATGAGCGAGTAGCTAGACAAGTAAAGTGAAGAGTAGATGAGCGAGTAGAGTGATGAGTAAATGAGTGAGTAGCTAGACGAGTAGAGTAAAGAGTAGATGAGTGAGTAAATAGACGAGTAAATGAGCAAGTAAATGAGCGAGTAGATAGACGAGTAGTAAACTGAATGCAACGAAAGAAATGAAAGTAATAAAAGTAATGAAAGTGATGAAAGTGACAAAAGCGCGATTCAGTTCAATGATATATAAACAAACGTAAATTCAGTTCAACAACATATGAAATGATTGCAGATTTTATTCATAAAATCTGATCATATTCAGATGAGTTCAGCTAAAATTTCAACTTTATTTCGCTTTAAGCGACAAATGTTTCTTTAGCTAAACTTAATAATTCAGTTCACTTCTTAAACTGCAAATGATACTTCAATGTTTTTGATATAAGCAGCATAATCAAAGCTTCAAGCTCTTAACTCAACTATGTCAAGTTGTATAAAAGATTGATTGAATTAATCTGCTTGAAAAACAACAGAAGTTCTAGAAAAAAAAGAATTTTGACACTTGATTTTTGATAAGTATTCTTTTTAAATGACTTGAAGAATACAACTAAAAGCTTCTTGTTTCAAACAAGAGACAAGATTGAACGAAGTTTGTTTCTTGTGAACAAGCTGAGTATTAATTGACTTCTCATGAGCAAATGAGAAGTTATATTGCTTCTTGTGAGCAGATGAGAAACTGAGTTGCTTCTTTCAAGTGAATGAGAGACTGAGTTACTTCTTGCAAGCAAACTAAAAACTGAATTGCTTCTTTCAAATGAATGAAAAACTAGATTGCTTCTTGCAAGCGAACTGAGTGCTGAATTACTTCTTGTAAGCAATCTGTAGACTGAATTACTTCTTGTGAATGATTCATGAACTGAGTTACTTCTTGTGAGTGAATTGAAAATGAGACTGAAGAAAAGCTACTTTGTTAACTTCAAACAAGAAATTTTCTTCTTGTTGATTAAAATCATAAATCTTGACAAAGAATGAGTAAAAATGATTAAGACAGAAGAAAAAGACAAAATGAGAATATTGTGCTCAAAATTGACATCAATGACGTGATGATAAAGTCATGATAAACTCATGATGATGAAGTCTGTCTGTCTGTTTATCTGTCTGTAATTCATACACTCTTGTGACATTGATTTAGACTCGACTCATGAGAGACTCTATGCTATTTATATCGAGTGAACAAAACTCTCTGAAAAAGAAAATCACTCGCCGTCTATACGACTGCTTCGCGCAGTCGAAACAATAAGATTGACACTGTGTTATCAAGTAATGAATCTATAGCTTCTATTCAGCATGTGACGCTCGAGTAAACTCTTAATGAGTGTCTGTGTTGTTCATTTATGACGCATCGTCTTTGCTCTGCTCTTCATTGACGATATTCTATACAACGATGTTTCGATTCGATTCTCAATTCAAAGACAAAAGACGTTTTCTTTGCATTCATGATGCTCGTGATTGTAACGTATGTAAAGCTGCGTTCTCTTGCTCAATGATTGTCATTCATTGCGCAGAGAAATATGTGATGAAAGAGAGATGCACACGATGAGAAGATAGAGTGTGATTGTACTGAGTAACTCTTTCCTTCTCTTGATTTGACTTATGTCACGTAGACGTTGAATGAATTGTTAGTATAAACGTGCGGTCGCAATCGTTCGATGTTTGACTCTGATCGATGAAAGAGAATGCGTTCTGATTGTTCTCTTGAGCTCTCGATTTTTCACGTAGATAAATGAATGACTTGACGTCAAGTAAAGAAGGTGAGCTCAAGTCTTCTTAGTATATCAGCGTGATCGACGAGTCACTACTTCTTCAAGCACTGTAGTCACGACTCTCAGACTGAGAACAACTATTCTATCTGATATCTTTTCATCAATTACTCAACGACACTGTCGATGTGATGAAGACGTTTCAGTATATCGACGCAGTCGACGAGTTGCAAATTCTTCGACCACTTGTAGTCACGACTCTCATACTGAGAACGACTATTTCACTAGATATCTTTTCATCTCTTACTGACATCGACATGTCATCAATCATTCTCGTAGATTGATTGTGACTGTTAGGAAGAATGTTGTCGCGTAGATGAAAACTCTGCACGATCAACTTTTCTGCTCACGCAACATTCTAACATCGTTTGAATTGCGTTGAATTGAGATCTCTTGACTCTTCTAACTTCTATTCAAACACAGAATAGAATCAAAAGATTCATAGTCGACATCATGAACAGATGAATCTCGTTGTCAGTCTAATTCATTGAACTGCAAAACAGATTCAATGAATCAAAATTATTTAAAATATCAACGATTTATGTTTTAAATTGAGTTGATGATCTGACATTATGACAATTAAACTTCAAGAAGTTCAAGTATGATGAATTTGAATTCAAGATCAACTTCAAGATCATAATTTAATATTAAGCTGATTTTAAGTAAGATAACATCTTTGACTTGACCTGAAATTAAAGATGTGTTTAAGTGACAAATGCACATCATGCAGTTTTGTTAATAAATTTTCTTTAAATAGCAGTTTTGATAGCAATGTGAAGTTTTCTTTGATCATTTCATTCTTTCACTTCGTGACTTTGTAAAATAGTATTTATTGCTGAACATGAAAGATCTTTCTTTTTTTATTGTATTATGAGCTTAATGAAATGTTTAAGTTCTGCTTACTTTGTAAATCAATCATACTTCTGTTACAAGTGTATCAAGACTGAACAAGACTGAAGCTTTAATCAATTTACAGTTAATGCTAGCGAGTTTTTTGTGTAATGATTAGAACTAGTCAAGATCTAGTTGAGATTTGATTTAAATTTGACTCAGATTTGACTCAGATATGACTCAGCATCTTTTTTCTTCTTTAGCATCTTTTAATCAGCTTCTATTGTCTTTTATGACAAACACACTTCTTTGTGTTACGAGTAATTAACAGATGTCTATGATAAACACATTTCTTTGTGTCATAAACATCTTTCAAATAAACATCTTTCTTGTGTTTCAACATGTTTTCTTTGAAACTAACGTTGAATCTGAGTAACTACTATATAAAGCATGTTTTTCTTGTCTTTTGTATCTTCTTTCTTCTGTATTCTTAAAGTCTTAGTTATAACTATCTTTATAAATCAAACATTCTAGTCACGTATGCACTCTGATTAGTTTCTAGACATGATTTCAACATTACTTTAAGAATTTGTTAATCACATGATACTGATTTCTATACTCATTCAAATTCACTCGACTGACAATGAAACGAGTATAAAGAAATTTGTGTATCTAATGATCGATAACATTGAAAGACAGAACAACATTAAGAAATCAATAGAATCAATGAAAACATACAATCATATGATTGCTAGAGAATCTATCGCTCAGTTAATAGCATCAGTTCAAATTAATTAATAGAATCAACGATAAAGAATCTTCATTGATTGCTTGAGAATCACAAAAAACTTTCTTAAATCAGCAACACTCTTCTTTGAAGATTAAACACTTTAACAAATGATTTCACTATATACTATCGAGCATTATTCTTCACTTGATCATTAATTCTTCGCTATGACTCAATCATCTGTGAACAATTTCTTTGAGAGTAATTAAAACTTTATTTCTTCTGACATTACAGATTCAGTCATCTATTCTGAACTATCACTTTGCATATCAAAATATCTTAGAATTGATGTTGTATGAAAACATTGATACTCTTTGTCTCATTCTCAGACTTTCAATGAATCTCATGAAACTTCTACTTTATGAAATATAAAAAATGTAAAGCAGTTACAACACTGAGTTGAACAAGACTCAAAAGTTTTTCTAGAAGATTTGAACAGTTTTTGAACTCAATGAGATCTAAACATAAAAGCTTGTGAGCTATTTAACAAGATATCAAGTGAACAAATATGAAAGACTTGTTTCAAGAAAATGAATAAAGTCAAAAAACACTTGAATCAATTAAATCAGACATTTTGAAATCAAGTGACTGAATTGCAACATCAACTGCAATTATTTAAAGAAGTCACTTCTTTCTCTTCTACTTTGTTCAATTTCTTCAAGCGATTTCAAAAGCTTTCAAATTCATCTCTGTTTATTGATGAAAAAGAATCTATCTGAAATGATTGACAAGAAAAGATTTATGACAAGCTAGAAATCAACATCGATCATTTCAATATCAATAAAGTTATTCTAATCTACGTTCACTTCAGAATTGAAGAAGATGCAGTCAAAGCTATTTTAGCTCAACATTAACAAGATTCATTGAATTTCTATGTCACAGTCAATAATCTGTTAAATGAACTTGCTCAGCTTTATGATAATCTCAACAAAGAGACAAACTTTCGAAGAAAATATGCTAATCTCTTTCAAGAAAAGAGCAAATTCAGCGACTTTTATTTAATGTTTCAACGTCTGTTCTTTTATCTAGAATATTACGAAAAGCAATTGATCATTGATTTATGAGACAAGATAGTTTATCATCTTCATGCAGCTTGAAGTAATCAATTGATTCAGTCAGAATCTTTGAACAAAATTCGTGATTATCTGATTCATTTGAACAATGAGCATCAAGTCATGAGTGACATCAAAGAAAAGAAATCTTTGAACAAAGTCAGAAAGCAAGTCATCTTTGCTGAGAAACAAGATTCATTGAATCTTTCTAGAAAGATCGAAGTCACTACATTCGTCAATCATTCAAAATCGTGCAACATGATTTTAACTAGCGTTAAAAAGATCAATATACAAACTGAAAGCTGTTTCATTTATCACAAATCAAATCATACTTCTAGAGAGTGCTTTGATTAATCTAGAATTAATGTCTTAAAAGATGATGAATTCAATCATTTAAATTCTGAGTCAGATTCTGATTTAAAAAACTAACTATCTTTTTCAGAGTCATTAAAGAAGTAAAGATCATATTTTTGTGCAATCAAGTTGAAGTTCTATTGAAAGAAAACTATTTTGAAAAGTTATTTCTGATCAATGCTTCTTTTATCTCTCAGAGCAATTCTTTCAGTCTTCGCTCTTTGATAGACAGTAATTTCATCATCTACACACTGATACATGACAAGCTAGTTGATAAAGTATGCAAGAAACTTGAAATACAATTTATATTACTAGCAAAAGAGAAGTTAATACGAGAATATGATGAGAAGTTATTCAAGAAAGCAATTACTCATAAGATTTTACTCAATCTCACGATTGAAAGTCATAGAGAATTGACTATGTCAATGCTGATAGCTGATATTGAGCATCATGAAGCTATATTAGACAAACTCTGAATGAACAAAAATGAAATATTATTGAACATGAAACATGATACTATTGTATTTTCTGATTAATTAAATATTTCTATTTCGGTTTTTTCGATTTCATCAAATATGAAGCACTCAAGTTGATTGCAATCAACTTTGATTTCTTCAGCAGCTCACAGCAAAATTTCTAAGATGCTTAAGCATTCAGTTTCATTCATTCAGAAAGAGTCTTTCTCGATTTGAAACATAAATGTCGTCTCTTTTCAAGCTTTGATAAATAGAAAAAAGAAGAATCAGACAGAGATTTTTGCTATGTTCATTAAAGACATTGATAGAAAAATTGTCTACAATACTCAATGCAAACTAAATGTCATAAACATCTCATTTACTGATGAAACAGCTCAGAATCTAGAAGATATTAAAGCTAAGCTATCATTAAAGTATCAGAATTTTCTAGACATCTTTGATCGAGCTCAAGCAGACAAGCTATCATCTCATCATTTATATGATCATAAGATAAAGCTTGTTAGTGATGTAACATCATCTCGCTGTCAAGCATATTGAATGTCTCTTTACAAGCTTCAGAAAGTAAAGAAATATTTGAATGAGAATCTTTTCAAAGAATTTATAACTTTCAGCAAAGCTTTGTATTTCTCACTCATTCTGTTCACTTTAAAAGCAAATGAAGATTTACGATTCTGCGTTAACTATTAAAGCTCAATGCTATTATCAAAAGAAATTGCTATTCTCTATCTTTGATAAATGAGATAATCATCAAAATAGTTAATTGCAAGCATCTAACTTAATTAGATATCATTTCAACTTTCAACAAACTGCGAATGCATTCTGATAGTGAGAATTACACTATCTTTATCATCGCTTTAAAAGCATACAAATCAAAGATGTTATCTTTCAAACTTATCAATGATTCTATCTCATTTCAGCAGTATATGAATGATGTTCTTTAAGACTTTCTAAATGACTTTTATCAAGTCTATCTAAATGACATTCTGATTTACAGCAAAACTCAACAAGAACATTAACAACATGTCAAGATGATATTAAATCATCTATGAGAAGCTGATCTACAAGTAGATATTTAAAAGTGCAAATTCAACGTAGAAGAAACTGTTTTTTTAAAAGTCATAGTTTCAGAACAAGATCTTTGTATAAATTCTATCAAAGTGAAAGTCATAGTCAACTGAACTACGTTGATCAATCTAAAAGAAGTTCAGAGCTTCGTGAAATTTGTTAACTTTTATCATCGTTTCATTAAGAACTTCTCGAAGCTAGTCAAATCATTCATTCAGCTGACTAGAAAGAACACATCTTTTGTTTGAAACAAAGTTCGTGTTTAAGCTTTTGATGATCTAAAGAAACAGATCAGCTCGATCTCAATTCTACAACACTTTGATTCAAAACAACAGACTATTCTGAAAATTAATGTCTCTGACTACGTCAAAGGTGAAATACTATCTCAGTATGATGATGAGAATGTTCTTCACTCAGTAGCATTCTACAGTAAGAGCATGATTCTCGCTGAATGCAATTATTACATCTATGATAAGAAACTGTTGATCATTATTCAATGTTTTGAACACTGAAGATTCAAGCTTGAATGCATCAAATTGCTCATTCAAATGTTTATTGATCATCAAACTTTAAGAACTTTCATGAAAAACAAACAGTTAACTTGATGTCAAGTCAATTATCTAAACATTATATTTAAGTTTAACTTTCAGATCATTTTTCAATCAGATAAAATAAACATTAAAGTTAATGCTTTAATCAGAATGTTTCTGATTGACATTTCTGAATCAACTCAGTATACTGAAGATCGCTATCAAATCATTCTGACACTCGATAGAATAAATATTCTAGCTATTGAATCTGAAGTTGATCTTTATCAGTGAGTAAAAGATGTCAATAAGACAAATGAGCTTTGCAATAAATATAAACAAGCTATAAGCGAAAACAAGCTCAAGCTACATAGCATTGAATTGAAGCACTGCAAAATCATTGACGACGTTTTGTTCAGAAAAAATCTACTGTGAGTTTCTGAGAATATGCATACGAAATTGCTAAAGAAAATTCATGATCAGTCTTTCATCTCTCACTCTGACAATCAAAGAACTATTGATTTAGTTCAACGTTTCTACTATTGATCAAATCATCAAGCAACAGTTAAACGTTACATTTGAAATTATTATGTCTGTCAATAAAGTAAAACATCTAGAAATAGCATCAATGAACTACTTCATTCTCTATTGATTTTACAGAAACGCTGAAAAGATATAGTTATGAACTTCATCACTGAGTTATCTTTATCAAAAGATTATAACATTATTTGCACAATCATATGTTGTCTCATCAAGAAACATTATTATGTTCTCTGTCATTGAGAAGATGATGACATCTCAGTCGAAGAAACGGTTTGAATCATGCTATGAAACGTTTATTAACTTCATGACTTATTTAGTTCTATTGTTTCAAACAGAGACTTTCAATTCATATCAATCATGTGACAAAGTCTTTGCAAGCGACTAAGAATTACAGCTAGCTTATCAACAGCTTATCATTCTGAAATTGATAATCAATTGAAATGAGCTAATCAAGATGTTGAACGTGAACTAAGAATTTACTGCAATTACATGCAGAATGACTGAGCAAAATGACTATCAATGATAAAATTCAACGAGAATTTCAATATCTTCTTGATCATCTCAATGACTTCATTCTACTTTAATAAGAATTTTCACTCACGAATAAATTTCGATTCAGATACAACTGACTACGAAACTACTTATGAATATCTTGAAGCTAGAAAAGCAAATGATATTATTATTTGAATAAAAGAGCTTCTTAACTTTGATCATCAGCAATTGAAAAAGATGAAGCAAATCATTGAAGCTCAAGTCAATAAACATAAATGAAACGTCATTTATGAAGTAAATGATTGAATTTGATTATTCTCTAGAAACATAAAGATAACTAAATCATGTAAGAATTTGAAAAACAAACAGTTAAAACTTTATCAAATCACTGTCAAAGTTGAGATTTTTTATCATCTTCATTTATTAATAAGCATGAAGCAGCTACATTCAATGTTCAGTTCAAATTTATTACATTCTTATTTTGATGATCTTTTATCAGAATAGCATTCAGAATCATTTAAATTTCTCACTATCAAAGATGATGAGCATTGAGAGATAGATGACATTTTGAACTTTAGATGATATTGAGATTGAATACAATACAAGATCAAATGAATGAGACTAAATCAAGATGATAAATGATACTATGTTGATAAAGAAGAATTCAAGAACTTGAAAGAAGTTCTAGTTAAATTTCATAAGCTTTATTCAAACAAGTCATACTAAATTGAAAAACAGTGAAAATTTTTGCGTTTCATTTATTCTATTCATGCAAACATGAATTTTCAAAGAAGAAAATAATGTTACAAGCGTATCAAGACTAAACAAGACTGAAGCTTTAATCAATTTGCAGTGAACGCTAGCAAATTCTCTGCATAATAATTAAAACTAATCAAAATCTAGTCGAGATTCAATCTAGATCTGACTCAGATTTGACTCAAATATGATTCAGCATCTTTTTTCTTTTCTAGCATCTTCTAATCAACTTTTATTGTCTTTTATGATAAACACACTTCTTTGTGTTACAAGTAGTTAACAGATGTTTATGATAAACACATTTCTTTGTGTTGCAAACATCTTTCAAATAAACATCTTTCTTATGTTTCAACATGTTTTCTTTGAGACTAACGTTGAATCTGAATAACTACTATATAGAGTATGTTCTTCTTGTCTTTTGTATCTTCTTTCTTCTGTATTCTTAAAGTCTTAGTTATAACTATCTTTATAGATCAAACATTCTAGTCACGCATGCACTCTGATTAGTTTTTAAACATGATCTCAACACTTCAATTGAAAAATAACATTTAACTCACTGTTAAACGCACTTTTGCTAAGATTAATGATGCAGACTTAAAATACATGAATATTTCATTAATACTGTAAATTACGTCTGAATTAAATAAGACAATGACAAAGTTCAATATTATTTCAAATTAATGCAGATCAATTTATCTTACAAAGATTTGCACTCAGACGTGTCGCTTGTATGCTGTGAAGTCAGCAGAGTGCTAACTCGAAAAAATTTAGCGAGAGCGCTAGAAGAGTTCATCTAGCACTGAGCTAAATCTAGCAGTGAGACAGCTCTATAAAGCTGAAAATTCACATTTTATTTTTTATCGCTTTAATAATTCATTTTAGATGAACTACGTAGTTAATAAAATCTCTTTAAGACTCTTCTGATATGTATGTCTTGCTCTGATTAACTATTTGTAAATATTTTATTATTTCTTTGCTTTTGCTTCTGCTTCTGCTTCTGCTTCAGCTGTCTGACTCGTAGCTTAACTATCAGCTGCTTTTGCTTCTGCTTCTGCTTTAGCTGTCTGACTCATAGCTTAACTATTAACTGCTTCTTCTTCTTTTGTCTAGAGCTTGCTATCAATGTCATTGATGTCAACGAAGTGAAGAGCTCAGAATTTAAATGTAGTAAATCATTGATCTTTCTATTTCACAGCTTTGTTTGTTGAGCTGAGATTACAACAGCTCACTTTCAAATAAAAGAAGATTTTGAAGTAAAGAGTTCAGAATCTAAACGTAGTAGAAAATTAATCTTCTTTTGTTATATCTTTGCTTGTTGATTCTCTCTTCTTTCATTAACAATCTCTTGATTCATGACTCTTGCAGTATCATAATTACTCTTGATTCAATTGATCTTTTTCTTCTTTCTTCTATTTAACTCAAGAAGTTTCTGATTAGTAACATTTTAAATAGTAAATTTCGTCATTGCTCATATTGCTGCTTTACTCATCTTTTGAAGAATCTGATCAGAAGTCGATTCTTCTATTGCTTATTTAATAAGCTGTTGTACTTGAGAGATATTTGCAGATGTTAGAACAACTTCTAAATCTTTGTTAGAATCAATGTATGTGACTGTAGCTTTAAAAAACGTAGTTGAATGTATGACAATGTTATACTGCTGTGATTGCTCTAGTTTCTTAACAGAAGAAAAGTACTGAAGTACTAAGACTGAGCTGAATGATAAAAGTTCTGTAGCTGTTTATGTTTTTCTAATATTCAGTGATGTAATTGTCTTATGTTGAGTCAGTTGATAAAGCTTCAGAAAGTTCGTTTTATCAATTGAATAACTGACTTCAAGTCAAGTAACTCGCTGAACATGAGTTTTGTACGCAGTAACTAATGAAGCAAAGACTTCAACATTAAGTGATTGAAGCAGATGAATAGTGTGAGTTGAAAGACACAGTAGAATGATTTTCTGACTGATGCAATAATCAATCATCTGAGTAGTAATATGAGAAGCATGATCATCAATTAATAGCATTCAATATTCATCTTTCTGACAGATTTTAGTTTCTGAATCAAAGCATTTCTGTATTCAGACTAGACTCAATTCATTGTTGATTCAATCATTTTCATTCAGAGCAATATGATCTTCTTTGAGTACTTTGTATCAAATTTTTTGCTGTAGTTTTTCTTTGAAGATAATTCACGACTTCAAGACTCTTTCATTCATAGATATATACTCAATCAATGAAACTCACTCTTGATTATCACATTGAGTCATATAAGTCTTTTCATACTTGAAAATCATGATTCAAAGCTTAGCAATGATTCTCTGCATGAATCTCTTTTCATTCATGTTGTAGATATTTTCTATTTCTATTTCATGTTCTTTTTTTAAACTTTGAAAAAGATTGAATCAGTCAGCTAAAATATCATGATTCTGAGTCATAGCACGCTCTTTGTCAAGCGAAGAAATATATACTGTTTTGATTTGCAAATGACATTTCAGAAACTTCTGAGATCAATTGACTTCGACTGACTTATCATCACTCTTTTTTATTAGTAGTTCTTTAGCTATTGAACGTACTTGCTTCACATGAGAAGATCAGTCTCAGATCTGAAGACGTAGAATTCAGTCACATATAGCTGCTTCTTCTTCAAGACTAAGTCTTTGAAATTGCTGATTGCATGCAGCAGCTGTCTTTCGATCATTGATTTGATTTCAAAGAGTACTACTTGATATTTCATATTGACGAGCGAGTTTTGCTTGGGAAGAATTTTCGTTGGCTGCTGAAGCCTCGTTTCAACGGGCGTGAGCAAGCGTTATGCGCTCTTTCTGTGAAAGTTTTATATCTTCAGAAGATATGAAGAATATAGGGGGGATGGGGGGGATGGCTGCCATCGTTTTGCTGATATGTTGAAGAATTACACGTTGGCAGCAATAAAATATGAAATGTGAATTTTCAGCCCTATAGGGCTGTCCCACTGCTAGGTTTAGCCCAGTGCTAGGTGAACCCTTCTAATTCGAAGGGGCTTAGCGACGTTGGCTCGTCTGAGAACTGAGGCAACGTTGCTTTTCATTGGTAACAGACTTGCTCGGGCAGCCAACGAACCTAGTATTAATTACACTTCAATCATCTCAATCATCATAATGCCTCTACAGATTTCCGTGCCGCTATTGACTATCGCCAATTTGTTAATACCTATAGCCATACTCACCTTTGCATCGGGCTTCTTTCCTTACAAGCCATTTCTTCCCGG
>JAABUV010002960.1_pt1 | contig 22220 bp, 22 predicted proteins | sample 5559971 | NCBI WGS metagenome assembly JAABUV01 (sample SAMN10711881, study PRJNA513362) | rock metagenome | isolation source: Antarctica rocks | place: Antarctica: Victoria Land, Knobhead nord | collected 2015-12-19
CCCAGCTGGGCGGCCGCCGCGCGCGCGGCCGCCTGCGTCGCGCCGCCGGCGCCCGCCGAGCGCGCGGCGTGCCGCCCCGACTCAAACCCCGCATGGAACCAGGCCCCGACCAAGCCGGGCAGCGCCGCGTCGCCGCCGGGCGCGGCCGCGGCCATGTGCGGCGTCGGATCGAAGGCGTGCCCTGCGCCGGCAGCTCGTGGCCCGGAGGGTTGGCTGGCCGCCGCGCCTGGCGCGCATGCCGCGCCAGCGGTGCCCAGCCACTCCCCACCCGGCGCAGGCTCTGCTGCGCCCGGCCACGGCCCGGGCTCCGCTGCGCGCCAGGCCTGGCTTGCGTGTGAGTGCCACGCCGCTGCGGAGCAGCCCTCAGCGCCGCAGCGCCGCCCCGGCGTCGCCCCAAACAGCCATGCTGGCAGCGGTGGCGGCAGCGGCGGCGGCGGCGGCGGCATCCACCAGTCGCCTGCATCTTCCCACGCCGGGGTCGCACCGTCGTCTGCCTCCCGGCCCGCACTGGCTGCCCCTTGCTGGGAGGCCGCACCCCCGTCGCGCGGCGGCGCGCCGGGGGCTGCCCCGGCCTGAGCATGTCTCGCGGGACGCGCGCTGCCCGCAGCTGTGTCGACCAGCGAGTCCGGCTGAGCGCGCTCCGCGGGCGGCGCGCAGGGGCGTGCATGCGCAGCGCCGGGCCGCTCCAGGTCCTGGTGCGGCGTGTCCTGCTGGCGCGCGCGCTCCTTGGCTGCCAGGTACCCGTGGTGCCGCACGCCGCGCGGCTCGAGCGTGGAGCGCGGCGGCGCCGCCGCCTCCTGCTCTGCCTGCAGAAGCGGACAGCCGTCGCTGTCGCGAGCCTAAGCTTACTTCAGGCGAGCAAGGCCTAAGGCTTGAGGCCTGGAGGCGTGTACAGGCTGCAAGTAGTGCGTGTCGCGCTCACTTGCCCAGGCCGCCTTGTCCCTTGTCGTCACTCAGAACACTCAAGCACCAGTGCGGCCTGCACTGTTTTATCAAGAGCTGTTCCGGCAGCGGTCGCATGCGCACCTGGTACGATTGCTCGGGCTCTTCTCCCGGGGTGCTGTGAGACAGGCGATGGGCATGCATGCACTGCTCCACCGCCCTCTGGTACGCCCTGCAACCCCACCAGCAAAGTTCACGCTTCATTTTTATCCTTTAAACACAACCCGCCAGCTTGCACTGACTGGTACCAGCGCCTCACCTTATAACAAGATCATCATCAACTGCGGTGCCGGGGGACACGCCGGCGCCAACCATCGCGCTGCACTACCGCACTGCAGTACCGCTTGTGTTGGGATAGTCTGACAGCACCTGCACAGTGCAGGCTGTACTCCTGGAGTCGAGCTTCATACCCTGACTGCAACCCTCGTGGACTGTTTTGACTCTACCGACGTCCAAAGTGGACAGAGCAATAGACAGACGAATATCTCCTCCTCCAACTTCCTGCTGTACCGATCAGAGCTGCATGATGCGATACGAGACTGCTGCATGCTAGCTGCCAGCGTGTAATACTGCGTTTCTTGGCCAAGCGCACACGCCAGTCAGGTTCAGATTGTTTAGCTCTTCAGCTGTTACACTGCAGCCGGCCAGTGCTACTGCAGCGCGCGCCTTGGGCGCACTGTACCAGGCATCTGCGCAGCGTTCTGGTGACGCGTGTGCCAGAGGTGCGCCAGCAGAGTGCAGCAACGCCGCTGCAGGGCCCCCGGCAACACTCGCGGCCGGCAGAACCGCGATGAGCGGCTTGGGGCCCTGCGGGAAGCGGTTGCGGGCCGAGGCCGCTCTGCTGGAGCATCGCAGCGACGGCGCGGACGCACTGCGCCCAGACAGCTGCGCTACAGGTGGTGCGGCGCCGCAGTGCGAGCGCGTGGCGCGCAGCCGGCTGAGCTTTGGCGACGAACTCGATGACGAGCAGGACGGGCCGGGCATCGCTGCGTCGACCGCCAAGCGGCGCGCCCTCGACCCCTCTTGCTCAGCAATGCCACTTGCCCTTGCTGTTAGTTCACTCAGCCCTGAGCTCGCTGCTGCGCGCATGCGCAGGTTCCTGGTGGAGCGCAAGCTCGCGGCCAGCGCGGTGCACGGGCAGCCGCGCGCCTCCCCGTTCGCCGAGCCTTCCTGGGGGGTTGCGCCTGCCGCGCCGCAGGCCTCCCTAGGCCGGCTGTGCTATGGCGTGGCGCAGGCGCGGGGTGCGCTGCAACCCCCTCACGCCCCCTCTGCGGCAGCCAGGCGCTTGCCGCTGGCCTTGCGTACCCAATGCTTGCCTCCCAAGACTCTCTTGAGCCAGAGCGTTGACAACATTGTCAGCGAGCTTAGTCAAGAGCAAAGCGTCTCGCAGTGGCTCTCTGTGTGGCGCCCGGGTGTGTGGTGCGTGGTTGGCGTGTGAACGTGGCGCGCTTTGCCTGGCGGCCTCGGACGCGCGCGCCACAAACAGGCAAGCCCGCCACGGCGCGCCGACGCGACCGTGCAAGGAACGAGGGGCTATGTGTCTTGCCTGGCGCGTGCGGGCCGAGGGTCACCGGTCTGGCGGCGCGCAGGCGCGCGCGCGTACATGGAGGACAAGCACACCATCGTGAGCAGCTTCCGGCCGCTGGGCGGCGCCGGCGCGGTGGACGACGGCGTGCAGCGCAGCTACTTTGGCGTGTTTGACGGTGCGCCGCGCGCGCGCCGCCTCGACGTGGGGGCGGTGGCGGACAGCATGTGCCGTTATGCAGCAGTGAGAGCGCGGCGGGATGTGGCAGCTGTACACAGCACCATTGCGGAGTGGTCACGGCTGTGGAGCTGTTGCGCGAATGATGTTGAGCTGCAGCGCAGGTCCTGGTCAACCAGCGGCCTCTACTGTGTGTCCGGCGCGTGAGTGGGGACCGCGCCGCCCGCGCAGGGCACAACGGCGAGCGGTCTGCGGAGGAGGCGAGCACCAGGTGCGCGCGGCCGCGTGCTGTCAGCATGCAGCTGCTGCCTGAGTGCGCGCATGGGCGCCGGCACTCTGAAACAAAGGCCTGTCAGGGGCGCTAGGCTCCTGGTGCAGCCAGACATGAAGACAGGGGTCTGTACCCTCTGTACCGGGTACATGACCGGGGCCAGTGCATGAAACCCTTTTTGCGATTTCCACTGCAGATCATATTCTGCATGGCTTCTTCCGCACGTCATCTTACATTCCACCATTCTCGGCCGGTCTGTGTTCGCAGCTGACTCTAGCTGGAGCGCCTGCATGCTCAGGCCGTGCGGATGCTGTGCGCGGCAGGCTCCACGCGGTGCTCGCCCGCGATGCCGCCTTCCACCAGTGCCGCGGCGAGCCGGGGGCGTCTCCAAGCGCGGTGGAGGCCGAGAGCGCGGCCATGTCCGGCGCAATGACGCGGGCGTTCTCGGTGCGTTGGATCGTGTCTGGGTGCAGCCGTTGCTGCGCGCGCGTCGCTGCTGGCTTGAGATGGGGTTCAAGGGTCGTCAGCAAGTTTTGTTTGCGAGCTCGTCGGGGACAAGAGGTCGTTTGCGTGGCTCGGTTGCTAGGGGCCCGTGGCTGTCACAGATATTCAAGGCGCTTAAGCAAACAGCCCTCTGCACTATGCACTGAGGCTGCGCAGCTTCTTGGCACGGAGCGCAGCGGGCCCGTGCGTAGCCGCGCCGGAGCTGCGGTTACCGGACACGCACGCACGCGTCATCGGCAGCGGCGCGCCGCTCCTAAACAGGCGCGCGCGCGCGACCGCGCAGGTGGTGGACGGCGAGATCCTGGACCGGGCGCGCGCGGAAGATGGCCGGGACGGGTCCACGGGGCTCGTGGTGGTGCGCGCGGGTGCGCGCGCCCCGCCGCCTGCTGCGCCAGCCGAGGCCTCCCAGCCATGCCTTCAGCCCCGAGCAGGCCGACCCCGCCCTGGCGTGAGCTCGCCCTGTACCCAGGTCGCCGGGCCCGCGGCGGTTGCCCGCCAGCTGAGTTGCGCCGCGCGTGCGCTCTGGCCGCCAGTGCGGCTGGCAGAGGACCGCGCGCCTGCCCTGGCCCGCGGAGCAGCAGCGCGTGAAGGGCGTGCAGGGGGCCGCAGTGCAAGCAGCCCCGGTGGTTAGGTAGTGCCCAACCCTAAACTTTGACCACATATTGAGAGCGCGCCGTGTCCCTGGCGGCAGGCGGCGTCCTGTGGGCGGCGCACGCGGGCGACAGCCGCGCGGTGCTCGCGCGCGGCCCGCGCGCGGTGCGGCTGACGGAGGACCACAAGCCCTGCCTGCCGGCGGAGCGGCTGCGCGTGGAGGCCAACGGCGGCCGCGTGCAGCTGGGCCGCGGGCAGCGCTGCTGGTGCCGGGCCCGCGCTGCGCGCGCTGCCAGCGCTCTCATAATGTGTGTGATGGGGCGCGAGCAGGGCGTGTGCTCTGTGATGCTGCAGTCGTGCATGAAGGGACGCAAGTACCTGCTCTGCCGCAGAGGGTAGTCAGTTCAGCGGGCGGCGCTCGCGCACAAAGGGCGGCATGCACTGCGGGCCGCGGAGAGCGCATGCACAGGTGCTGGGGCTGCGATTCGCGCGGCCTAGGGCAGCCGGCACCAGGCGGCCACGCGGTGGATGAGCCTGCTGCCGCGCGTGCGCAGGCGCGTCATCTGCGAGCCCAGGGATGTCAGGCCGGGCAGCGGGCTGGCCGTCAGCCGCTCCTTCGGCGACCTGGACTTCAAGCAGCCCCAGCGGCGCGCTCCTGACGTGCTCAGCACCCTGGGAGTGACATGCAGGGGCACAGGCCGTGCTGTGCTGCCTGCTGGCCGCGCGCTTGCGCTGCGCGCGTGAGCTCAGTCAGCAGGTGCGGCGTTCAGAGGCGCGTTGGTCTGGGGCGCAGGTTTGTGGAGTGCGAGCCGGACGTGCTGCGGCTGTGCCTGCAGCCGGACGACCGCCTGGTGAGCGCCGGCGCCCCTGCCGGGCCCCGCTGCCTGCAATGGCTCTGCAGGGTAGACTCGGCACCATGGCGCGAGCCCACAAGCGCGGAGGTGCCGGCGCGCCGACGCTCTCGGGCGCGCGCGCAGGTCATCCTGGCCACAGACGGCCTGTGGGACGTGCTGGAAGACCAGACGGCCGTCGACGTGGCCCTGGTGCGCCTGCCTCTGACGGCCTGTCTCCTGTGGCCCGTCGTGGGGCTCGACAGCAGAGCGCAGTCAGCTCTGCATGTGCCACTGGGACATGTGGGGAAGCCAAAGGGTCTGCTGCAGGGTCAGAGCTGTGAGGGGTGCCGTGCTGGCCGATTGCGTGCTTGCGAGCAAGCCCACAAGGCCGCCGCTCAAGTCTAGCCAGGCTGGGTCGGGCAATGTGCTCATATCTCAGACCCTGTGCTGGGTGGGGCGGGAATGAGTATGACACCCTACGTTGGGGGTTTACAGCGCCGGGTGCCGCGCAGGCCACGATGCGGGCGTCCGCCGCCGCGCCGGGCTGCGGCGGCCGCGTGACGGACGCGCAGGCCAAGCTGGTCGCGAACGCGCTGGTCATGGAGGCGCTGCAGCGCAACACCCTGGACAACATCACCGTCATCGCGCTGCTGCTGCAGTGGGACTAGAGGGCGGCAAGCGGGCCATGTCTATAATATGTCTATGTGCATTGCGCAGTGTCTCACAATTAGGGAGTCAGCAGAGAGTCCACGCTTGCTGCTTTGGAGCTTCGCTCTGTACAGTATCGCGTTTACACAAGCAGCCACATGCTGCGGTTCGCCCTCCAACTGCACCCGGGTTTGGTGAGCAGCCAGCAGTACATGCACCTTGACATGCACCCCGCTCTTCAGGGATCGTTTCAGCGCGTCTGCAGCCACACCAGCACTCACAGTTCGAGACAAAGTGTTCTAACCGGGCCATGTTGAGTGCATTACCAAGGCACGTGCCACTAGCTGCATGCCGCCAGCGGCCTTAGCGGCTGTACGAGCGCTCGCGCACCCGCCCAGGCGACCTGGAACCCCACAGCCGGGTACGCGTTAGTTGAACACGGTGCAGAGACGGGCATGCACAGTCTGGCTTCCAGCGAAGTCTGACCTGCAGAAACCTGACCCCGCAGGACAGGTTTGCACAGCTTTGATGCTGCAGCGCTTGTTTGCGTGACGGGACGCAGCCAGGCAGCACGACGCGCACAAGACGCCTTGCACGACGGTGCCGGCCACGCTCAGGGCCAGTGCCGCACACCGGCGCGGCGAGTAGCTTGGGGAGCGTCTGCGCGGCGGCGGCGGCGAGGGCGAACCGCGGCGGTACCCGTCATAGCTGGGTGAGCGGCGGCGCACAGGCGGGGGGCTGCGCCGTGCAGGTCGGGTCAGGTCAGCGCTGCTCACGGCTGTTGGCCGGCTGTATGCAGCAATGGTGCGGCCGGAAGCAGCGCCCAGTGCAGGCGAGCGTCAAGGCCAGGGTGGGAGCGTGAGACCTCAGCTCTGAAAGCAAATCTCCCCCCGGCCACTCCCGTGCAGCAAGCAGAGACGACGGCAATCCCTAGGAGCAGCCTAGCACGCTTTGAAGCGCGCACGCTGGCATCCAGAGCCGACGACTGGTCTAACGAGGCTGCCGCGCCAGGAGCCCCCACCATGCATGGGAGTAGGGTAAGGGGTTGGACGTGGGCGCGCCTGCGTTCGCGGCGCGGAGCGCTGTCATACCCGCCGGCGCGCGGGGCGTCGCGGGACGCCGCCCTGTCATACCCGCCGCCGCCGTACGAATCACGCCCGCCGCCGCCGCCGGCGAGCCCGCCACGCATGTTCCCGGGCCGGGCCGTGCGCGACAGCTCCACACGCTGCACGAGCCGGCTGTCACCGTCTGCGGCCTGCTCAGTGCAGCGGACGACTCGCAGCAGCAAGCAGCGGGAGGCGGCTGGGTCGACGCACCCAGCCGTTGAGGCCGTCGAGCTTGCGGGTCGCGTCGTCGGCGTCCCTGGGGTCCTGCTCAAGCGATGCTGGTCAGCCTGCAGGGGCGCGCAGCACGACAGCGCAGCAAACGCGGCACGGAGCGCACCTCCATCTCGACGAAAGCTACGGGCGACGGGCAGCCCCGAGGCAAGCGCGTCAGTGCGCTTGCAACTGAGAGTGCTGTAAGACTTTTGCGCAGAAAGCAGCCGAGGTCAGGCACGAAGCCAGGACAGCAGGCGCAGCGCAGGAGCAGAAAGAGCTCTCCTTGTCATAGCGATATGCCAAAATAGAACAGCCAGGCAGGCACCACACACCGAGGGGCTGCGATGTGCAGCTGATGTGCAGCTGATGATGATGCTGGGAGCAGCAGATGGGTGAAGCAGCAGCAGGTGCGTCAAGACGAGACGGGGATGATGGTGTAGGCGCGCGGGCGACAGCGCCGGGGCACAGGCGCTGACGTGCGCGGCGCGCGAGCGGGCGGACGCTCACCGAAGCCCGGCGGCTTGCGCGCCACCCACACACTTCTGATCGTACCAAACCTTATGAACTCATCCTGCGCGCAGCCCCCTTCCTCGCTGAGCCTCAGCTGCTTTCCGACGAGGCAGGCGCACGGGCACAACAGGAGGCCGCACGGAGGCCCGGCACCTCCAAGTCGCGCTCGCTGATCCCTGGCGGCAGGTTCCCTGCGCCGCAAAGCGGGTCAGTCGCACACATGACGCACAAAGGTGTGACAATGGTCGACACCGCGGCGCAAACAGGCACCCACCAACATAGATCTTACGCGAATCCATCTCTGCCAAGCACTGATCCCCTGTGTATCAGCTTGGGCCTGCGCTTTGAACAGGCAGTCTCCTTCGGCCGTCTGCAATCAGGGTGTAAGCGGGCAGGGGTCAGGTTGCCTGAGCCACCCCCTGCGAGCTGGAGGGTGGCTGGGTGGCCAGCGGGAGCATACCGCTACCTCGACCGCTCCCAGGGCCCAACAGAGGCCGGGCAATGGTGGCACCAGTGGCCGCCGCTGCGCCGCCTTGCGCGCTGTTTGCGCGCTGCTCCTTGCACCAGCCGGCGGCGCAGCTGCTCCCGAGCAGGCCAGCGCCGCTGGGGCTGGCTGCCGCGCGCGGCAGGCCGCAGGTGGGTTTGCAAGTAGGCCTGGGACGCGGCTGTCCTCCGTCGCAGGGCGTGCGTGGTCATGCGCGCACTGCGCTGCAGCACTGGCTGCCAGTTGCTGTATGTGGACCAATACTGCGTGCACACTGTGTTACTTGCACAAGCTCGGCTGCAAGCTCTGGTGGGTGCGGTGCAGGCGCGGGCGCTCGTGCAGCGGGTGAGCGCTGCGGCTGTGCCCTCGGCGAGGGCGGCTGCTGTGGAGGAGGCCGAGAGCCTGGACGCGGAGAGCCCGGAGGCCGCGGCGCGCCTGAATTTCCAGCGCGGCTCAGTGCACAAGGTGTGCGCCGTGCGTCGTCTCTCGAGAGTCGAACATGGCAGTGTTCAGAGGCTTCACTCGGCCCCAAAGCTTGCAGAGCTGCACGTGCAAGCGGCTTATCAAGGGACGCGGGGCTGTCGCAGCTGCGCCGGGTGCTGGACGTCATCCGCGGCCGGACGTATGAAGATGCGCTCATGATGCTGGAGTACATGCCGTACCGCGCGTGCGAGCCAATTCTCAAGACGCTGATATCGGTGCGCTGCCTGCGCTGCCGCGCGTCGCCTCAAGCAGCCGCCAGCCTGCCTCGTAAGCTGTGCTTTGCACATCAGTGCGAAGCCGGTACAGTGCGCCTCTGTGCCCGTTTGTCCGGGCTGTGCTCGCACGTGCTGACTCTCGACAGCAACTTTGCTGCGCAAAGTCCTACTGAGATTTTCCAACAGTAACTGTGCTGCGCAAAGTCCTACAGCAACTTTGCTGCGCTTTGCGAGCAGCCCCGAAGCGTGGCCTCACGTGCAGCTCCGCCACTGCATTCCGTGCAGCCTTCCTGCTATGCCCTTGAGCGGCCTGGGCTGCGGCGCAGGCCGCGTCCAACGCAAAGGAGAACCAGGTCATGAGCAAGGTTAAGCTGTACGTGAGCGAGTGCTACGCGAACGGCGCTGGCAACCTGAAGCGCATGAAGACGCGGGCAAAGGGCAGGCACGGCCTGCTCAGCGTGTTGCAGCTGCCCCACGATGTGTGAGTCTTTCATGGCGGCGACTCCGCTGGGCTCAGCTTGACATACGTTGGTTGTGCGTGCAGGGGGAACCGGATTCTGAAGCCAATTTCTCACTTGGTCATCAAGGTAACGCGCGCCCCCGCCACGTCACGTGCTAATAGCGCTGTCTACCGCTCTGTGCACGCATCACGAGTGGCCTGGTGTGCAGGTGAAGGAGAAGGAGCGGTCAAAGTGAGGCGTTGGAGAAGGGTTGCCGTCTTGTCTCTCTGGCAACGCCTGCTGGCCCAGATGCACTGGGTGTTGCGACGTGTGCAAGCGGGTGGCAGAGCGGACTGTGCCATACAGGTGCATGTAACGCATGCGAGCGTCTGATTGAGCATCAGCATTATTTCAAGAAGCTGTGCAGACTTGAGCGTCCCGCAGCTGAGCAACACATGCCATAGAATGCGTAAAACATATGTGATAACAAACGCCAAACAGGGGAACAAAGGAGCAGGCGCGCTGTGTAAGAGTGCACACAAGGAAGCCGGGCAGGAGCAAGCCAAAGGAGCCCACTGTAAGTAGGCCATGCAGCAGAGATGCAGAGATTATGCAATCCTACAGAGTTGGGAGACTTCAGCAACTGGCTGATGAGACAGAGCGTCAGCAGATAGGCAGTGCTACCATGTTTGCACCCACAAGCCTGGTGGCACCAGATGCTGCGTCAACATCCGCCTGCAGAGCGCAGCCGGTGCCATGGCGGCAGCCGCCCCCGACTTGCACATGCGTGCACACCGCGCGGCCGCAGCGGCCCGCGCACGGCTGCAGGATAAGGAAACACGCTCAGAGGTGCGCGGCAGGCTGGGGATGGTGCGTGCAGTGCGAGCTTATTGCGGCAGGCAGTAAGTTTAGTGAAGCGCCTGCAGGTTACCTCGCCTTGGCGCCCGGCGGCGGGACCCACTGGTCGCGCCCTTCATCGTCACAGGAGTGAACGAGGAGGTGCTTGTACCCACCCTTCTTTCCATCATATGCGCTGGCTTTGCTTGCTTCAAAGTGTGGTGCACAGCACGCAAGTGCTTGCCGCGGGTCTCACGGCGGCGCTCAAATCTTTGGTGCTCGCGTCAGGGCGAGATGGAGGGGTCCGACCTGATGGGCTACCTGCTGCGGAACCGCATCATATACATCGGGAGCCGCATCAATGACGAGGTGCGCAGCCGTGCACGCCTCCAGGTGCCTGCACGTGGCTGGAGGACCGGGCGTGTTTGCCGCAAAGGGGCGCCTGCCAGCCCGTGCGCGCGCAGGTAGCCACGAAGGTGGTGGCGAGCATGCTGGCCTTGGAGAGCTTGGACGACACGGCAGATATAAAACTGTACATCAACTCGCAAGGTGCGCTGCGTCCACGGCGCGCCGCGCGAAGCCGCCGCGCTGCGGTCCGGACCCAGCACCTGCGCCTGCCGGGTGCCTGGCGTCAGGGCACACTGGAGCTTGTTGTCTGCGCCGGCAGGCGGGCAAGCGTACTCTATCAACGCCATCCTGGACACCATCGAAGCCGTGCAGCCCGATGTGAGCACCATAGCCATCGGGCTGTGCGCCAGCACCGCCACGCTGCTGCTGGTGCGCTCCCCTGCCGCCGCCTGCCGGCACAGCGCATGCAATAGATTCCGTGCGGGGCGGCACGGCCATGCGCGGCCCGTGCAAGACGCTTGGTCCTGAGAGGGCGGGACCGCGCTGCAGGCGGCCGGCAAGAAGGGCAAGCGCTTCAGCATGCCCAACGCGCGCATCATGATGCACCAGCCGGCGGGTGCGGCCCCTGCGGCGCTCGCCCGCCACCCCGGTTCGGGCAGCGGCGCGCCTGTGTCGTTCTGCGTGCGGCGCGGCGCTGCAGCGGGACTCTGCACGGGCGCTGTGCTGGCACACCGCACGGGCCTGACCAGGCGCGGCGGCAGGCGGCGCCATGGGCTCAGCGGATGAGGTTAATATCCAGGCGGCCGAGCTAAACCGCACGATGAAGGTGCGCCGGCCGCTGCGCGCAGCGCAGGGTTGTGTAGGGGTGGGCCGCAACCGCGGGCGGCGAGGCCAGGCGCGCGGGCGCTGGCAGGAGGCGGCGCCTGCTGCTGCAGGCATGTGCGAGCGCTCTATGGGGGTCGCTGCGCGGCATGCAGCGCGCAGTGTGAGCTGCCAGCCGCCTGGTGCCTTGACATTCAGCTCCCTAGGCCACTCCCTTCTCCCATGGTCTCATAGGTTATGCACCAGGTGCACATGCGGCACCATGCAGCTGAAGCGCGAGTGCGCGCAGAGGAGTGCGCGCGGAGGACCGCACTGAGGCCGTTACTCGCTCTCCGACTGGTTTTCCAGTACAAGCCCCATGCGCCGAGCGCCGCGCGGCGCGGCCGCCGCGCGCAGGTCATGCACCAGTTCTACATGCGCTACACGGGCCTGGAGCGCGAGCGCGTGGAGGAGGAGTGCGACCGCGACAACTTCATGAGCCCGCAGCGCGCGGCGGAGCTGGGCGTGATCGATGGCCTGATCTCCGCGCCGCCCAGCGCCACCATGGACAACCGGCAGTTCCGGGCTGTGATGGCGTAATAGCGCTCTTGTTGTCATCCTTTGGTGTGTACGCAAATTTGCGGTCGTAGAACACATCAGGCATGTGAAGAGCACTTGTAATGAGGAGTCGGTGACTTTCATACAGTGCACAGCTCATCTATGCTTGCCTCTCGATTGCACGAGGAAAAGCACACACACACACACCCACACACACACCAATGCCGACCCCGATGTTGAGGCACCAGCTCTCAGCCTATAGAAGCACGTCATGCCTGTGCTCAGATGTGAGATGATGCCTCGGCCTGCTGAGCTTGTAGAGGCGTCATATGAATGTCCGGAGGCACCCGTGGTGCTGTCAGCACTGGTGCTGCTACATCGGACAAGCTGGGTAAGCTCAGATTGTCTGAATTATCTGTTGAGTCCGTCCATGGTGCGTTAGAATTGCCATGAGGTTGAAGGCAGAATTATGTGAGCACCTTCACCACCTCTGACGTTATACCAGGCAAAAGGCCTTCAGACTAGGCGTTGCTGCTCTCAGACACGGACAGTAACAAAGGCTGCCGTTGGCAAGCCAGCTCGTACAGTGCAGCACAGACACAGGCTGCCTCTGCGTCCAAGCAGGTATGGTACACAACGCTCCCGCGCCGCACGAGGCGCTCACTTGGCGTGCTCGTCCTCGTCGCCTGCGGCAGGCCAAGCAGACGTGGGGCATCAGCATGCATTGCACTCGCGCTGCTCTATCCGCGGCATGCACAGGGCAGGCCAATACCTTGAGAGTAATGATAACAATAACATGCGTGATTATCTGTGTGCCATGCATGACCATCTCTGTGCCATGCTCACATCAGCGGCGCACCCAGGGTGAAAATCTTTTCTGCGGCGGGCATCGGCGCTGGCGGCGTCGGCGCTGCAAGCGGCGCCGCAGGCGCGGGCACGGGCGCGGGCACGGGCGCCGGCGCCGGCAGGGAGCCCACCGGCGCCTTGGCTGCCGGCTGCGGGGGCGCCGCTGCATGGGACAGCCTGCAGCATTTGCGGACAAGCTGATGCGTGCGAGTAGCTGCGTCTCCTGCCTCAGCAGCCGGCAGCTCTGTAGCCGCAACAGGAGAGCTAATGGCGTTCGCTTATAAAGCGGCAACAGCTGCCACAAGCGCAGCCTGCAGCTTTGTGCGTCGGTATGCATGGAGCGGCATACTCGTGGCGCTCACTTGCCCGACTGAGCGTAGAGCGGGCGGCCTCGGGCACTGGGACAAGCGGGCGCATAAAGAGCTGCCACTAGCAGAAGGGCGACTCACACAGGCAGCGGCGCCTCGCTGCGCCTGGCGCCGGCTGCGCTGGGCGAGGGCGCGGTGGCGCTGGGGCCCGGGGCGTACGCCGCTGCCACGCCGCCGTCCTCGCTCGTGGCGCCGGTCGGCTTGCCGCGCCACCAGAGCTTGTTCAGCGAGGTGGCCGCTCGGACACCTGCGCGGGGCGCGCACCCTGGCAAAGCTGTGACCGCAGGCTTGGAGTGGGTGCCAGCTTGGGCGCCAGCGCCCACTGGCGGGCCCCGTATGCTGGAAGCCGCCACCATCACACTCGACCCAACCTCACAGGCAGATGCATAGCGACGCCCACAGCGGCCCTGCGCGCAAGTGCGCAGGCACGCCAGTGACGCGCTCTACCCTGGCAGCCCATGCCCGGGGGTACGCCTGCTTACTGTTGCGCGTGGGCGCCCACCTGCTCGTTGCCCAGCGCCCTGGAGGAGATCAGGCGCGCGCTGTTGCCCAGCGCGGTTGCCGTGCGCGAGGCCGCCTGGCCCGCCACCTGCGCGGCAGGCGGCGCGCTGGTCCGGCACCTGATGCATCCCTGCAAAAATCCCCACTCGACGCCCTAACCCTGCATGCCGCCACTCGCGCGGCAGGTGGCGCGCTGGCCCGGCGTCCACCGCACCAGCGAGGCCCTGCAACACGCTGTGCAGGCACCCGGCGCATCCCTGTAAGCTTACCGTAGACCCTATAGATTACCCTAGACCCTAAATCAGCCTGGCAGGGAAGAGCCCGTGTGGACCTGCGCCCTCTAAGCACACAGTGATGGAGGACCGCTGGTGGCGCCACCTTAGGTAGACGCCTGTGGTCATGCAGGCGGGGCGGCGGCCGCCTCCGGCATGCAGTGGAGGCCAGCGGACTCTAGCGTGCCAACAAGTCCCGGTCGCACATCAGCCCCAGCGCCGAGGCGGGCCGGCGCACCCGCATTGCGGCAGACGCCTGCTCGCTGACGCGGTACTTGGCGTCCAGCTCGCTCATCTGCGCGCGCGCGCGCGCGCTCACACCTGCCCCCGCCGTCAAATCCGACCCCACCGGGGCCGCTCTGACACACGCAGGATATATGTTACCACAGACGCTCCGTCAGACATGCATGCAAGGCGTCCAGCTCGGTCTCGGCGGGCACGTTCGCACGCTTACGCTTGTCACCGACAGGAGGGCTTAGGGTGACGCGGCGCACAGGAACTATGCCCTGAGTCAACTTGATGCTTGGGGCGCATGCAAGAGCTCTGTCACCGCCTCAGTGTCCGGCACTGAGGGAAACGGGGCATACCTGTGCGCTTGCAACAGCCGCTGCGCTCTTCGTGCGCTCCTGAACGGCCGCCGCAGTCGCGCGCGTGTTTGCGGACACCTGCGGCAGGCCCTTCGAGCACTGGTCTGGTATGCACTGCACACGGTGCCATTCTTGGCACAATGTGCCACTGCATCAGCTGATGCAAGAGCGGGACACCGCGGCCTGCTTCGCATGCTTCACACCTTCTCTGCTGTCCGCAGGCGCGTCAGCTCGGCGCTGATCCCATAGGCAAAAGCCTCCTGCACCTGCAGCGCGCGACACCCAGGTTTGCAGATGCGCGTGGCGCCTGCACCACAGCACTGCTGCACGCGCGGAGACGCACCTCAAACACCTCGTTCGTCGTGGACTCGTCCATGTGCTCGTCAAGCCACTCCACCAGGTGCGGGATGCTGGCCACGTCCCACAGGCTCGAGCTGCGCCCGCCCGAAGTCGGGAATACCTGCAACGCATCACCTGCTTTGAGAAGCGTCGCCTGGCTGCGCTTCAGCCTGAGACCGGCATTGGCCACACACAACGCAAACACAGAGCAGGACGCAGAGCAAGGCAGGCGCTCGCGCTTGTGCTCGGCACTGGGGTGCAAGCTGCAAGCGCTGCCTGACCTGGCGGCACTTCAGCTCCGGCGGCAGGTCCTTGCGGCGGATGTGGTCCACCAGCGCGACCATCGAGAAGGGCACCTTGGCTGTCACTGTGCTCACAGAGTGGATCGCCAGCACAAGCACCATCATGCACGTAGGGCGGACGTGTTGCCCGCAAACACGCTGGCGGGCTGGCTGCACAGAGGTGACCTGGCCACGCGCACACTCCTCTCTCGGTTGGCAGCACCTTTCAAGTGCAGAGCAAGTGCAGAGTACAGTGTACACCCCTGTCTATTCAGCGGGTAGCCACATATGGCACTAATGTGTACGGGATCCAAGTATTTGGATCCTGGTGCCAGCACTGTGCTAGCATTTGCTGGCGGACTCCCAAGGTCTGTGCAGCGCTTTGGACAGAACGTTGCGACGCGCTGTAATCGCGCACAGCATCAGGCAAACACACCCCCGGCAACCGCTCGCTCGCCCAGGGCTGTGAGGAAAACGGAGCCGCACCCCTTCAGGCACACCACGCATGCAAGCTCTGCGCACGCGGCCTGTGGTGCCGGCGTGCCGCGCTGCACGCCTGCATGTGCGAGCGATGGCAGCGGCCAGCTCCGTGAGCGCCCCGGGCCAGCGCTACTTTGAGACGGACAAGCGCCCGGTGGTGCTCTTCGACGGCGTGTGCAACTGTGCGCCCCCTCCTGCCCAGCAGTGTTATAGTTCACCGAATATATATACTCGAGACTGACACGTGCCGTGTGCGCTCGCGCAGTATGCAACGGCGGCGTCAACACCATGCTCAAGTATGACAAGAAGGCGCGCCGACCGAGCGTGCAACATATGTACATCTTGGCTTGCTTCTATTGTGGTCCTTAGAACGGCGCCTTGTAGGCACGCCCGTAGACGCAGGTGACGCGCGCGGCGTGCAGGGCGAGCTGCGGCTGGCCGCGCTGCAGAGCGAGGCGGGCAGGGAGCTGCTGCAGCGCGTCGGCCGCGCGCCGGACGACCTGTCCTCCATCGTGCTGGTGCGCGCCCGGGGCCCCGCGCTCAGCCACGCAAATGCCGTGCTCACGCCTGACCAGGCCGCGAGCGGCGCCCACAGGTCGCGGAGGACGGCTCGTGGATAAAGAGCGACGCGATCCTGAGGTGCGGCCCGCGCGCCGCCGCCGGGTGGCTGCCGTCGCGTCGCTGCGGGACCACGACTGAGCCGCTGCGCGCACGCCAGGATCGGGCGCATGCTCAACATCCCGTACTACGTGCTGAGCAGCCTGGCGCTGCCGCTGCCGCGCTTCCTCCGCGACGGCGTGTACGACCAGGTGGGCGCCGGGCCCGCGCTCCCGCGCCGGCCCCTGACAGCCTCCCTCCGCACGCAAGTTGCGAAGCACAGGGGGCGCGGCGCTGAGCCAGGGCGCGGGGCTGCGCAGGTCGCCAGCAACCGGTACGCCCTCTTTGGCAAGTCGGACACTCTGCGGATGTCCGACGCAGACCAGGCGACAAGGTTCCTTTGATGATGGGTGTGTGAGTCATCGCTTGGCGGCACTTGGCCCTGTATGGACGATGTACGGTCCGCGAGTATGTATATCACGTGTTTGACCGCGGTGTGTGCTGAGGCATGTGCCACTGGGCCGTCTGAAAGTCCTTGATAGACTTTGGACGATTTTGTGAGAGAAGCGAGAGTGCTGATAAAGTAGGAGTGCTATGTGACGCAGACAACTGGGGTACAGCAGCCTGCACTGAAAGCCAGGCATGGTGCTATACATTGTAAACCCAGGTTTTCAATGTACCAATACATCGAAAACGGATTGCAGCTGTTACACGCGATGATTGTGTGTTCCTGAGCGCGAGGTTCGCACCACACGCATGCCCAACCCCCAGCAGTGCGCCACAGACCGCAGCACTCCTGCTGACAGCCCACCTTCGTCGCCAAGCAGACACTCGGGAAGGCGCTCGCGACCAGGTACCACTCTGATCACGCAGCAGGGCTAATGCTGACGGCACACCCATGCCGCAGACTGGTGCCAGGCCACGGCATGCGAGCAGGATGTCCCAACCAGGCTCTTGCGCAGGCATGCCGGCTATACAAAGTCGACGGTGTAGTGCAGGTGGCTGCCCCAGCGCAGCACGCCCTGCTGCCCCGGCTGCACCGGCCCCACGCCCGCCGGCGTGCCTGCGTGCCAAGTAAACGTGAGCAGACGCCACGGGCCACGCGCAGCCACGCTGATGCGTGAAAAGGCTCAAGCATACAATGCAGCCGGCTGGCCTCAGCGCGCATGGCAACACGATGCGGGCATGGCAACTCGACGCGGGCATGGCAACATGATGCGGGTATGGCGACATGATGCGGGCATGGCAACATAACATATGCAGGACTCGTCGGCGCGTGTGCATGGGTGCCTGCGGGCCCTACTGCGCACGCAATACTTGCAGTCTCCTCACATTCTTCTCACAGTGCCCGCACCCGTCATGACCACGTCGCCAGGCACCACAGGGAAGACGCTGCGGATGTACTCGAGCGCGGGCTCGGGCGCCGTCATCTGCTGCGTGGCCCGGCCGCGCTGCACGACGCGGCCGTCCAGCTCGAACGTGAACTCCTCGGCCATCCAGTCGAAGCCGTCCTGCGGCAGCCACGGCCCCAGGACGGCCGCGTCCGGGAAGACCTGCGCGCCCCGCGCTCACCGCACTGGGCGCGGTGCATGGCCGCCACAGCAGGCACGTGTGACACCCGTGTATGCAGCAAACCACGCATCCGCAGCGGCTCGTCTGAGAGCGCCGCACCGAGCGGCCTGGCGGCCTGTCGGGCGCCGGGCGCAGGCGGCTGCGCCGTGCGTGCAGGCGCGCTCAGCAGGCAGGATGTTCCATGCTAGGGTCCAGGCTAGGGTCCAGGCTAGGGTCGCGGGGCCTGCGCGGGGCGCGCCTTGCCCAGCTCCCACGCGTGCCCGGCCTTCTTCAGCTGCGCCTGCACGTCGCGGAGCGTCATGTCCAGGCCAAGCGTCACGGCGGTCACCTCCGTCCGCTGCCCCAGGCGCAGGCAGATCTCGCACTCGTAGTGCACGCTGCCGCGGCCGCGCGGCAGCCGCACGGCGCCGCGGCCGCCACGCTCGCCCACGATCACCGCCGCGCTGGGCGGCTTGAGGAAGAGCACTGCCGCGCCATGCGGCCGACACGTTCGCACGGTGCTAAGTTCGCTGCACGCCTACCTTCACGCCCTGCTCACTGCCTTATACTTGAGCCTCTGCAACACAGGCAGCCGTGGGCGCCTCCAACACCAGGCACGCCTTTAAGCGATAGCGGGGCACAAGCACTACAGAGCACAAAACAAGCACGTGCCGCGGGCGTGCACGTGCCAGCCCGCCAAACACGACCTTGCGGCATGCGCACCTGGCTTATCTGGCACCGCATCGCCCAGCTCCTTTGCGTGTTCGAGGTAGTTCTTGCCAATGCATATGAGTTTGTCAAACACTGGCGCCGCGGGCTTTGCGGCGGCCTGCATTGCGCGTTGCTGGCGTAGGTGCGCCAGCAGCGCCGCAGAACACGACATACGCGTGCACCGACTTGCCCTGCTGGTGGTTGCACAACGGTCCAGCTGGTGTCAGCAACGTACACACGCTAGGAGAGCAGACCGGGTGCAGAGGCCGCGCCGGTGCAGTCGTCCTGTTTCTCTCTTGAATAAAATTTCGTACCGTGCCCGAGAGGGTCTGGCAACCCGGCAAGGGTCCTGGCCTAGTACTACTCTGCGCAAGGCAGCGCACGGGCAGGCGGGGCCTGTATGGCCCTGGAAGCACAGCGATGTGGAAGTTCCTGCAGAGCCCGCTGGCGGCGGGCGAGCGCGCTGGCTCCGGGAGCCCAGCTGGACGTAAGGCCGCCCCCGCCTCGCGCGTTGGGGAGGCCTCGGCGGAGAACAGTCTGGTGCAGCTGACGGACCGCATCTCGGCCTTCGTCTTTGGTGCGTCCCCGCCCAGAAAGGGTTACTAGCTTGGTACGCGGCCCGCTCCTGCAGCATTGCGCAGGCTCCGTGTGGGCAAGGCTTGTTTTATGTTGTTGAATTTAGTGGTGCGGCTGCCGTGCGGCCCCCGCGCTTGTCGCGCTGCCGCCCGGCGAGCTAGATTTTGTTGTGTGCGCGGGCGCCGCGAGTCTGACGCTGGTCCTGGCGCGCAGAGGAGGACCAGGAGACGTGGAAGGAGGCGTTCCACCTGGCCGCGCTCTCAGACAAGTGCGCCTGCGGCGCTCCAGCCCGTCCCAGCACGAGCGCAATGCACCTGGCGGCCCCGCATCCCGCATTCCGGGGGACGTCCGCCCACATGCTGCTGCGTTGCGTTGCGCAGGTACAAGGCCGTGCTGCGCGCTGCGGCTGCCTGCACGGCGCGCGCGCATGAGAGCACCAACCCGGCGCTCGTGCTCAACCTGGGACCCGCATGGCTGAGCGCGGAGGCGTACGTGCTGTTCGACAACAACGTGATCGAGATCCCGTTCAAGGACTGGGAGAGCCCGCCGGGCCTGGGCATCTGCCCGCTCGGCATCATCTTCACCGTCTGCTCGTCCATCTCGTCATGGCTCGCGCTCAACGACGAGCACGTGGTGGTGCGGCCCGCCCCCCGGCGCTCGCTCCCGGTCCAGCGGCCGCAGCCCCGTAGCCGCGCGGTGGACGCGCCCGCCGCAGGGCCTGCCCCAATTAGGTTTTGGCTGGGACGGGCTTAAGGCAAAGGGCGCCCGGCGCACGCCAACGCGGGCCAGGTCGCTCGCGCGCTATGCGCCCGGCGCCGCCGCGGGGCCGGGCGGCCTGACGGCGGCGCGGCGCGCGCGCCAGGTGCTGCACACGCGCAGCTGCACCGGCCTGGGCATGCAGTTCGTGCGCTTCCTGGCGGCGTGCTACCTGGCGTTCAACATGGACTTCGGCACAGTCACGTCGGCGCTCGCGTCGCTGCCGCCGCTGCGCTCGGAGCGCCGCCTGTCCTCGTTCGCCGGCGGTGCGGCCCGCGCGCGCGCACGGGGCGCTTTCGAGGCCCTGCTGGCGAGCGAGCCGCTGCATTGGGCGCTCAGCAAAAGCGTGCCACGGCTGCGGCAACTTGCCGCAGCTCATGGGTGCCAGGGCGGCGCTCGCTTGCACCCCACTTGCACCCCTTTCAATGAATAAATCAGCTCCGTCGCGGCCACCACTGCCGATACCAGGTTTTATACCTGCCTCCTTGATAACTGCCCCGCGCGGGGGCCGCAGGCGCGATCTTGAGCGACGGCACGGTCGCGCGGCCGGGCGGCGCGGGCGACCGCGGCGCGGCCGCGCGCGCGGTCGTGCCGCAGACGCACGGCCTGCACGTCGGCCCCGCGCAGCAGCGCTACGGCGACTACTTCGCGGACGTGCTGTACGCGCCGGCGGGCGCGGCGCGGTCGCAGCAGGCGGTGGTGCTCAGCCAGGTCGTGTTCAACGGCTTCGAGCTGCTGAACACGGCGGCCGCCGCGCCGGCCGGCGAGGCGTGGCTGGACGACGAGCGCCCGTTCCTGGTCGTGTTCCAGGCCGGCCGGCGCGTGTGGGCGGGCTTCCCGGAGACGCTGGTGCGGCACCTGCTGCGGGGCAGGGAGGAACCCTATAGTGTTAGGGTTAGGGGCATCACCGGACCACAGCGCCCGGTGCCAGGTGCAGGGCTAGGCAGGCGCGTGGGGGCGGGGCCTGCGCTGGTGTGGGGCCCATGCGCGGTGTGCGCAAAGGTAGCGGAGCCGCCGCCGGATGCCACCGCTCCCGGGTCTTTGCAGGCCGGCCGGCGACTGGCAGTGCTGGCAATGCGCTCACCCCCCTGCCGCCTCAGGTCGGACCGCCTAGCGCAAGTGTCGGCCACACTGCGCCGGGGCTCGGCTGTCTTGACCAGTGTCTTTACAGCCGCGTCGGCGCCGAGCGCGCGGGCGCGGCGCAGGAGGGGCTGGTGCCGTACAACATCGGCACGATTGTGCGCGGCGACGTTGCGCTCGCGCTCTGGTTCGGCTCCTACCGCCTGGGCGAGCGCCTGCACACGCGCCCGGCCGCCGCGTATGCCTTCCACACCGCGTTCGTGGAGGCGGGCGGCGTGGAGCGCATCGCGGTGCAGCAGCTGGACGTCGCCGACGCGGCGCTCTTCCCGCCCGCAGCCGCACGGAACTTTTTCATCGACATTAAGCTGGACGTGGCCGGGCCGGACGCGCCGGCGCCGGCGGCGCCGGCCGGCGCGGCCACGCCGGGCGGCGCCTCCGATGCGGGCGGCGAGGGCGAGCTGGAGGTGGGCTGGCCCTTGTGTGCGCCGCCGCGGGCGCCGTCCCTGCGTGCGTCTGCTGACTTGCGTGCCCCAGGTGCCCCGCCTGCATCGCACCGGGCAACTTTCCATGGTTGTCATATTCCGGATGTGGTCAGTCAGCAGTCTCCTGCCGACTGCCGGGTCAGCCTGCTGTCACCCAAGCACACGCACGCGTCCGGCCTGCAACCAGCGGCGCCGGCCAATGCCGCCGGGCGCGCGGCGCAGGCGCTGGCCGGCGACGTGCAGTGGATGCGCGACAAGTGGCGCGAGACCATGGCGCGCATGTACGGCGCCGAGCGCCGCGCGCGCGACGCGGCCGAGCCGCCCGACGCCGCCGCCGCGCAGCGCATGGGCGGCGTCGTCGCCGAGCTGCGCCAGCTGCAGGCTGCGGGCGGCCTGCGGCCATCGCCGCGGCGCTCGCCGCGGTCCCCCCGCGCCCGGCCCGGCGCGCCCGCCCCGGCGCTACCCGCGCCGGTGCCGGCCGCCGGCGCGGGCGACGGCGCTGCAGCCGCCGCGGCCGCTGAGGGCGTTGATGAGGCCGGCCCCTCGACGCCCGCGTCCGGCGCGCGCGGCGCGGATGACGGGGCCGGAGCGGCGTCCGAGGCGGAGCTCGCCGCGGCGGCGGCAGCCGGCGCGCGCGGCGGGGAGGGCCGCGATGATGCAAACGGCGCGGCGTCCGAGGCAGGGTCTGCTGGGCGCGTTGAGCCTGTGGAGCCTCCTACCAGCAGCGAGCCCGCCGCCGAGGCACGAGGCGAGGAGGAGGGCGCAGCGGGCGAGCGCTCCAGCGAGGCCGCGTTGCCCGCAGACGGCGGCGAGGGGCTGGGGTCTGGCGACGGGGCCGCAGCTGGCGAGCGCGCCGCGGCGCAGTCGGGCGGCGCGGCCGAGGCGGAGGCTGCGGCCAGGCCGGCGCCTGCAATTGCTGCCGCCGCGCAGGGGGCGGACGGCGAGCCCTGCAGCCCACCAAGCGCGGATGGCGAGGGCGCGGGCGCGGGCGCGGCGCCCGACGCGGAGCCTGCGTCGCCGCACGCGCGCGCCGCGGCCGGCCCCGCCGGGCCCGGGCCAGGGTCGGCGGAGGCCGCCGCCGCGGCGCGCGCAGCGTCGCCGCGCGGCTCGCCGCGCGTGCGCGGCACCGGCCGGCCGGCAGCCGGGCCGCGCGCCGCCGGGCGCGAAGGCGCGCACCTCGCGCCGCTGAAGCCCGGCGGCCGGCCCGTGTCGCGCGCGCTGGAGCCGGAACTCGCCGAGGCCGACGGCCGCGGGGAGCGCGGCGGCGGGGCGGGCGCCAAGGGGCCCGCCTCGCCGCGCAGCTCGCT